>Ga0123354_10007746_pt1 | contig 16247 bp, 9 predicted proteins | sample TergutLab28metaG_2_FD_97872 | JGI IMG/M metagenome (GOLD analysis project Ga0123354, IMG submission 97872) | Labiotermes labralis P4 segment gut microbial communities from Petit-Saut dam, French Guiana - Lab288 P4 | ecosystem: Host-associated > Arthropoda: Insects > Digestive system > Gut ...
ACCTGATCAGCTAGAATTATGTAACCTTTGTGTTCACCCCTGTCCAAAACGTTTAGCCAGTCCGGTTCGGTTAACATGTTATTCAATTTTTCTTTAGCCAGTTCGAGTACCTTTTTCTAACTGATCTCTACTCTTACCATCTCCGCTCAGAGTTTCTAGCTGTCGTTCTGCTGAGAACGAGTGCAGATAGGTAAGAGGATCAGCTGGCCCTGCACCTGTTCATGCATTGTGTCGTCGGTGTTCTGACGTCACTATTTCATGTCCCGGTCTGGGCGCCAACGAGATCACTGCTCTAGGAAGTGTTCCATCCCCGTTGTGTGTGTGAAACTAGGAAAAGGTATGTAGTCGAACACAACTTAATCACTGAGGTGTATTTAATGACTGTGATGGAAACAGCTACATGCCTTTTCCTAGTTTTCCTAGAGGTCACTGCTGTCTCGTGAGGGTAATATTGAACTAACTGGATACTGTGTCGGGATGATGGGAAGGGTGGACCTTCACTTAGGTAATACAATGTGATATTTTATGACGCTCGGCACGATCATTCGGGTGAAGGACGTACATTTATTATTATTATTATTGTTTTTCATTAAGTTGTGTTGCGTAACACACTTAGACAACAGTGAACTGCATCAAAACAGCAGTAGTCTGCTGTTGACAGCGAACTTTTGTGTGAGTCTTTTCACTCGCACTTAACTGAAATACTACGTGTATTACCATCCACACCAGTTTATTCATAGTGAAGTTACAAGAATATCAATATATTGTTTACGTAAAGTTACAAAGTGTTAAATTTAAATTTTTTTTTAAATTTTTCACCGTGCATGTTGAATCAATATACATTCATTTAAAATACCAACACTTGCACCTTGTCTTTAAAATATTGTAAAACCTTATTTGGTTAAAACACTTTAAAAAGACTATTGAATGTTTTTAAAGTGTTTTAACCAAATAAGGTTTTACAATATTTTAAAGACAAGGTGCAAGTGTTGGTATTTTAAATGAATGTATGTTAAATTTAATGTTTTGTGGACCGTGCATCGTGATATACGAGTATTTGCGCAATAAGATCCAACAGGATGCACTATTTTACTCTCAATTTATTTCGACAAACACGACTAAAAACTAGTTCCAACCCGATCCTGCCAGCAGCCAGCCAACATAAAAGCATGACACGTACCAATTGCTGTACGGGGGACCGCAGTAGCACAGTGGTTAATGTGCTGTGCTACAAATCGGAAGGTCGCTGGTTCGATACCGGCAAATCCTTCCGATTGCACCATGGCCCTGGGGTCGACTCAGCCTCTAACAGAAATGAATACCAGGAGCATTTCCTGGGGGTAAAGGCAGCCGGTGTGTAAGGTTGACAACTTTACCACCATCCTGTGCCGTTGTCATGAAATCTGGGAACCTTAACTTTCTGGAACCCTCTGGGCCACTCCAGGCCTGTAACGGGACTGCTTTTACCAATTGTTGTATATACAGAAAAGTACCTCGTGATGAAGAGCAGTAAACGTGCTCGAAACATGTAGAGGTTAATTGTAGAATTAAATTGAGAGTAAAATAGTGCATACCCCTGGTTCTTATTGCACAAATTACGAAGTGTTAATTTGACTGCTACAGTGACAAGTAAACGAAGTCACGCTGCTTAGGGATTGCCAGATGATTTAATGAAACGATGTGAAAGAGGAGAAATTTCTTGGTTGTAATTTGTTTCCGAAGTTAGTTACAGATGTGGTATGTCCGCAATGTCCCCTCTAAGTCGCGCGGCTGGTTTTTTCTTTTGAAAACGCTACTGCAATCTGAAATTTTCCTTGTTTTATTGAATTTTATTTTACTGTTCAATTAATAAATAAAATCCAGCGTATGCTGATTTTAATTTTTTATTGTGCATATGCTACACGATCACCCTATTTAACATGTATGTCCAGACGCGCTCAGTCTGGTAGGTGATCCTCTTTCGGGAAATGGGTGTGGTTCACCGAATCACACATAGTTTTAATTATTTTTTATTTGTTTTATTTACTCAATTTTATTCTTGATATAAAATAGTCGTGCTGAATGAAGTTAAACAACTGAATCATATTTTATTAAAATAACACAATCATTTGTACTCCCTCACTCACATCGCTCTCGTACGCGACTGACTTCCTTACTGGACTCCTAGCGTGCGTTGTCCGCTGCTAACGTTTTCTCATTTAAATATCTCCTCACCAACCTATCACCAACGGTTCCCTAACATACGTTGACAGGCCGCCCGTAACTGGCGCCAGCAAACCTAATAAACAACTATATAAAAAATGTTCGGCTACATTATTCTTATTATGCGTATTGCAAAAAACTTTTAAAGTGCCGCGCGGTCGACAGGTAGAGTAAACATTTTCTGCTCAGAGCAGCAGCAGGTCCGCGCAGCTGTAAAAAATTGGAGGTAACGTTGGGTATGTGATATAGGTATGGGCAGATTGTGGTAAAACAAGTGTTGAAACGCCTGATTGTTGTAATTGTACTTGAGAATTTCGATAAACGAGGCTACATTGCTGAATAGACAGACGAGGCACTGTACGTATATCGGAACACTGAGGCGTGTTCTTGAAACCATTGTTGCAGTGGAAAAGCAATATTCTGAGAATGTGTGTAGCCTTAGTTATCCAGCATGCAATGCGCATGTGCCGTGCTATATTGTCATATGTGGCCTGTCCGGCTGTACCATATTTTACCACACTACCACACTAAACGGCAAGACCTTTTTTTGGGGGGGGATTGAATATAAAATTGTGTTTTGATTTTCTCTACAAGTTTTGTCTGAAACATTTCCCATTCTAAGAGTGAGATGTAATCAAAAATGTATGTTGGTCTGCGTAAGTATCCGTTTTTCTCATATTTTAATGAAACTTGAACTTTCTGAACACATTTTCGAAAAATCTCATATCAAATTTCATGAAAATCCGTTGAGTGGGAGCCGAGTCTTTCCATGTGGACGGACGGAGAGATACGACGAAGCTAATAGTGGCTTTTCGCAATTTTTGGAAGGCGCCTAATAAGTGTTAGGCCTATAGTATTTTAGTGCCTGTTGTAATTGCACTTATCCTAAAAACATAATTAAACTAAGGTTACACTGCTTGATAAAAAAATTGTTTTAGTTTAGCACATTGCTTTAATAAAGGATTTCCCATTGCGTTTGGTCAACTTCGTTTAAAACAATCTTCTGCTAGCCGAAGCAAATGTCTTCCGCAACTGCATTATGTTCATTCACGAGTTACGAGCCGTTGACCAAAAATGATACTGTACCTGTTGGTCGTGGACGAAACGGATATGACTTTTTCCTCACAAAAGGTAAGCAGTTAACCGTGGTCGAATCCTTGTATGCCCGACAGCTTCGACGATCCTCGATCCGCGGTCTGGCCAATGAAGCCACGTGTTGGAAGCCAGTAATTCTGCATTGTTGGTATCTTGAGCACCCCGTAACCTATATATTCCGAAATTTTATCAACGTTAACTCATCGATAAACTGCATTCTGCTAATAACAAAAATAAACGTCCAGGTGTGACGTCAGTGATGGTGTAACGCAATGTAGAAGTATATGTGTGATTCATCTGAGCGTTGAGTACAGTGGCGTGTTCTTTTGAACACGATAATGAACTGTCGGGTGCAATAAAAGGAGAGGATTTTTTTGGGTAGCTGAATGATTATGCCAGCAAGGACTCTGCATTGTGGAGATGGATTAAAAAATTGCGGGCTTTTAAACATAACAGTACGAACTTAGGCGTACTTACTACAGACGTGATACATCAGTGGTATTGTACTTTGTCACGCCACATCTTAGCACCTACGTTTGTTAACCGTGGTTATTTCCAGTGCTGTGTTAGAACGGAAGGTGGGTGTGAACGATAATCCGAGTAACATTAGCGGTGTTGCCACTTCTAATCCAAGCTGCGACTCTGTTATCACAACACTGCTTTCGTTGACACATCGTAGTTGCTGTGCGTTGTTACATTGGAACATTCCTACATCTTACAACCATGTTGATCCGTAATTGTAAACATGTCTCATCCGAAGGTGCATGCCTCGTGGTGTGTTAAATGTAGAAGTAACAGACCTTGTAATTAAAAAAAAAAAAAAACCTCTCGGTATTGCTATACAGAGCTCATTGGTAGTTATTTTAGTATCTGAATTCGGTTCCAGTAGATGTGTAAAACTAAGAGACTGATTGTTTCTTGTTTAATTTTGTACCTTGATAAAAACCTGACGGAAATAGGCTGTGTGGATGTGGAGGCGTTCTTCAGCTGTAACTAAAATTTAGCTTAACCTTTTGACGCCTAATGCCATCCATAGTGGTCGTACCGCATCGCTAACCTCTAAAGTTGCATTTTATATATTTATTCAACAGATATAGGTACTGAATATTTTACACATGGTATAGACTCTCCGTTTTTTTCTCTTCAAAATGCAGTTTGTTTCATAATTCTAACGATTTTGGTTCCTGTATTATTCACATTTTATATACAGGTGTGCTAAAATTAAAAAAATAATTCCGGCGCCAAAAGGTTAAGCATGCTTTGTGAGGGATTTAAAGTCCCCCTAGCGGCGACTGTGAAGATTGTTGTCTGGCGGGATGTGACGCCGCGTGGTGCGGTAAATGTACAGACGTTACGTAGGAACCTGCTGCCTCTGTGAAAGCTCTATGGAGTTAATCGACGTATCAAGTTCACCAGCAGCATTGGTACGGTACATATTTACGAAACTGCGAGCTGTCAAGTCCCAGAAGACTGCAGTCATTGCCTCTCATTCTTGAAAGCTCTTAATTTTATGTTATCTTTATAATGAAGAGAGGAAATTGTCGATATTTCAGATCATCCATGAAGTAACTTTAATGCAGCATCTGATATAGTGTTGTCATTTAATCATACTGTCCTGCTAAAGACATGCTGTGCAAATACACCTCATGTGTGTAATACGAATTGTGGATTATGCCATGAAGATGGAGCAGTATGTTTTTTGGAAACGTTTCAAAGTACTTGCCAGGCAGATCCGTGGCTCAAATGGTTAATCACCACAGAGGTATGGGTTTGATTCCAGGCCAATCGATGTTGAATTTATGATGGACAAAGTGGCATTGCGACTGTTTTTTCTTCCAGTATTTCGGCTCTGGCCAGTTACTGTCATTCCTAACCTGATCCATATTCACTGAAGCTATATTACCATAGCAGATGATAGCGTGTACAGTAGCCCTGTAGCACCTCAGCCATGTATCACACCACACGTTCGTCTTTGACAGAAGGCCGCGATACGGATAGTCAACCACCCAGAGAAACTGAGGGTTGTAAGATTTCATTGTGCTGTTAGTTTGTCTCTGCGTCACCGCGCACTTAGGAAAATTCAAGTTCATTTTCTTTGGTAATCGGCGTTACATTCGTGCTTCGCATTCAGGAGGTGCTGGCTTAGAATCGCGAACCGGAGGTCAGATATGCTGACGGAGGTGGTGCAGTTTATGACTAAATTGAAGGTGAAGGCCAGAAACAGTTGGAACTGTTCAGGATTATGGCGATGGTAGCCCTTGTCACACTTGGAGCCATGTGCTTCGTGGACTGCGCCATTCGTCGTGCGTTAAAACATGATAACTAATATCCAAACAATAAAGCATTACGTTTCGGAGACAGAGTTAGTGACAGACCTCGGACAAAAAAATAAGGTGGAGCCCGATAGACAAAGCTAATCTCGGCTTTTTCTGAGGTGTGTCATCCCCATTGTGTGTAGAAAAGACTAATGGTGAGGTAAATATCAGTAATGAAACCACAACTAGTTGTGGTTTCATGACTGATATTTACCTCACCATTAGTCGGCTTTTTTTTGTTAACACGAGACGATGGATCAAGTTCATAAATTAAATGATTCCAGATTGCGTCTGTATTGGAGGTTGCAACCTAGACTGACATACACCGAAGCCTCCTCACGACCACTAATTCATCTGTTGTGGTGTACCAATTTGTTGTATGGCATAACGATTTTGCCGTAGGCGCCATCGGGATAAGGAAGAATTATACAATCAGCACTACAGGCACTATATGTAACGTAACATTGTGGTCCGTACGTACAATGTTTATACCTCCTTGGCGTTCCTAACAGCCTGATACCATTTCATTAAAAAGGGAGCGCTTTTAGGGCTATTTAATGTCTGTGGCAACGGTACAACGTACTACATATGCCTTCATATAAACTGCCCGATGTTTTTTCCCGATTTTACCAAAATCTGGAATGTTTCAACACAATTGCGTAAAGAAAAAAAAGTTCTCGATATCAGATTTCACGTAAATCCGTACAGAGGGAGCCGCGCTGATACATGTGGACAGACGGACACGGACGGGCAAACAATACAACCGATACACAGAGACTGATTGTGTAATTTACCATAGAAATTTTGAATTAGAACTTTGTATCGAGAGGAGTTAATTAGATGAGGCAACTGGACAAGTGTATGATTGGCAGACAGTTAGGATATATGGGCAGTGACACAGCAGTGTTAGGGCAGTAGCAGATGAAGGGCAATAGGACACGTTGAAAGGAGATAGACGCTAGACGTCTTTTTGGCTGTTGGCAAAGGGGCTTGGTATTAGTTCCAGTTTGTCACCGTCTGAGTTAATGGGACTTTTGGGAACTTTGGAACTACTGTTAACTGATATTCTGACAGATTTTGCACTTTTATATTTAAGTAAAGAGTTCACCTTAACCCCCCGACCGTGACTCTTCGTTACTGGGAACACAGGAGGTAACACGGGTAAAATAAGGGACTTCGGTGTTAGCTAATTGATAGCCAGTGGGGACGTAGTGCATAATATTTTAATCTTATTACCTACTAGAGCAGAAATTTTGCAAGGGCCAATGGGAAACGATAGGAGACTTCAAAGTGTGATGGATTTTGACCGGGATACCAGCTACCGCGTACACACCGAGAGAGAAGTCGCTTGGACTTGGCCTAATTGAACATCCAATCTAGCGAGACTCGATTTGGTCAGTTACAGTCAAAGTTTTGTAACTATGAATTTATAAGTGTTATTTTAAAGGGCTTTTAGTGATTATGATAGTGAAGCTGGTTTTAAAACAGGTATAGTATTCGGACTACGTAAGTACGCTGTGATTGGTAGTAATAATTCACCATTTAAGAGACTGGTAAACAGACGTGAGGAAATACAAAAATATTCAGTGCCACATCCATCTTTAATAGGAAATAACTGCGTAGTCGTTTTGGACTGTAACTATAATAAACAAAGAAAAAGAACAGTTGTAAAGATATTTGATGAAGTCGCTAGACTGTGTTAACCTTTTAAAGCCTACTGGTTACGTGATGCACCAAGTTTAACATTCAAGAATTGTACGCTCTGCCCACAATGTTTTTATGTGTTTCGTACTTACCTGAAAACAAACAGCGACTTGTGCCACTTGCATCATAAATTGATTGGTTTTTATAACCGCGATGAAACGTTTACAGCGCGGTACGAACTGGGTCTTTAAATAAAGCAGTCTGCGCTTCGTCTTTAAAGGGTTAATTATTTACGTAAGTGTTCCTGATATCAAGAGCCTAACAACTGCTGGAGCGAGAAGGGTATTTATTATAACATGACGAAGCTAACAGGCACTTTTCGCGACTTTGCGGAACGCGCCTAAAATGCAAGAAACGGGTTGCTCGTAAGAGACTGAAGCAGCATATTGTGTAAAATATTGAATTGTGGCTCTGTTAGCATCCGAAACATAACCTTACCCTACGTTTTGATCAAGTTAAAAGTAAAAAAAAAAAACGCCTTGTAGGGAGGAAATGTCCGTCTGTGTGTCCGCGACGCAGATCAACCCTTCAACCTTCGTGACTTCGATATGTGCAGCAGAAGTTGCTGGACAGTTTCTGGTTTTAGCAGTACTGACCTTTAATGATGTCCACTGTATTTAATGCCATGAAATGACTTTTTCGTGTGTATAAAAAATCGTTGATGAGGTTTTACAAACAGGCCACAAGAAAGCTAATGTCCTGCCGTTGTGAAATGTGTGCATGCTGCATTTTTGAGCGCGCCCTTTTCAAATGTCGTTTACTGTACTTTGTCGTACAGTTGCAATATTAATAACGTCATACTCAAGCCGGACAAAGAAAACCTTTATAAGACTAAACGTAATCTGCTTCGTATGATGAATCAGTCCGTACCGCGCAGTAAACACTTCCCACCACGGTTTAAAAAACCAATCAGTTAATGATGTATAAAGCAAAAGTCGCTGTCTGTTGTGTGAGCCGTACGGAACGCGCAACGCGAAGCGAGCGCCATGTAGAATTTTTTAATGTTGAGCCTGTTAGTACGTAAAGAAACCGCTAGGCTTTAAAGGGTTGAAATGTCATTACAAAGAGAATGACGTTTAAAAGGACCGTTCCAGTGTGCGGTAGCAGCACTCCTTTCTCATTACGCAATCGCACACGTAAATTATACTCGTTCACCTTCACCATGAAAGAAGGTCGTTGTGACTGGAACGCGATTGCTATTGTGATATTAACGTGCGGCATGTAAGTCCTGTTCTCTGCGTTTTCATTCATACCTCCGTTTTGTGTATGGCATTTGCCACCTGTTTAGGTCTGTATGGCGAGAGAGAGCGACACGTTCGTTGAATTGAAGTTGTGAATTTGCTGCCTTACGGGAAGCGTCGTTGAGTAGTTGGGAAAATATGTACCGACGTTTCGGAGGTACCCTCTGATGCACTCGTTCCACCAAAACGTCGGTACTTATGTACCAGACCACACGGTATCGTATCCAAGAAGACGGCAAACATCGTAGCGTTTTGATAACGTCATATCTGACCTAGAACCTATTATCTGTCTAAAGCTTAGTGGTGACTGTATGTTCCGCCTGCTCTTACATCCTATACTGTGGATTCTGCCCACAGAACGTATTTGTGTTCTGTGTGGTTCTCAACAAAGAGTGATTCTTTTTCAAGCATCGCTAACCGCGTGGTTTGTAATGGAGACGCAGTACATATAAGATAGTAACGTATTCTACATTCCAGGAACGGTGGACGAAACTGGTGTGAAATGTTCTAAGGCCTTAGGCCAGAGGCACCAAAATGCGTGGTGATTTGATATGTGGCAGATGAATTGAAGTATTGCGCTATATTACATAGAATAAATTCCGAAATAACAAGATCGCAGTATGCGTAAAACGTACCATTGTGGCGCGTTCGCGTAACCGTCGTTGTAATATAAACGCAACAATAATCTCAGTTACAACGGCCGGTAGTTGGAGCGAGATGTGCTTCCGAGACCGTCGTGGCGCGAAGCATGAATGCCCTCTGGACGGAGACATTCAGTGTCTACATGACGGTCAGACGATCTGACCTAGCAAGTTTATATTATGTGTGTGTATCCGGTGATTTCGTGTACAGGCCACCCGAAAACGAGCATATCAGGAATGTACTTAACGTGCGCACACATCCCACTATTTTGCGGATGTTTAAAAAATGCACATTATTTTTGTGCTTCACGACGCCATCCGTGGAATGGTTACGTAATATAAGCGTGCTTTTATGTGACAGTGTCCTCTACATGTGAGCGTCCAACACATTCTTAAACTAATTCAGCTGCGTAGAAGTTACGGAAGTGAAAACGGGGAATCCTGTAACCCGGTTTTTCCCCACATCGAGTTTATATTCCTTCCGTGGTACGTGTATGGCAGCCTTTCGCAAACTACTTTGCGCGGAGCGCTGGTGTTCCGTAAAAAAAATCGAAAAAACCACTTAGATTTTAATTAAATTTCAATTTATGTTCTTTGATCACAGTTTAAGGTACTGTTCATATGAGGATTTTTATGAGAGTCTGTAATTTGGCTACTAAAGATGTCGTTGCGCTGGCTGTTAGTTGATAAATGTGGGACCATAAAACGTGTGCGTTCCGTACATATTTTCAGAGCCGGTCCCAATGGCCGCACGGCCTATGGCGTAGGTCTCCGGCCTCTCGCCTTCTGAGATTGTGGGTTCGAATCCCACCGGGGGCATGGATGTCTGTCGTGAGTGTTGTGTTGCCAGGTAGAGGTCTTTGCGTCGGACTAATCACTCGTCCAGAGGAGTCTTACCGACTGTGGTGCGTCGTTGTGTGTGATCTAGGAACCTCGTGAGTGAGGAGGCCCTCGTCCACAGGGGGCTGTCGCAAAAAAAAAGAAAAAAAACTAAGACCAAAAAATGTTCTCTGACCAGAAAGTCTGGGAAACGCTGGTATATGGTATCTGACAGATCAACGAACCAATCAACCAGCCAGCTAAGAGCGGAGCGCCAAGTCGAAGCGTCGCATGATCCGTTTAGCCATTGTCCCATACGAAACGCGTCGTTGGGCAGCGACGCGATGAAGATGACCTTAACGGGTATTGTGCTTAACGCTAACCGCTAACCGATTTGCCGCCTCAGCTGAAGGCCTGCACGTGGTCGTCCTAAGGACTGTGCTATAAACGCTATTCATATCCTTTCGGAGTAACGTCGTCTTGTAACGTATATAGTAGCGTTCTGCAGAAGGACCGTTACATTTTAAGAGAGATATATGTAGATCATTGTCATTTTGTTTTGTTTTAAGTGTTTTCATTTAATACCGCCGCTACCACCACGACGACCACCGCCGCCACTGCTGCTAATACTACTGTTGCTACTTATTTTATGTGATTATAGTTTTAAATTGTGGCAGGCATAACCCTTTGAATTATGAGTCGAGGCCAGCGTCATATTATGGGCGAGAATCCGTCTGTTACCAGATTTTGGTCAGTTTATTAAATATTAATGTCATTCAGTCTTCGGGCCTCCCTCTCCGACGAGAGTGCAGACCTGTCCGTTGTCAGTCGCCGTCTTTGTCCGTTGTGCATGTTTTAATGTCTGGTTGTAGTCTGTATGTTTACACATTATTCAATACGTGAAGTAGTACAGAATTACAGTACATACAGGGCATCTGTCACTCCAGACCTTGGCCTGCGAGTTTTGAGGTATTCATTGCAGTGTACTTGTGGTTTCTGGTCTTTTGCGATGTAGCGCCGCCCCACCGTACCTCGTTTACCGGCGTTTAGAGACATCGCTGTGGACTCGAAACGGCGGGTGCCGATTACCCAGCGACGTAGCGTCATGTCCCAGACGAACGAAAGTTTCAGACCGTATTTTCTTCAGTGTCTGCTTATCTTGCTTATTATTCCGTACTTTGCTTCTGCTAGAAGGCAAGTCAGTCACTGGAGCGCTCGTGGGTACGTATGATCGTCGCCGGCCATGGTTAAGCTTTTTTCGCTTTTTGTGTTGGGCTTTGCCTTTCCCAACGTTGCGAACGTTCGTTTTGTGATTCTTTATGACTTCTGCTTGCTGTCTGTATAATTTTGTGATGAAATAATGAACGTACGGAATTTTGAGAGCTGTGTGCAAATCACGGGTCGGTGTGCACCGTGGACTGTTGCCAGTCGTGTGGAAGTTCGTCAGATTTTAAAGATCCCACCTCGTTGCAAACGTTCTTTTCCATTATGGAGACAGTCTATTAATTTTTAGGGAAGTGACAGATGTTTGTTTCTGGAACTTGTGACACCCAGATTGTACGTATGCCAGGGGTAGACACAATGCGGAAGACTTAGGCGTAGGTGGGAGGATAATATTAAAGTGGATCTTAAAGAGGTGGGATGGTGGGATGAACTGGATTGATCTGGCTCAGGACAGGGACAAGTGGTGGGAGCTTGTGAATGCGGTAATGAATCGTCGAGTTCCATGACACGTGGAGAACGTCTTCATTAGCTGAGGACCTGTAAGCTTCTCAAGAAGGGATGTGCTCCATGGAGTTAGACACAGTGCGGCTGGCGCAAGTTACCTATAAAGATTACTTGATATTCAAGTAGTTTACATTCGAATGAAGAAAAGAATCATAACTGACGCTAACTCGTATTTGGGTGACCAGAAATAAAAAGCTATAAAATACTAATAATAATAATAATAATAATATATTGTTTTATTAATGCGTGACTCGTGCCTAAGTTAGGCTGTCGACGCTTGTCCAGGTGGCCACCCCAGGTATTTATGAACTGAGAACTTGGTAGGAAAAATCTTGTCACTTGTAAAGCAGGCTACATCAAATACGCATATGGGTTAAAAGTGCAAGAATGGTTAACCTTAACCAATTTTTATTACTGTAAGTTTTAATTATATTTGATTTTCACAATTGGTTACCAAAGTCCTCTTCACCTTGCTTGTTGGTTAGTGGGTAGAATCCCACGGAACTGTTACTTAAATAACGAGCGCTTTAGGCCCGCTGACGTATACCAGTGAGATTGGATGGAAATAGCACAGTAGACGAAGAGGAGGGAACCTTAGGGCCATGTCGTCCCTACCACACGTGGGACTTGACTCTGTGATCTTTGGGTAGTCACGGTAAACACGAGGTAATCCCGGTTGGATATGGTAAAGGATGGTGTGAGATCGGGATTGCTGTACGAGATTGCATAGGAGACATTTCGGAGGAGCGTTAAGCCCTTCATCCTCCCACCAAATGCGGAACTGATGGGGCGTGTTTCCAAATTGAATCTCGGAAAATTGTAAAGTTAAAGGTAAAGGTAAAACTGTTCCTGTGTACACTTTGAAGGCGTATGCGGAATGGATGTATAGCTCTACTGATTCTACTTCTCCATCCACTACTTCGGCAATAGATGGAGGTAAGTGCTCAGCTTTATTCCCCTGTGCAGGAGGCTGGGTGGAGCTCCGAGCCAGTGTGGACATGCTGCAGAAAATGTCGTGCCTTTGCCGGCAAGCGGGCCGCGTTTTCTCCGTCGTCCAGTCTCACGCCTAGTTAGTATACGGCCTACGCTGTCTCGGCCCTCGAATCTCGAAGCATAGTACTTTAAAGGTAAACGTGCTAGACTGCAGTTCTCACTGTGGTAACTGTCGGTCTTTTAACGTGTGGCGCAATTTAGTCTGCCGAAATGCCAGTTTGTAAAACTGGCATTTCGGAGGTACTACATTCACCTTTTGATAGGCGCGGTCGCAAAGTTGCGAAAAGCGACTGTTAGCTTCGCCATGTCTCAGTGTACTCAGTTTATTGCACCAACCGAATGCACAGTATTAATTATACGTAGCTCCGACGTGTTTCCGTACAAGTGTACCATCGTCAGGGAACACAGTTTGCCAGTTTTAAACCAAATGGCAGTGATAAGCTACTTCTTACTAGGTTCCTCCTGTCTGTAGCTCTGTTGTTGATGTCGTTGATTGGTTTTAAAACTGGGTTTGTGCTCTCTGAAGATGGTACACTTGTACCGAAACATGTCCGAGATAGTCTTTACTATGTATGTATAATTATTATTGTGCATTTGGTTGGTACAGTAAAGTACGTACATGGACCTAAGAAATGTACGGAATGGAAAGCTTTAAAATTCGTCATGTCTGTTTGGTCTGTAAGACCGCATGGAACAACTTGGCGCCTACTGGATGGATTTTCATGAAATTTGATATTTGAGTATTTTTTTCGAAAATGTGTGGAGAAAATTCAAGAATAACGGGCATTTTACATCTAGACGCATGTACATTCATGAGAATGTCTAGCTGAATACCTCCTAGAATGTGACATGTTTCAGACAAGAGGTGTAGAGAAAATGAAAACAGACTTTTATGTTCAGTAACTTTTTTTTCCCCCGAAAATCATGCCCTTTATGAGATGATGGCGGTAGAGCCACACAGGCAACACATGACAATGTAATACGGATCATGCGCTTTGCATGCTAGATAACTAAGTTTACAGACACACATTCAGAAGATGTAATACTTGCTTTTCCACGGCAAGAATGATTACGCGAACGCGCCTCAGTGTTAAGTTATACCTACAGTACATTGTGACAGTATGGGTGGAGGCAGTGCGTTCTTCAGTCACGAATGTAAATTTGTAGCAGACCGCATGGCGGCACAGCCGTGAAGGCGGTTAAAGTACGAATACGTTACTGTTTTCCCCCTTGATATGTCTCAAGTTTAGTACTAGGATAAAAAAAAAAAAAAGGTAAATCAGTCCCATTACAGGCCCGAAGTGCCCAGAGGGTTCCAGGAAGTTAAGGCTCCCAGATTACATAACAATGGCCCAGGATGACGGTAAGGTCAGCCTTACGCACCGGTCGCTTTTACGCCCAGGAAATACTCCTGGTATTCATGTCTGTTAGAGGCTGAGTCGACCCCCGGGTCATAGTGCGACCGGAAGGATTATGTAATTGAAAAATTCCAATGACACCATCTGGAATCGAACCAGCGACCTTCCGGTTTGTAGCACAGCGCCTTGACCACTGTGCTACCGCGGTCCCCCGTACTAGGATAGTAATGTAAAATACACGATTACAGTTTCATACCAGAAATTTGCATTGAGTAAGGCGTATCGAATGTAGTCTTTGAGTTATTTCATCGGATGAAAGAAACAGTACTTTATTTCCTATTTGGGAAGTTCGCTGGGGGCATCCGTAAACCCAGTACTTTGATCAAGATAATTGGTTATTTCTGGCATGACCTACATGCTGGGACGTTGAGTAAAACATATTGTTTTAGTGTCCAGTCTACTCATATTGCTCGTCCCATATTTCTCGCTTGTGTTACTCGCTTTGAATTTGGGAAGTACTGGATCGTATCTTGGCCAAATGACCGAATATGCATGTTGAATTTCGTCGTGCCTTTTTCCATTTGCTGTGTGTGCAATTGCCAAATGTTACGTAAATTATACCCAGCTGGCCGTCATCCAATTACTGATGCACCGCAACTTCTGCAGTTGATATAGTGTTGAATGAACATAGGGACACACAGCTAGCCCAGCCATTGCCTTACATACACATACATTAGACTGCAAATCCTGACAGGTGTTTCAGGTGGAATCACGGTTTGGTGGTGGCCATTTCTGTCGTGTGGTGGTGGTGCAGGATGGCGCGGATGTCACCACCCGGGGCGTCTTATACCCGCTGCTGCATTACGCTCTGTGCGTGCTCTTCGACCCTTGTCATTCAGGCCATAATGCTTTGTGCCAGTGGATGTTGTCACTTCACTTCACTGCTACTGACATGCTTGTAACCAGTGATTAGACAGCTGGAAAGGGGACTGGGGAAGCAGATCTTTCCTCCTTCTCCTCTCGTTGTGTTCTCATTTTCCTCCTTCGTAATCGTAATCTCCTTTCTGCAGCCTGGTTGTGATATTCAGCAGCTTTAAAACTGTTTTTTCCGTAACTGCTCTTGGGGTTTCCCACGTTGCCCTTTTGGCATTATTGAAGCTGTCAGTTTTGTCGTTTCCAAATGCATTTACTGCTTTCCCCGGAGTTAAAGCGGCTGGACCCTGAAGTTGACCACTAATTTCCATCGTTTTGATAGTGTGGAGCTATACCCGTATTCAACCATAGGACCTTATAGCGTAGAGCCTTTGTTAATCCCGGGTACTTTACTTTTATCTCCCTGTACCACATTTCCTGTTTGCATTCGATCTGTTAGTATTTTTTCTTTGTAAGGTCAGAGCAGTCAGATCTTTTTAACCGGTTTCTCCTTATGTTCCTGCACGTATTGACGTACTCGTATTTATCTTGGTTACTGGGTTTTTTTGCTTTTTGTTTTCCATAGCCTGACCGCTAACTTCGGATGCAGCAGATTCTGACGAGGTGATTGAGATAATGCTGTCATATATTTGTTGCCGTATGTTCTACGTACGAGGGGGTGCTGATAAGTCCTTAGCCCGACCAGGAAGGAAACAAGCTACAGCGACCAAACTCGGGATTTATTCAACATACTCCCACGAAGCTCAGTACACTTCTTAGCCCGTTGCTCTAACTTTTGCAGGCTACTCAAAAAAAAATCAGAAGTTTGCAGTCCAACCAGGTCTCCGCGGCAGAACGTTTCCAACGGAGTTTACACTCGGAATTTTTTGGGGCGTGGTGAGCCGCTATGCCTCCACTCCATTGATTGTTGCTTTGTCTCCGCTTCCGCATGCCCAAATCTTCATGAATGATGGACCCAACCCGCTCACGTGAGATGCCCAGTTGCTCAGCTATTGATTTAGCCGAAATCCGGCGGTCTTCCGAGATTAGCTGGTGAATTTGATCAATATTCTCCAGAGTGGTCACTGTTTTGGGTCGTCCAGGACGAGGTGCATCAGAGGTGTAAAATCACCACGTTTAAACTGGGCCACCCAGTTTTGACGGTGGAATACGATGGTGCATGTTTCCCAAATGTTTCTGTCAGAATGGCGTGAATTTCCTTCGGCGCCTTGCCTTGCC
>Ga0123354_10007748_pt1:0-15000 | contig 16244 bp, 11 predicted proteins | sample TergutLab28metaG_2_FD_97872 | JGI IMG/M metagenome (GOLD analysis project Ga0123354, IMG submission 97872) | Labiotermes labralis P4 segment gut microbial communities from Petit-Saut dam, French Guiana - Lab288 P4 | ecosystem: Host-associated > Arthropoda: Insects > Digestive system >...
CCACAACGTAACACCAACACGCATCGAACCAGAGCAACACAACCCATGAAATAACTCAACAAATAAGTCGCAAGCTCCTGAGGATGGATGTATTAACATCCGAAACATGTTGAGCATTAAATATTGAAATAAAAAAGCAAGTGTCATCAAGTTGGTCTCTCTTTATTCAGCTATCAAGATGATGCACGTTCCAGTAAACATAAGGTAAGAGAGATGTGAGACTTGGTGGTAAAAAGGAGGATTCCATTTTCGGAAAATTTGTGGTCATATTGCTGGCGGGTCTTTATGATTTATTGTAAGAACCACATGAATTGGGCTCAAGGTCATGTGCACTGGCAGATTAACGATTCAAACTAGGACTGAAGCTTTCTTGAACAAATTATGTTCGCAGTAAATTGGCAGTAAGAAAGATCGGGACACAGAAGTAGCTATCGTCTTTGTCTTAGATGTCTAAAACAGCTGTCAGGAAAAGGATTGTGAAGCCACATATGAAAAAGGAGCGTAAAATGTGATGGCCCAACCGCGCAACGGTTCAGGAAATGCAGCCATTTAATGTTATCTGTCTACTCTAAAATCATCCTGTGGTTCCGATATCTAATTTGATGTCCAGTCTTCCGTGTTATAAGGATTAGTCTTCATCAGTGTTTAATGAACTCCAGTGCAGTCTGATTGTATCTCCAGAGAGAAGGAAAATTAATGTGAAGACAATGTGTTTTTAATTATTGTATGCTTTCTTCTGGGTAATTCCCCGGCGTCAGAATTTTATATACCGACGTTTCGGAACACTGTCTGTTCCATCTTCATAGGCAGATGGGTATGAAAAATGACTAGTTTTGAGAAGTGTTGGGGTATTTATAGGGGAAACGGTTTGGCGCGAAAATAACTATTTTCGAGCCAAACATTTTCGTGTATAAATACCCCAACATTTCTCAAACCTAGTCATTCTTCATACCTACCTGCCTATGAAGATGGAACAGCCAGAGTGTTCCGAAACGTCGGCACATAAAATTCAGACGCCGGGGAATTACCCAGAAGAAAGCATACAACATTCAGAACACGGTGAAAGTTTGAAATCAATAAAGTTTTTAATTAGTTGTTAAAGTTTTGATTCCTAATTGCGTGGTGCCACGTGTAATGTTGAGTCTGTTGTTCTCTGTTTCAGCTACGTAGAGAATAGGTCTACAGCTTACAATGTAGACGTTAATAAGTAACATTACCTAATGGTTATGAACGAGAGGGAAGCGGCCTGTAGAGAGATAACAAACGTGAAGGAAGTTTCCGTTGTCTGCAAACATGATGTAATTTTATACAATATATTCTAAACTACAGAATTATGTATTCAGTACGTTGAAGGAAAACTCAGAACGTTAATCTCCTAAATTATGCTACGATAATCTGAAGTTACCAATAACAATAGTTAAACCTTAACAGTAGTAAGATAAATTCAGCCATTTAAAGTGTAACGTTTCCTTTGTGTGTTACTAAACTTAGCTTTAAAAAATTCTACCTTCTGCCTACTGAGTGAATTTGTGTGTTTTTTGTGCTTCTGAGAAAAAAAATTTCTTTCTACATTATATTATCTTACTGATTTTTATAACCGAGAATGATTGTGTTTACTGTGCGTAAGGAAATAAATCTTTAAATTTAATGCAGGTTAATCTAAGGTCTTTAAGCAGAAGCGAAAAAGACGGTGATTTTCTACACAGGACAAACCCTCACTATCTCCAGAAATGGTCCCCCAGGAAAGCGTGCAATGAGCAGCGCTTCGGCGCTCTGTCGTCCACAACAAACAGTCTGGTGCCCAGTTTCTTCTTCCACATGAGAATCAACCTCTGCGCGAAAAAGGCACCATCTAATTTGTTGCAAATTACGTTTTAATTCATATAAACTAAGATTCATTAAATTTTTTGACAGACGTAATATCATTATTATACATTCAAATGAATTTACACATATACCTATAAATTAAGATAAATTTGACAACTTAGGCGAATGTAATTTTTTTTTAATTTGCAAGTATTCTTTTCGTGTTATGTGTGCTGCTACCTGTATTATGCTCTGCACGTGACAAACACTATAATGTGGTATGTTTGAGGGCCTAGAAAATGGCTGAGATTCTGTTGTTAAGTGGAGAAGAAATTTCATCCGTTCTAGCATATACAATTATCCTCTGCAATTCATCCTAAGCCAGATTATTTTCATTTAACCTATCGAATACCCGCACAATCCTTTCTCTTAGGAACAGTTTTAATATTATAATGACATCTGCTTTCCAATCTCCTAGTTGCTTCTGTTCCTCACTGCTTTTATTTGTCATATATATCACCTGTAAGATGTGCAGTAAATGACTATCCTATATTATCGTACAGAATTTTGTGAATTCAATAGCAATTTGTGAGGTACATTATTTAACCTATGTTTCCATTGACTAGTGCACTTTTCTCCATATACCTATTACTTTCTCTCATAGGGAAAATTTAAGGAAACGAATATCAACAGACTTCAAAGTTTTGAAACATCTGCGAATATAGATGCATATTTTGCTTTACGATAAATTCTTGGTGACTCTTAGAATTATAATCGTATTGATATTTAAGTGTAAAGTGTCTCAAGTGAAATCTATTCTGGAGTCGTTTCTTCTCACAGAAGATTTTCTTCAGCAATTCGTTCACACAAAGGATACAGTTTTTATGTTCCACGCTCCTTCGCTGCGCACTGTTTGAACGAACTCCAGAACTTTGTTGTCGAACCCGCTTTGTAATGATTGAATGTTAAAGAAGAATGTCCTTATACCAAAAATGGCGACTAACCTTTTGCACAACAAGTACAACAGTCAACTCTTTAAGTCCTGTCAATGTCTGTAGCTAATTTTTTGTTAAGGCTGATACATTAAATTACTTTCACGGGTGTAGAGGCGGTTGGGGCTTGGAACTGACCACCTCACCCCCATCTAGTGCGGAAGGTCATAGAAAAGAGTAGAGCTATACCACTACTCACCCTAAGGGCCTGCGTGACCTATAAGAAGGGTGAAAACCTACCTACATGAATTATTGTTAAATGTGCTTGTCCTTATATGAATCACAGAAGAACAGTTCTACTCGATATAAAACGATGAATTATTTGCAAAATGTGCAATTTACAGTCTTTCAACGAGCTGTGTGGTTGTAACAACGAGCGATGGAATGGGAATATTTTGTATTAATTCTTTTAAGTACTACGAGATAAACAAAACGGAAAAATGTCGGGACAGTTAAGGATGAAGATGTCCTGAAAGCCAAGGATATACCTGCATTTATATAACACAAATTTCAGAGGGTTATCTCACAGGTATTTTTAAAGCATATTTGAAACCGGACTGAAGAAGAAGGTGTTTATGAATCGACACGTAAATACTGGCTGTAACTCAAACTTTTATACATATTGGGATTTGTTTTGCTTTGAAAGAACTTATTGCTGGAAAGAAACATGTATAAACCTTACGAAAGGGCATTACTGGCCAGTAATTAGACTGTGCACACAAATATGTCAGTAGTCTATAGACATACTTTTCGACCATTGCTTCCTTACGATTCTCTTTATGTTAAAATATACGAAAGAATTGTCATTTGAACATTACTATGTTCTGAAAAGTGAAGCCTTGACGTGTGTAAAAAAAAATAGCGACTTTTCTGAGCGACAGCCTGCTCTGTTTTCAGAGATCCTGCTGCCTCGATCTTCAGGGTAAAGAAATACACAGCATTTTCTACCCCGATAAATTTGGCGCAGTATTTTCTATAAACTGATATCGTCTATAACATACTTACCTCTGGTTATTTTGTCCTCTGCTTCTCCTTCCTTGAAGCAGGTCGGTTATCTCCCGTTCACATGTTCTAGTCCTTGTAATTAATAAAATAATTAGGAATACAATGAATAGGACAGGTTGCTAGCTGTAGCGGTAGAGTATCAAGGTCTCTTGCACGAATCTACGGGAGTGTGTCAGCGACACTGTAACCAGTCCTTGTTTTAAACAAAGTCAGCCGGAAAAATTGAGTTCACAATTATTTACTTGAAGAAATCACAATTTGTTGCTATACACACATTATGGATTACAATTCTTGATGAGAGCTGTCGTCACACGGCACTAAATGTACTTTTATCACCAACTACCACTTCTGCATCCGCCCTGTTTAATCACCTTTCGACGACTGACTGACGTCCGCGGCTTCTGACGGCATCCTTAGATTTTTCGAATTTCTTCTTTGACCCAAACGTGAATGTTCCCATTGGCTAAAATGCTAACTTCTCTAATTCCCAATAGGCCATAACGTCGAAAATTTCAAATACTTTAACTCCATTGAGTCTCATTTACGTAACGTCGTTTCCGTTGTCGTACTGTGTTCGAACTCCATCAGGCGTCAGGCCGATTGTCTTCATGTGCAAGCGTGACTAAAATGGAATCCTTTCTAACAATATTTAAGATGTCCAAAGTTGTCACGGCCTACAAGTCAATTGTTCCAAAAGTTCCCCTAAGCCATCAATTGTGACGCTGACAATAGCCAACCTGCTAACCCTCTATACCCGTCATAAACTGCCTCTGTCCCTGTAAGCTGTTATGCATACTCGTTACAATTACCCTTGCGCCATAAACTAATTTACTAATTTCAAATAGATCGGTCCTATCTAGCCAAATGTACAATTTTGGCAACAACAAAAAAAAAGCTGGAACTCAATACACTGGTTATAAATCTCCCCCGTTTCCTGTCCGCACGGTTACAAAACCTTACGTGAGTTTCTGCTAAATATTAAGGCATCGTATCCAAGAAAACTGTTAAATTTATAGGTGTAAACTTTTGAAAATCAAATCTCGCAAATATTTAAATTGTGCTTATTTCAAAATCGATATTAACGTCAGTCACATAAGAAATAATTACTCTTCATGAAATATCATCTGTTTCTCTTGCAGTACTAAATTCTTATTTTTTTAATTTCGCCAAGGTGCATTTATACTGAAGCGATAAAGGCTTGCGTTTCTCAAATTACATTTTACAAAATGCAAGCGTTTCATATCTATTACTAATTCATAAAATACATAAAGTAACGTTTACCATATTGTCTGTATACAGCAATGTTTAGAGAGACATAAATAAAGCCTGTATTTGTAAAATTAAAAAAGTGTTATTCTAATATTTATTTGTACATCAGCACAACTGTTTTTATTGCACAAGGTAATAAGTAGGAAAAATATTTCGACTAATAAATAGTCATCTTCGGGCCTAATCTTTACAGGTAAAGTCACAGGATGCAGTGCACACATTGGGATCCTAGCGTGTTTACATCAGTGAAATATTTAAATATTTAATATTTAAAAACAGTTGTGCTGACATACAAATTAGTATTACAATACGTATCCAAGCACTTCGCGATGTCTTCATTCATATTCGGAGCGAGCCAAGCTAAATGCATCTATATATGTAAGAACTTAAGGGATTAAATATTTCACTGATGTAAATACACTGGGATCCCAATGTGTGCACAGCATCCTGTGACTTAACCTGTAAAGAATATGCCCGAAGATGAGTATTTATTAGTCGAAACATGTAGCCTACATATTAACTTGTGTAATAAAAACAGTTGTGCTGATGCACAAATTAGTATTACAATAAGTATCCAAGCACTTCGTGGTGTCTTCATTCAAAAAAAGGTGCTATTCTTGTTCAGACAGAGGATTCCCTTACAGAGAGTGCTAGGAAGCCTGCGCAGTGATGAGTTTTCTCGAAATGTCAACAACATTCACTAGGAATGCGAGTAAAGTGCGCGAAGCTTGTATATATTTACATAACAACTTATGGCATTGTAATGATTTATTTTTAAACGTATACAAACATTATATAAATACGGTGCAAATATACGTAACATTTATCAAAATATTTTTACATAAATACGACCTAGACTGCATGTAGCATTGTGCAAAACCATTTCGTATCGATACCTGCTTGCAATACATTTTATTGAAGCCTCGGCTTTCACAACGGATGCACTCTGCCAGTACTTTTAAGATATTTCAGCACAAAAAGCCGCGTATTGATTCGCACTCCTTGCATGTAATCTATCATACTCACTCCACTTCCCCCTTTTGCTGGGAGAAGAGTTTTATAAATTGGCTGCCGGAATAAAAAATTCATTTTGTGACAACTTATGGCAAGAAATACTTTCGTAATGAATAAATTGGTTGTGAATGACACTTTTTCAACTTCAACAATTTCAGAGGTCAGATTTTTTGTTAAACTTTTAGACTTAGAGTGTGATTGTCAAAAACAATGCCGGTGTTGTCTAAATTGTGGTGCAAACCTTTTCCATGCTTATGTTTATTGGACAGTGCATCATCTTGATAGTTGAATAAAGAGAGAGCAACTTGTTGTCACTTGCTGGATTATTTCATTATATAACGCTCAACATGTTTCGGATGTTAATACATCCATCCACAGGAGCTTGCGACTTATTTGTTGAGTTATTTCATGGGTTGTATTGCTCTATTTCGATGTGTGTTGGTGTTACGTTGTGGTTTGGCTGGGGTGGTGTGGTATCCGTATGCAGGCTTCAGCCTGCATACGGATACCACACCATAGTAGTAAAATTTGTGTGTGAATTTTTCGGGTGTGATTGCTACTATATGCTGATATTTATAGAATTGCATTTTAGTAATTTTAGACCACTCACTTGTTTCAGTGTGATGATACCAGAGGCGGTATAATACAATTTTGATCTCGTGATGATGAGCACATGGTGCTCGAAACATGTAGAGGCATGAAATAAAACTTATTGTAAAACAAAATTTTGTTCATTAAGTTGGTTAATTACTAAGATTATACTGAGATGCACGGTCAGCAGTACATCAAAATTCTTAGGTTAGTTTTTGTGACTCTGTGGTCTTTAGATTTGAAACGCTCAGCAGTTTGTCGCACTCAGTTATATCACACATTAACTTGTGTATTATTTCATGCCACTGTTTATTCACCAGCACATAATGCACACTATTTGTAAGCCAATCACTTTTTAACGTCAAAATGGGGTATTAGGTGATGTAGTGGATAGCTAATTGTGGAAATCCTGTAAAGCCTGTTGAAACGTTCATGTCTCTAACAGAAAAATTGTTTATGTATGCAAATTTGTCACGTTTTGTTCTAAATTTCAGAAACTAGCCGGAGTTTTATATCCGTATTTTATTTAGCACTTCAGTTGTCTTAGGTGTGTTCAGTATAGGCGAAATTGTTTCAGAAAAATCTTGTACTGCCAACTTTAGGGGACTGGTTTTCATTTATTCGACCTAAAAGAAAATTTCTCGTGACCTAGTTGTACTTATTGCTTAGCAGTTCGCTTACAGGGTACATAGGAAGCCAGTAAGGAGAGTTGCTGAATGCTTTGAGGTTTCCTTACCATCGACTTCTTCTAAAAACTGTTCCTTTACTTATCCCATCTGTGCTGTAGCCATATCGTCTTCCCCGCTCTCTTTTTTACGTGCAGGCTGTCCTATATTTTGCCACCATCCCCTGGATTTTCCTTTACTTTCACAGTCTCCTGCATTTATTTTCCCTCTTCATTCGAAATAAAATAATGAGTATTTAACTTCATGTCGTACATGCCGTGTATTGTCGAAAACAAATTCGGAAAACTTAGCCAACAAAATGCACGGTATTGTTCCTTTACTATTTGTAAAATATATCAGACTGAATATTCCTACTTGTTTCAATCCACAAGAGATCATCACCAGAGAATCAAACCAAACAATACCACATAAAACCAGGTTAGCCACTGTATATTAATTTACCTACATGCAGTGAAATTTTTATGGAGAGAAGAAACAAGGGGTTATGACGAGGTACAAATTCTTCCTGTCGTCAGAGGAGGCAAGAAAAATGGTAGGTCTTCTTTGTGGATAAAGTCTGGTCCTGGTCCTCAGTACGGTTTGCACACGAAGATGACAGAACACTATCTGACTGTCACTTGGAAGTTAGGAGTGACGCGGACGTCTTTGGCTGCTAGAGGCCACAGTATAACTTTGCCTTTAAAACCACCTCCCAACCTTACTATTAGATTGAGAACCTACTGGGCCTAGACTGACCTTACGTAATGCTTTAACTGCGCTGGTTTTGGCAACACCTGGGCTCAATATAAACAGCCACCAAGATGCCTGCAGTGTTGGGTTGGTCGTCGTCACCAAGACTGTAACACTGGTAATCCATCTTGTGCAACACAAAAGCACAAAAATCAAGCTACTGCAGAATTTGTAGCTCCGCACAAAAGGAGTGTCAGTTTAGAAGTCAACATACGACGTTCCCTGTCACACCCTCTGGTGGGAGCTTTGTTTCAAAAGTGACTACAACAACTAGCGGTGAAGGGGCGAAACCATCGGGGCCAGCCCCGGAAAATGCCGCACTGAAGGGAACACTTTTCCCTCATTTCTTCAGTAAAACATGTTATAAGTGGTCTAAAATCGGCAGAAATGGAAGAAGACCGCTTTGCAGTGCATGATAGCGGTTTATGTAACCGTCGTGGAGAAACATACGTAAGGGCCAGTCTTCCTTTTGAGTGCGGCAAGCACTGCACTGCACTTCCGGTGTAACCATTTTTCTCACTAGGTGGTGGTATTATAAAGAGACAACTGTCATACTGTTTATCACGGTGTGATAAACATCGCAAATTGCTGTGAATTCTAAGATCATTGTTTTAGCCTCAGAGCCGGGAGCATTGCTGCCACTACCAAACCTCTTATTCGTCTATCATGTGATGGGAAGAATACAGTTACAGAATTGTCAGCACACTCCTAACAGACTGCACGGTGGCACATTGCAAATGACAGTAAACTTCATAGACATGCGCGGCATAATATTCTTACTGTCATGTTTACAGCGTGTACTGATTTGTTGAGACTGTATCACTACAGCCTCAAAAAATAAGTAGTTAAGCCTTCTTTTGATATTCATAATATTCTGTTCTTTACATGGATTGTACGTGTTGCTTGCTTTATTTAGTTATTTCCAATTAAAATGTGCTCTCTTGACCGGTATAAATAGCCAATTAGTGCAGGAAAATTTCGGCTCTCAACATGACAAGTTAGCGATGGTGTTAACGTGCATTTGTCGCTTTCAGGAATCTCTGTGGATGAAGTTTTCCTAAAGCTTTATCGGCGCTGAGTAATATCAGAATGGTTCTAAACGAGTGAATGTCAATGAAACTGGATACTGGAAACTCTCATTAAAATGATACCATTGAAAGGCTTCGGCCAAAAAGGGCTGCTGCTCTTAATGAACGTTACAGTTAAATTTTACACTATACGGCAAAGCGAAAATTGCCTTAGACGAGGCTCGTATGAGTAATGAGTTTGATATTTTGTGTTACATGCATATTGGACCTCGACATTTAAAGTCACAAAAATGTTTTGTGGTAGAAACGACAACTTGAATGTTGTTTCCGGCGTAAATCATCTTGATTTTTATTTCGTTTATGCGGGCCATCAATTGTCCAGGTTTTGTAAATATGTAGCGAAAAACTGGAAGACTTTAGTATGTTAAGAACAACGGTTGCGTGTTACATAAAAAAAAACGTAATTCAGGGTAAATACTTATGTTTCGTGATTACAAGCCCCATTACGACATTTATTGCTGTTATGTTTACTGCTTTCAGAAGCATTTATTCCTCAGTAACACATAGTTTTATGAAGAAAGTGGCGCAGTCGACAATTTTCTCTAAGTTCTGTAGCAGGTGATGATATCCGTAACCAAAGAAATGCAGTAAAATTACATTGTTATTGATACTGTTAAGTCTGCTCTACATGTTTCGGCCGACAGTTTCGCCCATCTTCATGAGCACTTTGACTGTATATACAGCTTTTTGGGAAAATGCATCGACTCTGCTGCCGACCGGTCGGTAGCAGAGTCGATGCATTTTCCCAGAAAGCTGTATATACAGTCAAAGTGCTCATGAAGATGGGCGAAACTGTCGCCCGAAACATGTAGAGCAGACTTAAAAGTATCAATAACAACGTAATTTTGCTGCATCTCTTTGTTTACGGATACCATTGCATTAGTGATGCACGGTCACACAAACGTCGTAACAGATATTGCTCGATTATCTACATTTGAACTTTTCAAGGAGGAAAGGTTAAGTTTTCAATCAGACACAACATATAGTTTCTTTAGGAGGTACAGGCTAAATGTTTCAGATTAATTATCTAATCCATGAACAGGCCTACGAGATAAAAAGCAACAATTACGTAATGACATGTCGACTTGAGTGCATCTGTTGTGTTCTTTCGTGTGGGATCCCACATTACATTCAGTATTACAGTAAAACTAATAGTAAAAATAGACCATCTGGTTTGAAACATCGATAAAACCTAAAAAAAAAAGATATTAAAATTCTTTATGGCAGAGACATAAGATACAAAACGCCTTCATTTTATGAAGGGGATTTCAACAGCCATGTCGTGTATCATTGTGTAGTTCTTGGATGGATGTGAGTGAAGAACCAACACAGATTACAATTATTTCTCTTTATGCAAGTAAGGCATAACACATGTCATAGGATGCAAAATAACACGTGTCAAAGGATGCAACATAATATGAAAATGCTAAGATTTTCTTTTTTCGTTAACTGCATTAGTTCTTCACGCATATCCACTCAAAGATATATTTTATTGTAATATGAATTGTAATTTGGGATCCCACAAGAAAACACAACAGATTGACTCAAATTGACATGTCACTATTTTATTCTAGCTGTTTATCTTGGGTAAACATCTGACGATGGATTAGTTAAGTAATCTGAAACATGTAACCTGTACCTCCGAAGCAAAATATATGTTATGTCTGGCTGAACACTTAACATTTATTCCTTGTTTATTTATCTCAGTAATTAACCAACTTGATGCACAAAATTTTTGTTTTACAATAAGTTTTATTTCATGCCTCTACATGTTTCGAGCACATGTGCTCATTATCAGGAGGTCAAAATTGCATTACACAGCCTCTGGTATCATCACACCTATAGGTGTAAAACAAAAATTTTGTACATCAAGTTGGTTAATTACTCAGATAAATATACTGAGATGCACGGTCAGCAAAACGTCAAAATTTATTCCTGTATTGAGCTATACACAGCGGGTTATATTCCTTTAAATTTCAACCTTAGTTTTGTCTTCACAACTTATGCTTAAACATTACGTTGGCACGACATTGATTACGGTATCGTATTTTTAAGCTGCTTCAGGACAAGACGCACCTGAAAATATAAACTGAAACTGAGAGTTACTAAGTTCACGTTTTGCTGAACACAGACAGAAGATATTTTGACACGCACCAGGATGTAGGCCTACTATTAGTAAAATTGTGGCAATGTGTGGTGTGTGTGTGTGTGTGTGTACGTGTGTGTGTGCGTGAAGTTAATTGTACTTTAAAAAAATAAAATGGTAGTTGTTGGTACTTATGGTAGTGCTGATAAACGTCTAGAGAAGTAATAGACTGAATCCCCCCCGTAGTAGCTAGCCAGACAGAGGCAGACGTGACAAGGGGCAGAAAGTCATTTAATCTTTCCTTCCAACATCTGATGTTTAAATTGCCGTAACATTGAGATATAATTGCCGTCTCTTTTGAAACAATTTAGCCTTTTCTCTTACCACGTTTCCGTAATTTAATCACATGCTTCTTTGTGGAATTAACAAAAATTCTTTCGTAAATTTATTTGCTTTCAACAGATAAAAGCAATGCCTACGCAGCTTGACAAATCAGTTACAATGAGAAAACCAGCAATTCATTTCTGCCCTCTAAAATTTTGGTATTGATTATTTGTTTAATAAACGAAACAGTACCTTCTACCTTCTGCTTTAGCTGTGCGGTAAGGAAAGGGGTAACGGTTTTCGATACGTGACACAAATTGCAATTCATCTCGAATCAACATGATACACTTCTTCATCTCAAAAGGGTTTTTAGATGAAAAGTCATGGCAGTGAATTGTGTCTGATGTGGGGAAAATGTCACTAATATAAAATAGGATAAGGTAGGTGCCACTGCAGTGTTCAGGGTTCTTCGCATCCACGCAGCACCAACTAAAATCGCTTCATCTGCCCGTCCGTCCGTCCGTCCATCCATCTATCCGCCCGTGAATGTCACGAAAAGTTGCGGGATGCCTTTTCGTAACATTTGAAGTTTGAAGGACAGTTCTAAAACTGATTGTTAATCTAGGCCCCTTTCAAATCGCAGTAAACCAGCAGAAACTTGACTTGAAAATTTTCATGTAATTTGCATTTACCTCGAGGATGAAGGTAAAGTAAAAGTAAATTTCATCCTGTAACGTGCTGTGAAGGCACAAAGAGTAGTAGATGCATCGCTTATCTTGATCTACTGTATAACTTGGGCGCTAGATGTAGTGGGTGTTTAATGACACGCCCTGGTCGCTTGAAACCTGGGAATGCTGCGGTACCCATTGTATAAGAGGCTGGGTGAACCCCAGAGCCGGTTTGGAGGTTGCGAAAAATTTCGTCCCCCTCCCCTCCCTATCGAGATTCGATTCCCGGACCGTCCAAACGTAGCCGGCCGCCATAACGCCTGCACTATACCTCAAGCATAAATCGCTTTATCTATATAGGCTACCCGCCCGAAACGTTTTTCAAGCAAGGGTTCTGTGGATCGTTACAGAAATTTTAAACAATTTCCTATAAGCTTGCATGTGAGGCTCATAATTGGTAGACTGCGTGACGGCGTTATATCAGATACAAACGTTAAACAAACGTTGCATGAAGCGAGAGACCGCTGACATTGGTAAGAAAGAAGAAACAAAAATGACATCCTAACGGCTTGTAGAACTATATGGCTGTTTTTAATGCAGGGTACCTTCTGAATTCTACTTTGTTTGACTACGCTATGACAACCCGCTTTTTATTTGGAGCTGATTGGAGGCTAATTGCTGTATATACAAAGGAAATAGGCTTTTTTTTGCAAGGATTCGGACCACAATTAAGGAGCGTCTTTTTTTGTGACTGAAGATTTCGGATATGCTGGATCTTCATGTAGCTGTTCACAAGCCTGAGTGTGTTGACGAGCAGTGACGTAGTAACGTTCGTAATTGCGGAGGCAGATCCATTGGTAAAATATTAAAAGCTCAACATTTGCAAGGAATTAACGGTTATGGTAGGGAAACTGCAATTATTTCTCTTCGGAATGTATTAAAAATTTATGTAGTAGTTGGTAGTTGCTTTGACTTGAAGTGACTGTACATTCATGTGCTTAGACTGCTTTAATTAGATCATTTCCACGGAACACGTGCTGATAGCCGCCCATTTTCTCCTGCAGACTTAATCAGAAATGTCTGCACCATCACATAAAAGTGCTGGTCAATGGATCATCAAAATTTCTGTTATCTCACAGAATGCCAAATGAACATTAATAAATGAAAAAAAGCCTGTCATCATATTCTTTTTGCATTTTTACTGACCATATTATATTGGAAAATAATTTTCATGTCACACAAAAGACACAAACTGCGACATTTAATTTTTTTTTAATTACGCTTTACAAATGTTCCGCTGAAAGGATATTAGAGTATAGAAACATCCGTTAATCTTGGATATGACGATGATAATATTTGATATTGTGAAATTATATATCACATATGAAACGAATATAGAAAATAAACACAGGGTGGAAAAAAACATATTGTTTTAAAAGAATGAATATTATTGCTAATGTGCATGACCTTTTAATTTATCTGGTATATATTCACTACAAATGACTGAGAACTTCAAATTTTGTGCAGTCATGTGTTTGGTTTAAGAAGATATAATTTAACATATCGCTCATTTGCGACAACAGTGTCACAACTCAAAATTAGTGATTTTTCAGGAGAAACGTTTAAAGGTTTTGAAGTGCTATAATTGTCTACGAGTGCAACGACGACACAACTGCTCTCAATCGGCGAGTTTTACAAACTGCGTTATGACACTTTACCTGTTAAGAGTGCATCTGCAAACGTTTCTTTCTAAACCAATAACTCAAAAATGCCAAATTTTGAGTTGTGACATTGTTGCCGCAAATGAGTGATTCGATGTATATATATGCTACATGTTATTAAACTTTTTACGAACTTTTAGGGGTTGTGAGGAGGAATCAAGCGGCAGCAGTTTGAGACGGGGCACATGTGTTTCGGAAACCTCCTTCATTTTGACATCGACTTCGCGACGACGGCCGGAAGTTAGGCAACCCGCGAGGGCTGGTTTGGAAATGGGCATTTTTTAACTGTTTGTTTCATTTTCATATATGTTTACATTATGTGTGTTACTTTCAATTGTATTGTTTCAATTAATTCATCAGAGCTGTTCGAAGTTGCGGCAGCCGACTTCATGGCCTGCAATTGCAGCGACGCACCGTGTTCTGACGCGCCCTCTTGAAAAGCCATGGCTTATTCTGAATAGCTTCACACCATACTAGAATTCTAGCCACCACAACCTCTTCTGTTTCCACAGGGGCCTTATAAATGAGGCGCTTGAGGTGACCCCGAAGGAAGTCAAGCGGGGCCGTGGCTGGGGAGGGGAACGCGGTGGCCAGGCAACGCCTCTCCTACAAACCCTTTTGTCATAAAGTGCTGCGTCCCGATGATTTCTCACAGCTAGCTTAAAATGGGCGGGGAAACACCATCTTGCTTGAAACAACTGTACCAGCTGCAATACCGATGCCGAATGGCTGTATGAAGCGGAGGTATCGGACTGCACGATCCCCACCTAAAATTGCTGCCTCTTCACCACAACACAACACCTCAAATTTTGTAGAAATTTATTCTGATACTCCCTGTCTTTATGACTCATACACAAAATTGACTGAAGTATTAACGTTTCTGATTTGTGTTCGAAAAGTCATTGTCTCAAATCTCAGTCGACACACATTTTACTATATCGTCACGTCACCAGCCACGTAAAGTTGACAAATTCCAAGTATATGTAAACTTTTTGACCTACTTCCATTGGGACTATATCTC
>Ga0123354_10007753_pt1 | contig 16239 bp, 15 predicted proteins | sample TergutLab28metaG_2_FD_97872 | JGI IMG/M metagenome (GOLD analysis project Ga0123354, IMG submission 97872) | Labiotermes labralis P4 segment gut microbial communities from Petit-Saut dam, French Guiana - Lab288 P4 | ecosystem: Host-associated > Arthropoda: Insects > Digestive system > Gut ...
TTAAAGAACAGAGTTTTCGAGGCACCTCACATAAATATGTTTACGTTTATGCATACAAAAAATATTAATTATAAATAATCAAAAAATGTTTAAAATACTAGCATTCAAAGTACAAGCAAAACCATTCAACTCGGTGTGAGTCTAAAAGCACACGTTATGACTGCAGTGTTCTGTGATACACTGTCATGCACGCAAACCCTAAGAATGGAGCCTCATACTGGTAACCTTCTATCAAATTATATAGTGTCTTATCACATCAGTCCAGTCTGCATATACACCACATAAAACACAAATTGTTTACATCAGCATGGAGAATATAAGAGTTTCTAAGTGCGTCCATTACGATGGTCCTCATGTTAATTTGCTGCATATAATGATGCATTGGACAGCTGCATACATTCAGTACATGGAATACATCCTATCAGTCAGCTGCATATGTTCAGTACATAGAATACGTCCCATCAGTCAGCTGCATACATGCTGCAAACAGAACACTTCCTGTCGGTCAGCTGCATACATTCAGTGCACAGAATACTTCCCATTGGTCAGCTGCATATATTCTGTATACAGAGTACTTCCCATCGGTCAGCTGCATACATGCGGCAAACAGAATACTTCCCACTGTTCAGCTGCATACATTCTCGACATGGAATACTTCCCATCAGCCAGCTGCATACATTCTGTACATGGCACACTTCCCATCGGTCAGCTGCATACATTCTGTACGTGGAGTACTTCCCATCAGTCAGCTGATATATTCTGTAGATGACATACTTCCCATCAGTGAGCTGCACACATTCAGTACACAGAATACTTCCCATCAGTCAGCTGTATACATTCTGTGCATGGAATACTTCCCATCAGTCAGCTGCATACATTCTGTACACGGAATACTTCCCATTGGTCAACTGCATACGTTCTGTACATGGCATACTTCCCATCAGTCAGCTGCATACATTCTGTAAACAGAATACTTCCATTAATATGTACCACACAGAAAAATATTTCAATCAGAATTACAGAGATGATACAGAGGTTGATCCAATTTACAAAGGCCCTAATGTACAAATGAGATGTCATGATCGCACATTATCCATAAAAATCAGGCCTCACATCACTCAGTACTGTTTAACATCACTTAATGAACATTATTCAGAGGTATTTATATGATTCATTATGCACAAGATATTATTGTTGCTTTATATGGACAGGGTTGAGTTTTAATCTAACTTAATTATGGAATTAACTCTGTTGACTTACAAGCAGCAATCAAGAACATAACCCATTCATGAGTCACAGACTCTTTGCGCATATATTTTGTGATATATATTTTTTGTACAGTGAACCACAAATTTCAGACACAAAACAAAGCCCAATCTGATAAAGTCTTTTATACCATCACAGTGCACTGAATAATGAACAGTTCAGCTGCTCATACTGCATCACAGACAGACAGATGTGGATGGATGGACGAATGGGTAAATGGATGGGTGGGTGGGCGGGTGGATTGATTGGTGGATGGGTGGGTGGGTTTTTTATTTTTATTTATTTATTGGCATTCAGCATGCTCCATTACATAGTAATACTACATGTTTTAGAGTTAAATACTCACAATACAATTACATATATTTACCACTTATGTACAATTTCTTCTGTTTTCTGTAGTTATGGCAGGTTTACGTTCAGTTTTCTAATCTAGTTCCTATTGTTTTTGATCTTCTATCTACTGCATTATTAACCAATTAACTTATTACCTAGATAAACTGAGGCACAATATGTATATATATTCAATAAATGGCTTATAATGCACTAATATCTATTGATCTTACAAACTTCGTGAACATCATGATGTGGTTTCTTGTGAGTTGTTCAAATGGAGGGGGCCAGGTGTCACCTGTTTGGACCATAGATCCCTCTCTCATTTATAGTTGTGTGCAGTTCAAAATTATGTGGTTAAATGTCTGTTCTTCTTTTAGTCCACAAGGGCATGTTGAATTGGGAATAATCTTGAATCCGTGGAGGTACAATCTGGTTAAACCGTGACCCATTACCATAGCAATAAATTCAGCTGAGATGGGTATCATGGTCTTCATTCTCTCTTTTATGTATGGGAAGAGTAATTTACTTACTGTTCCTTTTGTAGAGCTTGTCCACTGCTCCTGCCATTTTGTTATTTTGTTCTCCTTCCCTTCTGTAATTATAGTCACTATTGGTATTTTATCATACACTAATTCTCCTATGTCATCCGTTGACACCTTCTTGGCCAGACGGTCTGCCATTTCATTTCTTTCTATTCCGATGTGTGCCTTCACCCAGTTAAAAAACACTGTCCATTATTGGTCCTCCAGCCTCTTTATTTCTTTCCTTATATTCCCTATTAGTATGTAATGTTTGTTTCTGTTCTGCAGTGTGTCCAGTGTCACTTTGCTGTCTGTGTTAACCACTACTGTCTTTTATGCATCTTCTGCTAACTGTAGGTTTTGAATTTGCTCTAGTGCCTTTAGGATTGCTACCTGTTCTGCCTGATTATTAGAGCATCTCTCATGTAGTTGGTACTTAAGACTGATGAAGAACTATGTCATCCTTAATTATGACTGCAGCAGCTCCTACCTTTCCTCCAATTTTGCTGCCATCCGTGAATATATTTATTACATTATGTGGTATCCTTGTAGGTGCCCTAATAAGAGGCATTTCCACAGGGTGAGGCCAATATCTCACTTCCAGAGGAGCATCGTACTCGATGTTGTTATAAATGGGCGGGTGGATTGACTGGTGAATGGGTGGGTGGGTGGGTGGGTGGATGGGGGTGGGGAGTGGATGGCTGGGTGGGTGGTGGTTAGATGGTTGGGTAGTTGGATGGATGGATGGGTAGGTGGATGAATGGGTGGGTGGGTGGAAGGTGGGTGGGAAGTGGGTGATTGGATGATTGGGTGAATAGGTGGTTGGATGGGTGAGTGGGTGGATGGTGGGTGGTTGGGTGGGTGGGTGGATGGAGGGTGGGTGGATGAGTAGGTGGGTGGTTGGATGGATGGATGGGTGGGTGGATTGATTGATGGATGGATAGATTAAAGGATGGGTGGATGGATGTCATCTCCACATAAGACTTTTTTTTACTTCATAAATAACACCCAAGAAAGTGGCTTCAGTAACCATTTGTTTCAAATTAACAACAAACAATTCAATGTATGTAAAACACAGCACTGTGCCATAAGCACATAATGTTGACACCTCCTTGTCTATCCTAACACGTTGATACCACCTCACTTGAAGAGATTGCTTTTGTGGTAATATCGTATCACCAGCAACAACAAATGTACTTAAGTCTTCAGGTACAGCCACCAATATTTTTGCTTGACTGTAAGAAAATATGGAATTTCTTGACAGATTTTCACAAAGGTTTTCTATACCAATTTCACTTAAATCTGTCCAATGGCAGATGGACACATTAAGTACAAGCCTGACACCATTTCAGTCAGACAGCACTTTTATTGCAATTTAATGTTGCCAGCAACAGCAAAACTTACTTAGTCCTCCACATCAATTGCTAAATATTTTTGCCCAATTTTAACCAAATTTCCATTTTCTTGACAGATTTTCATACAAGTCCCTAATATCAAATGGTATAAAAATCTGTCAAGAAAATGGAAATTTGGTTAAAATTGGGCAAAAATATTTGACAACTGACATGGAGAAGTCCCTAATACCATACTCCACAGAAAAGTGTCCAGAGGGAGCCATGCTCATATATGTGAACACAGACAGAAATTGCTTTTGTAACTATGCAAATGAACCTAAACAAATAGTGAAAGTATATAAGTGTTTAAATTACTCATTACCTCAATAATTCAGATATGTCAACAAATGTTACAGTGGATCTGATGCAGATATTATGTTCTAATGTAATGCCATATGTTCAACCATATACCCTTCAACTAAATCAGTCACAAAGTACCAACACTGAGCAAAACAGTTTTCATAACATGTTCCTGAAACAACACTCCCTGAATATGACCATAAAAAAATGGGTCAAAACATGTTGGTATAATAATAAATGGTTGCTGATTTTACAACTGGTGTGTATGGTGTAGGTTCTTGGTAACTTTGTCATTACACTAAATCCTGATAACTTCAATTAGCTGAAATATATCACACAAAACAGAGTAAGAAGCAGATAAGAGTAGATAAGATGTACTTCATGAAAGAAACATGTACAAAATGAAAGAATAATTACCACATTCAATTGTAAACTCGCATTACTTCAGCCCACTCCTCTGGTGGCCACTCTCCATTCTCTCTCACATTTGGTGGACTGCTCTTCCAGTCCCAACGTGTTACGGGAGTGAACCAGTCAGATCCGTAGTTGGCTTCAATGTATGCCTGTGTCTCACAGGGCACTCTCAGTTTCAGCTCTAGAAACTCTGTCCAGCACAGAGTAAAACGTGGAAAAACATACCTGAGAGAGAACAAATATGACAGTATGATGTAACAAGATACAAAATGCCCAATGTCGTAGCACTTTCACATAACCACAGAACATCTGTAACCTAAGCAATCGTGATAACCAGAAACCAACAGCAATGTTAGCAACAATGGTAGTGTTAACAATAAAACTAGTCATAAACACATGTTGGTTCTGCACAATTTTAAGAAACTTTAATTTTCTCAACAGGTTTTCATGTAAGTCCAGAGTATAAAATTTCACAAAAGTCCACCCAGTCAATGCCAAACTGTACCATACAGATGGACAGACAGACAAAAGGAAGCTAACAATCACCTTCTGCAACTCAGCAAGCATGCCCAAGAATGAGTGGAGAAAATACAAAATTAAATTGGTCAGTCATCAGAACAGGCTGTCAGCTAGACGGACAGGACCCGCCCATCCACTACCTAACGGGTACCACAGGCTCTTTCCCTTGAGGTACTACAGATGGAACTACACTGGCCATTCAGCTACATCTAGTTTGCAGCTACACCACCACTACCACTGGTCTGCATGGTGTGGTGCTTAATCATGCGCAGCGTCAACCTTACCTCAACCATTCATTGCAAACATCTACACTGCTTGAACTTTTGTACTTGCTCTACACTAATACTGCACCACAAGTCCACATAAAGACTTAAGAACATTCATTGCACAACAGCATTAAGCGCATTACTTTAGTCATAATCATTACATAAACAACAATACATCATAACAAGCATAAATAAAGCATATGTCTGACATATAAGTTCTCATGGCAGTATATCACAGACTATTCTTCTGAGATGTGATGCTGAAACACTAAGCAAAAGGGTGAAATATGCTGCCTCCACTCCCTTCTACCTTGACATTACAGGCACAATGTAAAGCTGTCCCTGTACACACCTCGAAGACATATAAGGGGAGTGCAGGTACAGGTCCAGTCATTCTTAATGATGGCACAAATAGAGGTGGGTGATCAGCCTCAAGGCCTAGCTGCTTTATGCTCGGGGAAGGAGGGGCAGGAAGTTCATACAAAATGGTGGAACCCACCTACCAAACTGCACAGCACCACACCACCTTGACTGGTCTGCTGCAGCAAAAGTTAGCACTCCAACATCACAAACATGAAACGTCATGTCAAAACTTCTCCGCACAAATGTTTTAGTTTGAATCTTAGCAGTTCATTTCAACTAACATCACTATCATATACCTACATTTATTCTTCCAACATCATCTTTTGGTCTCCATATGTCCTTATTTATCAAGTTTAACATCAAAATCCTAAATGTATTCCCTATTTCCCTTATGTCCATTGCAACACAACCAAATTTCTTTAACTACCAGCAGCAACAGATGATGACTGTAATCTTATGTAGTCCTTATTTAAGGCATGTTTTCCAGTCCCTTTCACTATTTTAGTTTCAAATACCTAATTTAAGCAGATTACAAAACAATGCTACATTTAAAAAACAATGAAAGAACATTTGTTTTATACATGCACATAGTATCAGAAAGGTTAGCATTCTGGAAGGTGTGTTCCTAATCACTTCTCAGTTGAACACAAAATTTGAGATTTTCACAGCAGTGCTGCTGAAGATTCAGGTTGTCTAGAATGTGATGCTGTGTCCGAGGGTGAGCAGTTCCCAGCGTTTTGAAAGATCATACTGCCTTCATCTTCATGGGCAGTCCTTTAAAGCATCTGGCACTATTCACCCAATGACAGTGTCACTGCTCCTGACTTGAATTTTCAGTAAAACACATTCATTGAATTTATGCTGCAGTCACTTAACTTTGGCATCTGGAAATAGGGGTTTTAAATCCCCCACCACTACAGGTGATCACATTTAAATTCAGGGGTAGCACTTTTTCATCTGAGAACTGGTGATTTTAAATCTGACAGCCATATTTTTGCCCAAGGGTAACAGCGAGAAATGTTCTGCTCAGGTGGACCATGCATTTGTATTGTTCAAGAGATACAACATACAGCTAGTAAAGGTTAAACAAGAACCACATCTGCATTTGTTAATGTTATCCCCAGGTTTTTTTAACATTTTCAAAAAATTTATTAAGAATTACTATAGTGGCATTCCTTCCACTCACTTGAATTTTTTTCCAGATTTTGCCTGTGTTCCTCCATTCCACACGTATGGTCCATCTTCATAGAAGAAAAATATGTCCAGCTTAAGGTCTCCACTGGAGAAGGATAACTCCAGACTGTCATTCAATTTTCCAAACCAGTGCTTCAATGTGAAGCCATGTGCAAGGAACTCGGACAGTATCTTGTCACTGTAGTCTGTGATGAAGATACCTACATCTACATCTTTACTATAAGGGATGATGTCACACTGACGAAAGTAGCCTGGAATTACATTTATTTGCAACAGACCACAAAATTTATCTCTTTATAATTCCATAACCAATAGTCGCTTTTCAGTAATGCACTACCTTAGTTCTTATACTTCTACTTCAGAATACATCCTCTGGGCTAGATTCTGTGGAGTGAATCTGCAATCAGTTCCCTGAGTATAGGACAATAACAAGCTTAGTTACGCAAGGCAAGTCAGCCATGAGTTAAGTCAATCTCACATCACTATAACTTGAGAACCTGCTGACGTATGAGGCATACCTCACTTACAGCAAATCAGTGCACATGAGGAATATTTTCTGCTGAGCAGTGTTGGGAGTACATTTTCAAAGTACATGTGTCATGGAAAAAAGCTGCCACAACATGAAGAGTGAACACTATAGGTTACAAAATACCCCATGCAGTTAGTGAAGTAATCTCTACACGACCTTCAGGTGCAATGAGTGCATGCTAAATCATAATTTCCACATCTTCCCAACAAACAATAAACAGCTCAATGACTGTGGCCTCTAAAACCTCCAGACCTGAAAACATGCAATTCTGATACACATGGGATAATGAGTGATGCAGTTTAGGCAACATTCCATATTCATAGGAAAATTCCCAGCATTTCAATCCAAGAAATGTACCATGTGTCAAAATTTATCATATGAAAGTGCAAAGCCTTCTTAGAAGCTTGAAGTTGGCATGTCAGGAATCTTCAATGAAATAAGATCAGTTCATCTGCAGGTGAAAAATGGACTACAAATTCCTGGCAGATGGAGACTTTATACAGAATAAAGCTCCTGCAACTGCTGCAGCCCTGGAGACAAAATTATAGGTACACTCTGTAGTATTGCCTCAAGGTATTATTATTAGCAACAGGCCTCATTCCACACCTTGTGTTCTGTACACTGACACTGTGAGAATAGGAGAGATTCCTCTGAAGTGTTCAAACTTACAATAGTATTTCCATAGCAAGTACACATACCTAGACATGTCCCACTGCTGATCCAAAATTGAATTCCAAGTTTGTCAAGTAGTGTCTTGGCTTTTGACAGCAGCTTCCATGCTCTGTGGACAAACCTCAGGGCCTCATGAGTCGTATCTCTTCCGTGAGATCGGTGAAATGAGTCTGCTAATGTATGACTGCATTCAATGAACCTTGAACTTGAAACATCGTGCAAGAAACGAGGAATATCCTTTGGTATCAACAAAGGAACACCATCCAAACGGACAACCTCTGTTTCAAACTTGTCATATGCTCCTTCAGTCTTCATCATTTGCACACTGTGAACTGACAGGCCAAAAGCTGAGAGTTCTGATATAGCTCTTGGATCACTGAGGAGATTGCCATGCCACCAGTAGTTACCTTCCCTCTCATGAAACAGCACAAGATGCATCACAATATTCCTCTTGAGCAAATAACAAATTGGTATATTTATAGAAATACCAGATGGTACTTCAGGTGGATTTGTGTTCTGTAAAACAGCAACATGGAATCTGGCTTCTTGTAACAAAAATACAAACTCATCCTGCAAAAGAGTAGGACACAATGAAATGTAACTTCACATCATCTGGATATACCTTACTATACTTAATCATGGTTATTCTGTGGCCAAGTAGTTCTCACGTGATGCCCTGGGCAGCCTTGACATATACATGCAACAAAATACATTCTACAAACAAGTGTTCAGGTTTTCACAGCAGGTGTTGCTCAAATGGTTGGTAGGTGTTCACACCATGCAGTGTAATGTGTGCAGATGAATTTGCTGCCTCCATTTTCAAGGCAAATTAATTATTAATTCAGTTCAAAATGGAATTCCAATTTTTTTGCAGGGATGTGATACTGCATCACTGATGACTGGTTCCTAAGTTCCTTCTAGATGTCATTCACCCAATGATACAGTGCCACATCCTTAGTTACACCACCTTGGTTCTGCTGGGATTTCTAAAACCTCAGAAGACCATCTTTTGATCATATCTCACATACAGCATAGTTCTTCAACCAATAATATAATGAAGCATATTGCATTTCAGGGGAATTTTGTGGTATTTTATTCCTGCACAACAATGCTTTATTCCTTACTAGCTGCATAAACTAATTTTGCAACTACTTACTACATACTGATTTGTGAGATCTGAGGCTCATATGGCAGCAACTATGAACATCATTGCAGCTAGTATAGCTAATATTTTCAAAACTGTCCATCTTCTTGAGTTCTTCCAAACACAGTGTTTCCAAAACTGGCCCTGTTTCCATCATCAGTTGTAAATGGAGGAAGGTGGACCTGTTACAGAGTTAGTGATCATTGGGTTCAGAGAACAAGAATAGCTTTTGATAAATGGACCCCACTGAACAGAAACATTCCCACCCTTTACACCCCATGATGGGAAGAAATACAGTTTTCAAAACACAGTTTGAAGAAACTTAAGATGATGGTCATTCTCCAAAATAATAATCACATGCATACGTACATAAGATTACTATCTTCCACTTTGTGACACCCTGTAGTCTGTTCAGTAACTAATGTTTTGGAGAACCCCATAGTTTCAATCTTCAGATCACAGAAACCTGCTGTTCCCATCTTTAGTATAGCCTACAATGGAAACAGTAGGTTCATCCAAAGCGTGAGTACATACCTACCAGATTACATGGCATCACATCCAACTAGACAGCCACCAACAAACTGGCTGGGAACACTTAGCTGCAGTACACTGTTAGTTATATATGACTGTGAAAGAACAAAAGTACATTATATAATAATTAATCAAGAAAGCTGAAACAATGCTCACACTCTGCTTAAGTCCTGTAAATAATGTAACAAATGTTGCCGGATGCTTCGCTTCACAAAGACCACATCGTGATCTGAGATCATTTCTCTGATATGTTAAGTGCTGTAAGACTTGACTGTCAACAGCAAATACAGACATATGTAATTTTGAGGTTATGTTGACAACTGCCTCAACATCTTTCAAAAAATTTTGATGATGCTGATTGTATGGATACAGGAGCAACCCAAGAAGGCTTAACTGGGCAACAAGGAGAACTGTCCCTCCTAAAAGGCAGAGATGGACAGCAGATTTCTTCTTCATAATTTTTCAAGGCTTTCCCTCAGACTTCCACCTGAAACCATCAACAGGCAAAATTATGTAACAAAAATTGTGGAGTATGGGGCGAAGGCCCCATTCCTTCTTACAGCTAACATATTCTCAGATTAAAATACCAATGTGACCTCCATCGTACAAATTCGGGATGGTCTATGCCCAATCAACTCGACCTAACGGTACATTACATTCCAGTCAAAAACCACGCAAGGGGCATCACAGTTTAAACCAAGCCTTTAAACGTGACGTAAGGTAAGTTATATACCACAGTGAGTCGTACCTAATTCCATAATGTTTGGTCTTTCTTAAAAGCGTTTACAGGTTCTACAATCCACCTTCCTAACCTCACAAACTTATATTGCAAGCTATACTACTACATGCATCGTAGGCCTACTACATGCATCGTAGGTCATTACTCCAGGCATGTAAACGAACAAAACCAGTACGAGACCACTAACGTTTAAACACAAGTGATAGTTCACGTACACTTCCATCACGAACACTTTGGAGGTTAAGTTCATTCTCAAACTGTCTTCAACGCACGATTTCTGTACATCTCCATCATCTGTAACACACATCGCTTGCATGCACCATCCATATACTACTACCATCCAATCCATACGAACACAACAACACCCGAACACTATACGTTCTTTTATTGTCACTTCTCTACAACACGCTAGCCCAATTCATTTGATGGATTACGTTTTGTACAGCCTTCCTACATACAACTTACCCATGATGCCCAAATGGCGCTAAATTTAATTTTAATGCAATCCTAAAGTATTATTTACATTCCCAGCAGAAAAAAACTGGGGGAATGCTTTAGAAACTTTGGTCTTTTAATCTGCTGTCTATAAACATAATGACTAAAATATTATTTGTACGGGTGTCAGACATAAGTTTGTCACGTTATTCACAGAGAAGAACCAAATAACACTCAAGGATAAACAGTGTTCTGAAGATAGTATTCATACCCATGACAGACCAAATAATAGAAGGCTGATTAAAAAACTGCTGAATGAAGGACATCTTATTCTTCATGATTTGCTCTCCTCTTCAAATCCAGGATGATGATATGGGCAAGCATGTGGCATGCATGAGGAAGAATAAATTAAATCGAAGTGTGTGGACTAGAATCATGTCATGGGAACATGGTAATGAACCATCAGGATCCATAAAATGTGGAGAACTTCCAGAGGTGTATGGAAGAATTAGCCTGTAAAGAAGTACTTTGCTCTACAAAGTTCTTGGCCAGTCATATAGAGGGTATTGACTGTTGGTGTATTAACTTCACAATTACTTAACATGAAGTTAAAATTTGTAACCAAGGTACCCATACAGAATTAAATGTTACCAACGTAACACAATGGTCTTCCTTGAGAAGTTCTAACACAAGTCACTATAAAATTCAAAAAATTTGCATTCAAAAGGTTTGCTGCTCAACCCTATGTTGATTATTTATGGTCGCTGGGATATGACCAAGAAGGAATCTCCTGCTACCATGTTCTGCACTTAAGATTCTTTGGTTGCCTGAAGATAGAGATGTCAGGCTTCTGTAACCTTGGATCTCCTATTCTGACCAGTTTGTGTCTTAACAAGTCATCCCTTTATGATCCATCTTACTAATTAACTTTACTCTGCCAAGTCTATACACCCACATATTCTCTTCCTTTGGTGTATTCCAAACAAAATGGTGCTTCCCATACACCTGTTCTTACCCTACTCTTGGAGACACTGCGAACATGACCTATCACAAACACACAGACGAAAATCAATGTGTTTGAGTGACTTTTAATTGCCACCACCTGAACTTTTTTCAATCCAGTTTCTCTCCATATGCAGATTATGTCTACGTAGATCCAACACCATGGTCCACTGACATGAGGGACGTATTCCTCTGGATTGTGGCGTCACAACACTGGGTAAGTGGTGTCCCACAATGAAAGACAACATGCTAGGCTCATCCACATCCCAGAAGAAGGGGGACATCAATTATTCTGCTGCAGACAACTGATAAAACTTACAACCAGTGAAATGCTGCATGGGAATTGCCTTGATCATGTTATGTGTCAGTGCATTATAAGGCATTAATAAGATGTGCAATTTTAATTATTATCCCTTAAAAATACTGTGAACATTTAATTCACTTTAAGGAAACATAATCTGACGTGTACACAGTCTACTGTCTGTACTGTAGTGACCACTGCCTAAACAGATACGTATCAGCAATCAATAAACATAAAACATGATGAGATAGGAAGTCATAGAAAACACCACTGGAAATCATAACTAACTTCACAGAATAGATTCTATCTTCAGAAGTAAAGAGTACTGTAGCCACAGAATAAATTCCCACATTTTAAGGATCCTGAAGGTTCATTACCATTCCTGAGCCACAATTAGCCCAGGCCACACACCCTTCCATCCTGTCTTTGAGATTCATTTTGACATGATCCTCCCATCTATGCCTACATCTCTCAAGTCATCTCTTTCCTTCAGGTTCCCCAATAAAAATGCTGCATATATTTCTCTTCCCCCACTGCCTGAATGCCACATGCCCCTGTCATCTCACCCTCCTTGATTTTATCACCTGAATAATCTCAGTGAACTGCTCATTATACAATTTTCTTCAGTCTCCCGTTACTGCCTCCCTCTTAAGCACAAAATGTCGCCCTCACCACCATGTTCTCAATCACTCTCAGCCTATGTCCTTCCTGTAATAAAGGACACAAATGTTCATACCAACATCAAACAACAAGCAAGGCATATTATACATGTGACAGGACAAAAATGCTCACCATGTGGGTCCAAAAACCTTGGAAGACCCATGTATGCCTAAGAAGACATTAAATGGATCCTAAGACACACTGTAGGAGGATGTGGATTGGGCTACTCTGGCTCATGATACAGTCCACAGGCAAGCTGTTGTAAACATGGTAATGGAGTTTTGGGTTCCAAAAAAGTGTAAAGTTTCTGACTGGGGTATCAAGAAGGACTGTTGTCCATGCAGTTTCCCAGATTTATCAGATGAAGCAAAAGAAGTGTTTGTGCTTCAGAATCATTTTCAAGCTAAATAACCCATTCAGGACGGGTGGAAAAATTCATCCAGCCATCCTTCAATCAAGGTCAGGAAATAGCAGTTTTGTGTCTAGTAACATACATTCAAACAAAACAAGTCACATGTTTAACATTTGTTGTTTTTTGAAGCAATAAAAAGCTGACAAGAATATAAATGCAAAACATGTAAAAATATGTACTGTCATGCATGGTAAACCAAGATACTTTTAATATAAGATATGGCCTACAACATAATACACTGGTACAGTGCCTGGGGCACAAGTCACAAAATCACAGTATACTGGTATAGCATTCTCAGGTTTACATGTGGAAAAAGACGCAAACATGTTACCCAGAAAAGAAATTCGGGGGCTGGGGGGTGGGGTGGGGGGGTGTTTGGTGACCAGACTGCTTGCAACAGAAACCATACTTGTGGCACCCAGCTCTCAACACCACCTGCAGTAAAATGTAAATACAGCAAAATTCCAGTAATCTGACTTGCATGGGACAAGGCACTTGCTGAATTACCAGATATTCTAGATTATCCGACAGTACCTACACTGACCTACATTCTGGCCAGTAATTTTTTGTTACTGCCCTCTACTTGAGCTGTACAACTGATCAAAGTACTAGATTTGGGTATCTCCACCCACTGGTTCAGGGTCCTTAAGGCCTTCTTCCGTGTTTTCTGCAGTCTTCATAGCTGAAGAATTTGACGGAGTAGGAGACAAGGGTCTGGAGATATCACAACAGATGATGTAAGGACACTCTTGGTGGACTTTAAAACATGTCCTTGAGATATGCCTGTCTCATTGATGAAGCGTTTTTTTGGTAAAAAGCAAAACATCTGGTCTTAGAACTACTCTCCTTGAGTGCCGGATTATCAGACTTCCAAATTATAAGATGTCAGATTAGCAGAATTTTGTCATATATGGCATATTATGCTACAAAAAAGGTACACACTGGGGTTTTGTGTACAAAACACGGTGTAACATCTATGTAACTCTATATATTATCACTCACATACTTGTGCATATCTACAATAAGGACATGGTCACTACATCTCTGACAATACAAAATTGTAAATAAATACAAGTTTAAATACTGCAACCTGAAGTTCTATGGCAAAATGTGCTGGTTACAAGGATTCATGTCAGGACCTTCTCACTGCCAAGCAAGGAAGACGGTGATAGAGACCTGCAACTGGTATGGAAGCCATACTTGGCGCACACTGTTGCATGCCACCCAGCATCATCACCGCACACATTAATAGCACATGAAGTGTACACATGACATGATCAGTCAGTTCCTAAGGGGGAGAAGGTACACAAGCATAGTGATAATATTTATGGAATGATTATATTCATATCCCCCTGTTCCAGCTATCGCACACAAGATTGATGATCTGAGTAAATGCTCAGGAACAATATTTCAAACACAACATGTTGCACACCCAAACAAAAAAAAAATAAACTCTGCTAGTAAAAATAGAATATATGCTACTTAAGAAAAACACTCACAAGTCCTGCAGTTATAAATGTGGCAACAATGCACATTTTGAATGATTCCAAATATGAATGATAGAGACAGAAGAAATTAAGAAACATGATTTGTTGAAAAAAATCATTTATACATATGTACATAGTCACTCACTCATCATACACCCTAACTACAAACCATTATTGGCCACTTACAGCTGATATGCAATACTAACTTTTCCAAAATCACCAATGCCTTCTGGAAGGTTCCTTTAACAACCAAGGAAATGAAAAACCAAGACTTCTCTCTGCTTCACATTTCCAAATACTGTTGCATATTGCTTAGATAGAAAGTGACATTTTTAAATATACACATGGCAGAGATAATGTAATTCAATTAGTAGTAATTTGTGTCTTAACAACCCATCCAAACTCTTTCACTCCAAACCTAAAACATCAATCCTACAGAAAAGGAAGAAGGAATATCTTATCTTTGATCAACAGGCAATGCAAATAAGATGCATCAAAGTATGTGTGCTTCAGCGTCTTTTCTGAAAAGAAAAGGTTTCTCAGGTTTCTGATGATGGAATTTAACATTTAGGACTACTCAGCTTTTGGACTTGTCAAATCACCTTTCTGGAGAACCAGATGACGCACCAAGCTTAGTAATCCTATGTACAATATTTTGCTACTTGTCCTCATATTCAGTCTTTATATCAATGGCATTTCACATTCAGATGTGGTCCTTCACAAATGTGACAATAAATTACAGTACATGATCTACTGCTCAAATCTAAATTAAATAACTGACATTCATAGAGTTCCCACAAACACACAGAACAACAAAGAAATTAATCCTGAGGAAATATACAACTCTGAAAACAAAACTCCTCCTTCAAAATTAACATTATTAACATCAAATGAAACACACTTGTTTGCATGTGGCTCTGCAGGATGAGAATAAGAGCATCATAACATCCAGAACCTCCACTTCCAGGCATCTGTAACACTGATACAGCTGAAGCCTGTAGACTGAGATACAGTCAGAGTGGCTATAACCTGACAAACATGCTACTGATGAAGCTGAATTCATTATCTCACATATGGAAGTGCATCTGAACACTGTCCATTTAACAGTTTCAAACAAATACAAGAGATCACCAAATTCATACTTTCGTGCATACTGCTAAAAAGATATTCAATAACCCAAATTACTTAATGGAATTCCTTGAAAGTATGGAGGCACTGCTAGACTGACAAGCACTGTGTGTGTCACAAACCTTGTGTCAGATCTGGATACAACATAGCTATCAAGAAATTCACATCGAATCTCAATGCTACTTAAATGCAGACTTAAATTAGCTTTAATAGCGATTTAAATAAACTCGGCATAAAATGAAAACACTGCATACAAAAGATAAATAACTTGACACAAATGTTTTAAGATGCAAAATTCCATACGACTGGGCACTTTACAAATATTTGTGGGTATGATGAAAGCAGTTGCAAATTTTTGTCATTGTAGAGATGCCGGATTTTTGCCCAATCAAAACAAAAATTACAGAAAGTAGTAGTTATCAGATATTTCATACATTCTGTACAATGGAAGTACAATATTTTCACACTCCTCCAGTGAAAGAAAAGTGCCAAAGAATTTATCAGAGTTTTAACTAGCTAATTTTGCATCTGCAGGAAGAATATAAAATTGTGCCCCCCCCCCCCCCCCCCCCCCCCCCCCCCCCTCTTTTCAATAAATAAAAAAAAAAAAAAAAAAACAAAAAAAAAAA
>Ga0123354_10007755_pt1 | contig 16235 bp, 5 predicted proteins | sample TergutLab28metaG_2_FD_97872 | JGI IMG/M metagenome (GOLD analysis project Ga0123354, IMG submission 97872) | Labiotermes labralis P4 segment gut microbial communities from Petit-Saut dam, French Guiana - Lab288 P4 | ecosystem: Host-associated > Arthropoda: Insects > Digestive system > Gut ...
CCGACGAATCCGACGACTGGTCCGACACCGTCGACTCCGACTCCGACGAGTCCGACGACTGAGCCAACTCCGACGAATCCGACGACTGGTCCGACACCGTCGACTCCGACTCCCACAGGTCCGACGACCGAGCCGACGCCAACGAGTCCGACGACTGGTCCGACGCCGACCAATCCGACGACTGGGCCGACACCGTCGACTCCGACTCCGACGAGTCCGACGACTGAGCCGACGCCGTCGAGCCCGACGACTGAGCCGACGCCGTCGAGCCCGACGACTGAGCCAACTCCGACGAATCCGACGACTGGTCCGACACCAACCAATCCGACGACTGGCCCGACTCCGACAACTGTTCCGACAAAGTCAACTGCCAGTGGCCTTGCTGTGACCGTGGAGTCGTCCGATCGTACGTTCACGTTCATCGGTACAGGATTTGTGCCCGGTGAGTCTGTGTCGGCTGAGGTCCATTCCGATCCCATCACACTGCCCGCCCAAGCCGCCGATCCCCAGGGCTCGGTAACGTTCACGTGGACTGCCGCACCCGATTTCTCGGCCGGTACCCACCTGATCACCCTGACAGCGACATCGGGTACGGTCTCACAGTCCTTCACGGTCCCAGGACCGGGCGCGGCCGGATCAACCGGGTCGACCGGATCGACCGGATCAACAGGGACAACGATACTGCCCACTGGTGGGATCGTCAGTTCGACCGTACCGCTGTCTGTCATGGTCCTGGTTGGCCTGGCCTGCCTGGGCGCTGGTGTGATGATCGTGCTCTCTGTGCGCCGGAACATCAAGTCGCAACAACCCGGAGAGCAGGTGATTCTCTAAAAAATCAAGTGACAAGTTAACTGTTGCCGTCCTCTCTCTGGACCAGACGGCACACCGACACAGGACATGGGTCCGCATCCACTTGCACCACCCATGTCCTGTGTCTTTCCACGTACGAGGTGACGAGTCACGAGCCGGTCGCCGTCGACCCGATCACCCAATTCGCCGACTGGCACTTGTATCGTGTATCGTGACGCGATACGATGATGGAGTGATCGTCAGTTTTCGGCACAAGGGTTTGGAGCAGCTCTATCACGGCGGTTCGAAACGAGGTGTGCAGGCCGATCATGTGTCCAAGCTGGTCCGCATTCTGTCGGTCTTGGACGTAGCGCAGTCGCCGGACGACCTTCGGATTCCAGGGTTCCGCACACATTCGCTCAGCGGGAACCTGACTGGCCATTGGTCAATCTGGGTCAACGGCAACTGGCGAGTGACGTTTCGGTTCATCGGGACCGACGTGGAACTCGTTGATTATCAGGACTATCACTGAGGAGAGCAGACATGACGATGAAGACCCCGGTGCACCCCGGTGAAATCCTGCGTGAGGACGTGCTGGCAGAGCTCGGTCTCAGCGTCACTGAGGCAGCCTCCCGCCTAGGCGTCTCCCGCGTGACGTTGAGTCGGGTGCTGAATGGCCGTGCGGGGATTAGTCCCAGTCTCGCGATTCGCCTGGAGCGAGCCGGTGTTGGGACCGCCCGCGCCTGGCTGGCGATGCAATCTGCCTTTGATCTCGCCGCCGAACGGGTGACAGGTCTGTCAACCGTCCGGTCTCTTTCCGCGGCTGCTTGACCGATTCATGGCTACTGCGTGGTCGCCGTAGAGGTACGCTGGCTCGTCGGTCACCGCTCAACAGCGCGGCAAACGGGCGCACTTCCGGCTTAACACCCCCGTCGCGACACGCCTCATCCAAGCCCTCCAAGACACAGTCGGATAGTCACGAGCCGGTCGCCTTCCGAGTAGGGTAGTGGCAGAAAGGAGCGCGCATGACCGACATTCTCCCCGCCTTTGAACAGGGACGTCACTTGCTGTCCGTGTCGCAATTCACCCGTGAAAACCTCAAACGTCTGTTTGACGTGGCTGACGCCGTCGACCCGATCGCCAAGAGGCAGGCCGTGTGCACTGCCCTGGACGGCGCCATGCTTGGTTCGTTGTTTTTTGAACCCAGTACGCGGACTCGCCTGAGTTTTGAATCCGCTTTCCAGCGTCTGGGTGGCGAGGTCACCACGACAACCGGTTTCACCTTCTCCTCGATGGCCAAGGGCGAGTCCATCGCCGATACTTCTCGCGTGGTCTCCGGCTATTCCGACGTCCTGGTCGTCCGCCATCCCGACGAGGGGTCTGTGGCCCAATTCGCCGACGCCTCGGTTGTGCCGGTGATCAACGCAGGCGACGGGGCGGGCGAGCATCCCTCCCAGGCTCTCCTCGACGTCTACACCCTCGAAAAGGAACTCTCCTTGCGCGACAAGGTCGTCGACGGATGCCACCTGGCCATCATCGGTGACCTGAAATTTGGCCGTACGGTCCACTCCCTGATGAAGCTGATGAGCCTGTATCACAACCTTACTTTCACCGTCTTTTCTCCGCCCAGTCTGGAACTCCCGTCTTCGATCGAGCAGTACGTGACCCAGCGCGGTCATCACGTGCACATCGTGGACAATGTCGTCGAAGCCGTGCACGGAGTCGATGTGATCTACGCCACCCGCGTCCAACGCGAACGGATGACCGAGGAGCTGGACCAGGCGGGCACCCGTGGTGACCTGCTGAACTGGTCGATCCTGGCCGAGGCCGACAACTTGGATGCCATCGTGATGCACCCGCTCCCGCGTGACTCTCGCCCCGATGCCTTCGACCTGTCCAATGATGTCGACGACCTCCCCGGTCTGGCCATCTTCCACCAAACGGACAATGGCATCAACGTACGCATGGCCATCTTCCTCACAACCCTCGGCGTCTCGATCGAAGCAGTCCACCTGACCACCAAACAACGTAGCTGGAAAGCAACGTTGCGCCCCTGATCTGATGGGGGACGGATCAGGGAAAGCAGGTATGGAAGATAGCTATCGACTCGCCTAGGATCTTGAGAGTGGACGTTTCACCGGACTACCCGCTTCATGGGCTGACCCGCAGCGAGGTCGCCCACCGCCAGGAGCAGGGCCGGGTCAATGCCGTCTCCCAGGTCACCTCCCGGTCCTTGTCGCAGATCGTCAAGGACAATGTCTTCACCCGGTTCAATGCCCTCTTGGGAGCACTGTTTATCCTTGTCATCCTGACACAGTCCTATCAAGATGGTCTGTTCGGGATCGCCCTGGTCCTCAACTCGGCCCTGGGGATCGGCCAGGAATGGTACGCCAAACGCAAGCTCGATTCCCTCGCCGTCCTCCATGCCCCCGTCGCGACGGTCCTGCGCGATGGCGAGCGCACCACGATCGATGTGAGCCAGGTCGTCGAGGACGATCTGGTCTGTCTGAGCCCCGGCGACCAGATTCCGGCCGATGGCCCCCTGGTGGCCACCGAGCACCTGGAGGTCGACGAGTCCAACCTGACCGGGGAGTCCGACGCGGTCAACAAGGAGCCCTCAGACGAGGTTTTCTCCGGTACGGCGGTTGTCGCGGGATCGGGGATGTTCCGTGCGGCAGTGGTGGGGGAGGAGGCCACCGCTCACCGACTCTCGCGTGAGGCCAAGGTTTTTACCCGCGCGTACTCGGAAGTCCAGGCCTCGACCAACAAGCTGTTGCGCTGGATCACCTGGGTGCTGGTCGTCATGTTCCCCGTCGCCCTGATCGCTCAGTACCGCGGCCTGCAAACGGGCACCTGGACCGAAATCAAAGAACAATGGCGCAACATTATCCTGCGGTCGACCAGTGGCTTGGTGGGCCTGGTCCCCGAGGGCCTGGTGTTGCTGACCACCCTGGCTTTCCTGTTGGCCGCCCTGCAACTGACGCGCCAGCAGGCCCTCGTCCAGGAGTTGCCAGCCATCGAGGGCCTGGCCCGCGTCGACGTGATCTGTCTGGACAAGACCGGCACCCTCACCCAGGGCGAGATCGTCTTCGACCGCTGCGAAACCCTGCCTGGCCAGGACTATCACACGGCGATGGACGCGTTGGGCGCCTTCGCCCACGACCTGGTCCCCAATGCGACCTCCTTGGCCATTGCCGCCCACGTCTCCCCGAGCCGCCATCAGGTGATCGACCAGGTCCCCTTCTCGTCGGCCCGCAAGTATTCCGGCGTCCGCTTGGACGACGGTCAGGCCTGGGTCTTGGGCGCGCCCGAAATCGTCGCCGGTGGTGACGAGGCTCTGCAAGCCCAGGTGGCCCCGCTCGCCGAAGCAGGAGTACGGGTGGTTGTCCTGGCCAAGGTGGATGCACTGGAGAAATGGACCCAGGCGACCCCGGCTGCCTTGGTGGAGTTGACCGAAGCAGTACGGCCGGACGCCGCCGAGACGCTCGCGTACTTCGCCCATCAAGGTGTCGACGTCAAGGTGATTTCCGGGGACAACCCGGTGACCGTGGCCGCTGTCGCTCGCCGGGTGAGGCTCGATCTGACCGGTCCGGGACCCGAAGGTTACGGCCCGGTGGTCGACGCGCGTACCCTGCCCGATTCGGTCGACGAACTGGCCGAGCTGGTCACTGACATCACAGTCTTCGGCCGTGTCACCCCCGAAAAGAAGCGCCTGATCGTCAACGCTTTGAAACAATGCGGTCACACGGTTGCCATGACCGGTGACGGCGTCAACGACGTGCTGGCCCTGAAGGACGCCGACGTCGGCATCGCGATGGGCAACGGCGCCCAGGCCACCAAAGCAGTCGCCCAGATTGTCCTGCTGGACTCCCATTTCTCCCACATGCCCAGAGTCCTGGCCGAAGGGCGACGCCTGATCGGCAACGTTGAACGGGTCGCGTCTCTGTTCGTGACCAAGAACGTCATGTCGGCCTTCCTGATCATTTCGACCGCGATCCTCGGGGCCGGGTTCCCCTTCCTGCCACGCCATATGACCCTGTTTTCTGTGTTGACCATCGGCATCCCGTCCTTCATTCTCGCGCTGGGCCCGAACACCCGCCGGTACGTCCCCGGCTTCCTCACACGAGTCTTGTCCCTATCAATCCCCGCTGGAATCGCAGCCGGTCTGGCCACCTTCGTTGCCTTCAGCTACGGCCTCGGAAGCACTCCTCAACGCAGTACCCTCGCCCTGACCACCCTATTCATTGTCAGTTTCTGGTTGCTGGGTGTTCTGGCCCGCCCCCTGAACTGGTGGAAGCTCCTCACCATCCTCGCCATGGTGGCCCTGGCGATCAGCGCCTTCTCCCTGCCCCTCACCCGTACCTTCTTCGACCTCAGCCTGCCGGCCGGTGAGTGGAAATGGGCCTTCGTGATTGGACTTTGCGGAGCCCTGATCGTCGAATTCGCCCACCGCTTCAGACGAGTACGCTCCTGGAGCCGCCCCGTGCGTACCCGCGAAGATCTCGCAGCGACCTGAGGCTGTCGCCAGAGTATTTCCCCAAGAAATCGCCCTGTGGGAAGGTACTGTTCCAAGCTTCTAACATTATGGTGAAAGCGTCTGGATAGCATGTATTGTATGTGCTGGCGGGGCCGCGTGAAGCCATGCCAAGACACCAGGGGGAGCAAGAAATGTCTGTTGACGTGTCTCAGGAATTTGCGGTCACTGCCGCACGCCGTCATCTTGGGCCGAAACCGGTTCGATCCGCTGTTCGGGTGATCAGTACCCTGGTTGGCGTGGGGCTGGTGTTCCAGGGCGTGTCCGTGCCCAGTCATGCTCAGTCCACCCCGGCGCCGATTACCATCAGCGCCAGTACATCGCAACCGGTACAGATCCAACGGTCCGCCGAGGCCCCGTCCTCCCAGGCCCCTCCCGCTGAGTCCGACTACGATGGCACCCTCGCTCTGACTGGTGGCACGTTCGCGATTGACCGCGACTACGACCAAAGCGCCCATGTCACTGTTGCTGACAACGGCTCGGCTCCGGTCACCTTCTACCTGGAGTGCGACAATCTGCACACTGACCTCTCGCTCAACTTCGTCAATGCGGGTTCACAAAGCCAGCCGCTGGTCCTGCAGTCTGGGGAGTCCCAGCAGATCGACATGGCGATCTTCGCCCAGAACGTGGAGAACTCCACCTACCTGCTACCGGTGTACGCCCATATCCTGGATAACGGGAACGACACTGTTGACTCCAGTACGACAGTGACGTTGGCCGTTAACCAGTCGGATTTCCACGTTGGTATTGAATTGGTCTCAGCGGATCCGACGACGCTGGCGCAGACCTACACAGTGACCAACAACGGCGCGTACATCTCAGATCTGACTCTCCGCCTCACTGGGGATGCCCGTGATTACGTGCAGATGGACCCGGGAGTCTCGACCTATCCGATGAACACTGGGGATACCGTCACGGTCACCTTGCAGCCTGACTTGGGGAAAATGGTCAGCGACAATACACCGTCACTGAGCGGCAGCCTCGTTGCCTCGTCAGGCCAACGTACCTCGTCGGTGGGCGTGGCTTTCCAGGGGGACCTCCAGTCGTTCAATCATGTTCCAGCCGGTCAACTCGCCCTCTACCAGAGTGGTAACCCGTACTGGAACCTCGACTACGACCAGCAATCGGTCCAAGAGGGCCCGACCACGGTAGATGAGAATGGGTTCTCGTCCAGTGTTTCCTTCAACCTGACCTATGGCCAGGACCAGATCATGCCGGTGAGCATGGACATCGCGGCGACACCCTTCACCGGGGACCCGGCAACCGCAACAGTCCCACCAACGCTCAGCACCGACGCTGCGGGCAACACGATGATCACAGCCACTCAGGTGGTGGACCAGGCGACGTATGACTCCATCCTGGCCGCATACACCAACCCCACCCCTGAGCAGTTAGCTGCGATTGAGCCGGCAACCGCGATTGAGCAGTCTGCTGCGACTGCGAGCCAGGGTCAGCAAGCCCAACCCTTGGTGACACAGACTGGTGCAGGGATGTTCGTCATCTCGCAGGGTCTCAGTGTCGGAGGCCTCCTGCTCAATGCTTTTGGGCACCAAGGCGCTGGGAAGTTAATGGTAGGGCTGGGCGCGCTGCTGTCGGGGTACCAGGTGGTTGATTATGCGTACGGCATTCCGGACTGGATCCAGGAGCTTCAAAACCCCAACCTGACTACCCCGCAAAGGGATGGGTACTTGGCTTCACAAATTCTGGAGGGCATGCTTGACGCTGTAGGTCTGTTTTTAAGCCTAGCCTTCATCGAGATGACAGCTACTTCCACCCTGTGGATCGGGCTTGGCATGGCAATAGCAGGTCTGTTGCTCGACGCGTACCAGAGCCATGTTGCAACTGAGACCGCCAGGGGCGATGATCCCTCGTTGACGGTCGACTTCCTTTCCCAACAGTGCATCAACCGCCGCGAAGTCGACACATCCTTCCAATTGCTGTCACAAGCTCCCCCCTCCGGTGTGACGGTGAGTAGCCGGATGTACCCGCAAAAGCCCGTTCCCATTCCGAGTGTCAGCTTTTCAACCTCGGTCAACGGCCAGGACACCGGAATGACTCAACAAGCGAAGTTGACTGATGTCTTGACGACCAACCTGCCTGCTGACAACTTTATTCCCGGGGCGGACAACACGATCACCCGTCACTTCTACGTCGACGGCGCCCATTACATCACCACCGCCGACACTGAGGTGAACGTGGAGTATCCGCCGGATACTCCGGTGTGGTATTCCGGTAGCCTTGACACAGCCCCGAACGTCCAGTCACTGTCGGATCTCGCTGTGTATCCTGAGGGAATCAACGCGACCGACAAGGTACATCTGGGTACACCCAACCAACTCGCCATCGATGTCTACAATCGGGGTAGCCGCGGTGCGTGGGCGGATATTGTCGTGTCAGACGATTCTGGGATCATCTACACCGACAGTGCCGCCTCGTCGGGGCAGTATCGGTACATCCCAGCCTTCTCTTCGGTCCAGATCACCGTGCCGTGGACCCCGACCACAGATCAAACCACCTTCACAGTCGACGTCACCGACAAGACAGTGGATGGTGAGGAGAGAACAGCCGACAACAACGACGCGACCACGGTGATCAGCACCGAGCCTTGGGCTGTTCCCACTGTGGACAACATCGCCCCGCAGGCCGTCACCCCCGACACCGCGCCGATCTTCACCGCGGACGTGTCTGACACTGTGGATGTCGTCGGTGCACGATTCCTTCTCGACGGTGAGCCGGTCAGCAGTACGGTGACCTCGAGCGTGTTGTCTTCGGGAGACGTACGATATTCGGTGCCCAGTGCGACTCTGGACGAGGGAACTCATTCTCTCGGGGTGGACGTCGACTACAAGACGGCGTCTGGCAAGGTCGAAACAGTCTCGGACAGCATCGACCTGAACGTGGCCCAGCCGCGCAAGGCAACCTTCTCGGTCGATTCCAGCATCATCAATCCTTATGTCACTGTGGTGACGCGCACAAGCAGCAGTGGGTGGACGACGACTGATTCAGATCTCACCCAGACCGCCCCAAATCAGTACTCCTTGGTTGAAACCTCTGGCATGATGAACAATCCAGATTCCTACGCCATCGTGGTCTCCGGGGAGAACGGGTTCACGTGGGCCACGCTGGGTGAGGATCGTGAGACGTACTCTCTTAAAGGGCAGCCGACATTGACAGTTCGCAGTGGCGATGCCTTGTCCTTGGTTGATATGACCATCTCCCCGATCGACTCGGGTGACATGAGCACCCCGCCGTTCTTCTCGCCGAGTGTCTCGGTGCCACCTGGGGCGTACGACGTTGATCTGCTGTATAGCCTCGGCGCCGACAATGGCGTGGCGAGTGCTCAAGCCGACCTGACCAACGGTGATTCCAGTATCGACCTGGCTACCGCCGCGGAGTTGGTGAGCGTCGAACTGCCCGACGAGACCGGTTCTGGTCCGATCGACGCTCGGCTGATGTTGGGACGCTCCGCTCAAGAAAACTACTGGGCGAGCAGTCTCGCGCCAGCACCGCTGTCTGGTCGGACCGATTCTGGCCTGATCGAGGCCAGGGTGAGTCCGGGATCCTCCACGCAAGAATCCATCTTGGCCAGGAGTTTCACCCAGGAACCGCCGTGTGCCTGGTCGGTCTCGGGTCCAACCGCCGTCACCTGTGCTCTGGCTGGGATGGGTGTGGACGACAAGACCAACCTGGACCAGGCTTCCTTGCTACTCAACCTGGGGCAGGCGTTGTACCAGGTGGATCTGTTGTCGAATACTCCCACGTCGTTGCAGCGCTCCGATCTGGCGGCTGTGTCCTTCGCCATGTCCGATGGCTCGCCGGCCCAGATTGACGGCCTGGTGCTGAGCAATGACGACCTGGGTAGTTACCAGATGACGGGTTCCACAGTTTTCTATCCGCGCAGCGCCTTCGATGTGGCGGTGTCGTACCGTCTTCCAGGCGCCCTGGGGATTCACAAGGCTTCGGTGGACGGCCAGACCAACACAACCATAACGTTGCCAACTGTAAGTGATGGTATGGCCGCGTTGTCGGTGGAGTGGCCGGCTGGATATTCCACTCAAGTTAGCTTCCCAGGCAATGATCTGACCACCATGGCGGTGGGGGATCAACGTGGGGCCACGCTGACGCGTGGGGAACCCCTCTTGCTTGATCCTGGTGACTACGACCTGGAGTTCTATCTGTACGTCGATGACAACCAAGCCTTCACGGTTGACTCCCATGTGTCCCTGGCTCCCGGCGCGAATCCCCTGGTGATCGGCGATCATTTCACAGGTACGTTGACCGACCCGTCTGGTGCTGCGCCGGGCAGCGCCAATGTGGGTGACACTGAAGGATATGTCACCCTCGATAATCTGGTCGACCAGTACGGCAACACTGTCAAAGACCTGTCGTCCTATGCCGACCCCATGACAGGGACCGTCACCTTCACGAATGTCAACGATCCGTCTGATGTCGTGACACTGCCGGTGACAACTTCGTACACCATTCTGGTATTCACATGGCCGAATGTGGATGGTCTCTATACCATGAACGTTGTTCTGAGTTCTGGTGTCTCGACACCTCCGTCACAGTCGGTGTCGCCGTCACCGTCCGCGGTATCGTCTTCGCCGTCTCCGACACCGTCTGTAGAGTCTCCTGCACAGTCTGAGACGTCACCTGTGCCGGCCACGGAAACGCCTGCACCGTCTTCCACGTCTCCTGCACCGTCTCCGGTGTCGACTGCGCCGACTCCGACACCGCCCGAACAGTCTCCGACATCGGCTGTGTCGTCTCCTGCGTTGCTTGCGCCATCTCCTGCGTCTCCGGCACCGTCTCTGGAATCGCCTGTACCGTCGTCAGTGTCGTCTGCACCGTCGTCGGTGTTGCCCGCACCATCTCGGGTATCTCCTCCTGCGTCTGTGATCGCAGGTCCCACATCGTCGTCCACGACCATGACACCCACACCCACGGCAGAGCCGTTCCTGTCACCCTCATCTGACCCGGCAGCAACGTTGCTTCCCGCTTCTGCCGCACCGCCGGTCACATCTCAGCCATCTATCATCGTCGCCCCCACGGGTGGATCATTGAGTTCAGGTACGTGGCTCCCGTTCGCGGGGTTGGTGGTGTTCGTTGGCCTGGTCATGTTTGCGGCTGCGGTGTGGGCAGGTTCTCGGCCCACTGTGAGGATCGACCGACCCACGTCGAAGAGGTAACCCCCTGCGACCGTTGATGTTGTCAATACCTTGGCTGTACTTGCCAAAAATAAGCGTGTTCCCCCAAGAAAACCGCCTGGTGAGAAGGTATTGTTCCAATTTATCTCACCGGCGGTGGAACCGTGACGCAAGCATGTATTGTATGTGCTGGCGGGGCAGTGTGAGTCACGCCAAGTCATTCGGGGGGAATTGTCATGTTTGTTGACAAGAGCGGGAAGTCAACGTCTGCTCCCAGGCGTGGTCGGTATGCGGCGAAACGGATTCGCTACGGGGTATGGTCGCTCAGCGCCCTGGTTGGACTGGCGCTGGTTTTCCAGAGTGTGGTGGTGCCCAGTCACGCCGGGCCTGCTCCGGCGCCGATCACCATCAGTGCCAGTACGACGCAACCTGTACAGATTCAAAGCGCTGGTGGATCCTCAACCACTGAACCTGACAACAATGGCATCTTGTCGCTGACGGGTGGCACGTTCGCCATCGACCGCGACTATGACCAGAGCGCCAATGTCACAGTTGTCAACAACGGTACGGCTGCGGTCACCTTCTACCTGGAGTGTGTCAATTCGTACCCTGATCTTTCGCTCAACTTTGTGAATGCGGGTTCACAAGGCCAACCGCTGGTCATCCAGTCAGGGGAGTCCCAGCAGGTCGACATGGCGATTTTTGCCCAGAACGCGGAGTACACCAGCTATCAGTTGCCGGTGTACGCCCATGTCGTGGACAACGGGACCGACACGGCTGACGCCAGTACGACAGTGACGTTGGCCGTTAACCAGTCGGATTTCAACGTTGACATTGAATTGGTCTCATCGGATCCGACGACACTGGCGCAGATCTACACTGTGACCAACAACGGAGCGTACTTCTCAGATCTGACTCTCAGCATCAGTGGGGAGGCCCGTGATTACGTGCAGATCGATCCCGGAGTCACGACCTATCCGATGAACACTGGGGATACTGTCACGGTCACCTTGCGGCCTGACTTGGGGAAAATGGCTGGCGACAATAAATCCTCGCTGAGCGGTAGTCTGGTTGCCTCGTCAGGCACACGTACCGCATTTGTGAACGTGTCTTTCCAGGGCGACCTCCAGTCGTTCAGCCAGATTCCAGCCGGTCAACTCGTCCTGTACCAGAGTGGCAACCCGTACTGGAACCTCAACTTTGACACCCAGTCTGTCCAATCGGGCCCGACCACGGTCACTAGTGATGGGTTCTCGTCCAGCGTTTCCTTCAACCTGACCTATGGCCAGGGCCAGATCATCCCGGTGCACATTGACATAGCGGCGACACCGTTCACCGGGGACCCGGCAACCGCGACAGTCCCGCCAACGGTCGGCACCGACGCTGCTGGCAACACGGTGGTCACAGCCGCCCAGGTGGTGGACCAAGCGACGTATGACTCCATCCTGGCCGCATATAACAACCCTACTTCTGAACAGTATGCTGCAACGGCAGCCCAGGGTCAGCAAGCCGTATCATCGCCAGCAGTTGGTCTATCGCTGTTTGCCGTCTCGCAGGCTCTCGCCGTAGGAAGTATCGACTCCGGTAACTACGGCAAAGTCATGAAAGGACTGGGCACGCTCCTGTCCGGGTACCAACTGGCCCAATGGGTGTACGACTCGCCGGATTGGACTCAGGTCGGTGAGAGCCCCAACCTGTCTATCCCGGAAGCCACTTTGTATTATGTGTCGCAAATGCTGGAGGGCTTCCTTGACGTGGCTGGTCTTGTCCTGGCCGTTGGAACCGGCGGTAGTTCCGGCCTGTGGATCGGGCTGGGCTTTGGAATAGCAGGTCTGTTGCTCGACAAGTTCCAGAGCCAGGTCGAATCTAGCGCCGCTCCAGGACAAGATTTCGCTGCAATAGAGTTGTATGAATATCTCACACAACAATGTATCAACCGGCACGTGGTCTACGCAGCTTTCCAATTGCCCTCGTCGGCACCGCCTTCCATGGTGATCCTGAATAGCCGCCTCTACCCGCAGAAGCCTGTTCCCATTCCGAATGTCAGTTTTTCAACCTCGGTCAACGACCAAGACACTGGAATCACTCAACAAGCGCAGTTGACTGATGTCGTGACGACGAACCTCTCCACCAGCCTGTTCATCCCCGGTGCCGTCAACACGATTGCCCGTCACTTCAACGTCGACGGCGCCAACTACATCACCACCGCCGATACCCAGGTGAACGTCGGTTATGGGCCGAATGACCCGGTGTGGTACGCCGGCAGTCCTGATACAGCCCCGAATGTACGGCCCCTGTCCGACCTGGCTGTCTATCCTGAAGGAATCAACGCCACTGACAAGGTACGCCTGGCAGTGCCCAACCAACTCGCCATCGATGTCTATAACCGGGGCGGCCTCGGAGCCTGGGCGGAGATCACAGTGTCAGACGATTCTGGTGTCATCTACACAGACAGCGCCGCCTCGTCAGGGCAGTATCGATACATCCCCGCCTTCTCCACGGTCCGGATCACCGTGCCGTGGACCCCGACAACAGATCAGACCACCTTCACGGTTGATGTCACTGACAAGACTGTCGGGGGCGAGGAGAGCAAGACTGACAATAACCACGCGACCACAGTGATCACTACAGTGCCTTGGGCTGTTCCCAGTGTGAGCAGCCTGGCTCCGGCAACTGCCACTGCGGATGCGGCGACGATCTTCACTGCGGACGTAACCGATCCCGGCGATGTCGTCGGCGTCCGATTCCTGCTCGACGGTTCACCGGTCAACGGTTCGGTGACCCAGGTTGTGTTTCCCACAGGTAACGTACGCTATGCCGCACCCAGTGATTCTCTGAGCGAAGGAACCCACACACTCTCGGTGGAGGTGGACTACAATGCGGCGTCCGGACAGGTCGAAACTGTCTCGGACAGCATCGAGATGACCGTGGCTCCACTGCACGCCATGACCTTCTTGGTGGACTCCACCATCACCAATCCCCATGTCAGCTTGGTGAAGCAGACTGACAGCGGCTGGTTGGCCTTCAATGATCCTGACCTCACCCAGACTGCTGCCGGTGAATTCACCCTGGTTGAGTCCCCCGACATGATGGACAATCCAGATTCCTACGCCATCATGGTGGCCGGTGACAACGGGTATACGTGGGCCACGTTGGCAGACAATCGTACTTCCTATTCTTTGGCCGGACAGCCGACATTGACAGTTCTGGGAAACGATGACTTGACTCCCACCACGCTGTCGCTTTCACCGATGGACTCGACATATATGGGCGACCTCTCGTTCCCATCGTCGAGTATCTCGGTGCCAGCTGGGTCGTACGCCCTGGCGATCTCGTACAACCTCGGCGATGTCACTGGCGTGGTGGGCATTCAAGCTGACCTGACCAACGGTGATGCGAGTGTCGACCTGGCCGCTGCTGCCGAGTTGGTGAGCGTCCAACTGCCTGACGAGGCTGGTTCTGGCCCGATCGACGCCCGGCTGATTCTGGGGTCTTCCGCCTCCGAGGATATTGGGGCGACCGGAACCGACGTGGTGCCGCCGTGTACATGGTCCGCCTCGGGACCGACCGCCATCATCTGCGCCATGAACGGATTGGACCTGCAGGACCAGACGGTCTATGACCAAGTATCGTTGCTGCTGAATCTGGGACAGGCGTTGTACCAGGTGGATCTGTTGTCGAATACCCCCACGTCGTTGCAGCGCTCCGATCTGGCGGCCGTGTCCTTCGCCATGTCTGATGGGTCGCCCGCCCGGATTGACAGCGTTGTGTTGAGCAACGATGACCTGGGACGTTTCCAGATGACCGGGTCCACGGTTTTCTATCCGCCGAGCGCTTTCGATGTGACAGTGTCGTACCGTGTTCCGGGCGCGATGCTGATCCACAATGCCTCCGTGGATGGCCAGACCAACACAACCATCACCTTGCCTGCTTCGACTGATGGCCTGGCTGCGTTGTCGGTGGACTGGCCGGCGGGATACACCGCCCAGATCAGTTTCCCGGGGACTGATTCGACGGCCGCCACCGTCACGGACCCGCGCGGGGCCACGCTGACACCCGGCGAACCGCTCATGCTCGCCCCCGGCGACTACGACCTGCAGTTCTACCTGCACGTCGCCGACAGCCAGGCCATCACGGTTGACTCCCACGTGTCGCTGACCCCCGGCGCGAACACCCTGGTGATCGGCGACCACTTCACAGGTACGGTGACCAACCTGTCCGGTACCGCAGAGGACAGCGGCAATGTTGGAAACAGTCAGGGATTTGTCACCCTCGACAACCTGGTCGACCAGTATGGCAACACCATCAAAGACCTGTGGTCCGACGCCGACCCGATGACCGGGACAGTCACCTTCACCAATGTCAACGACCCGTCCGATGTCGTGACCATGCCGGTGACAACCCCGTACACCGCCGTCGGCTTCACCTGGCCCAATGTGACCGGTCTTTATAACATAAGCGTTGTTCTGGGCCTCAACGGTACAGCAGGCCCGTCAGATTCGGCGTCGGCCTCGGAAACCCCGACATCAGAGTCGACCGCGTCGTCGTCCGGCACAACCGGGTCGTCGGGCACGACCGGGTCGTCGGGCACGACCGGGTCGTCGGGCACGACTGGATCGTCGGGTTCCTCCGGGTCGTCGGGTACGTCTGCGACATCGGGTTCGTCCACTTCGTCAGACACCACCGCATCGTCCGGTTCGTCGGCGTCGGGTCCATCCTCAGCGTCCTCAGGTACGTCCTCTGGACCGTCGGCTTCTACCCCATCAGGTACGTCCTCGATGTCTTCTTCGTCGGGAACCTCTGCCGGCTCGTCAGGTTCGTCCACGTCGTCATCAGGTACATCTTCTGGCGCGTCGGCTTCGTCGTCTTCGTCCTCTGGACGGTCACCTACGTCTGCGCCGTCGTCTGGACTGTCACCGTCGTCAGGTACGTCCTCTGAGTCGTCGTCGGGTACGTCGTCCGGGTCGTCGGGTTCGTCGTCCGGGTCGTCGGGCACGTCGTCGGGGCCGTCGGGTTCGTCGTCAGGATCGTCAGGATCGTCAGGGACTTCTGGGTCGTCGGCGTCCGCATCATCGTCGGCAGGTGCGTCCGGTTCTTCAGGTTCGTCCGGGCCAACCGGGTCTACCGGTTCGTCGGGTACGCCCGGTTCCACCGGGTCTACCGGTTCGTCGGGTACGCCCGGTTCGTCCGGTTCTTCTGGTTCTTCTGGTTCTTCTGGTTCCTCGGGTTCCTCGGGTTCGTCGGGTTCGTCGGGTTGGTCCGGGTCCACCGGTTCGTCCGGGTCCACCGGTTCGTCGGGTTCTTCTGGGTCTTCGGGTTCGTCGGGTTCCTCCGGGTCTGGGTCGTCGGGTTCGTCGGGTTCCTCCGGGTCTGGGTCGTCGGGTTCGTCGGGTTCCTCCGGGTCTGGGTCGTCGGGTTCGTCTGGGTCGTCGGGTTCGTCCGGTTCATCCGGGTCTTCTAACTCGACGGGTTCGACCTCATCGTCATCTGGCCTGTCGCAGACTTCTGCACCGTCGTCCTCCACGACCATGACATCCACAGTCCAGGTGAACCCCTCCGAGTCCACCTCATACGACCCGGGAACAATCCCGCTTCCCACTGCTCCGGCGATGCCGACTACTTCTCAACCACCAGTCGTCGGCGCCCCCACGGGTGGATCGTCCAGTTCCGATCCGTGGCTCCCGCTGACAGGGTTGAAGATGTTCCTCGGCCTGGCCTTGCTGGCAGTCGCAGTCTGGACAGGTTCCCGCCCCAACCTGGCATTC
>Ga0123354_10007757_pt1 | contig 16235 bp, 11 predicted proteins | sample TergutLab28metaG_2_FD_97872 | JGI IMG/M metagenome (GOLD analysis project Ga0123354, IMG submission 97872) | Labiotermes labralis P4 segment gut microbial communities from Petit-Saut dam, French Guiana - Lab288 P4 | ecosystem: Host-associated > Arthropoda: Insects > Digestive system > Gut ...
CACTCAGCCTCGTGAGCCTCCTGAGGTCAATTGAGGAGCTACTTGAATGAAAAAAGTAGCGGCTCCAGGTCTAGAAAACAGAGATTAACGGCTGTGGGGACCCGTTGCGCTGACCACGTGACATCCCTCTATCCGCAAAAGCTGGCACTAACTTCGCCGACCGGCGGCGGCGGCCGCTCTGTCGGTATAGTTCGCGTGCGGACTAAGGCCACGGAGAGTAGTAGTAGTAGTAGTAGTATAGCTGTACATAAAATGCGCAAGTGTTATAACAACTTGTTTTGACATGTATCCAAAATCATCGATATGTTTGTTGGTGGTGACAAGCGTCAGTTCCCAGATTCATCGGAGAGACATCGAGGGATTATTTAGCACCAGCAGCCTAGGAATGAAAGCGTAAAGAAAACGTAAATGCATTTGTACGATTTTTTAATATTATGTTTGTAGCATGTCATAGTGTGGCCCACGGGACGACATTGAAACAGTTTTTGTTAATGCTGCTATTTAAGTACGACGTACGTGTCTACCAGTCACAACATTAATGATGTGGCCCGCAGGCCGCTGAAGCACGCTGCTTGGAGAGACCTGTCAAAAGGAGTGTTGTTCGTCCGTGACCTGCTTTCATTGGCTCTTACGTGACGGTTTTTGATTAAATTTTGAGTTATGAAATCTTACACGAATGGAAGACCGCAGTTGTTCTACTGTATCAACCAAGGCGGCCACTTTGCTATAACATTGGGCTGGAACCCACTTTTTAGCCTTTAGTAAATAAACATGCAACTTAAAGTGTGTTTCTCACATTTATGGCTATTAGCGAGGCAAGTGTGCTGTGTTAGACTCATGCAGGTTTCTTACAGTACGTTACAGAAGTTAGGAAAGGTATCTGGAATCGGTAGAATTGATTTGATCTGATTTTTAAAACTTTGTGAATATTTTGGGAGTTCCCTCTTCGCCGTTCTCGTTCATTCTGTGTGCTAATGTTATTGGCAAATCACTGCTGTCCTGGCATGTAGTTACATGTTTTGCGTTATCACAGAAGACGGTTCTGCAGTTTTTGAATTACAATATTATTTCTCCATATATGGAATTATGCTTGCAGTCTTTGTTGAGAAATGCTAAAGATGAGGAACTACACCTTACGGTGGTAACACGTTATCTCGGAGAATGTGTGCAGCCGCAGAACTATTTTCGCAAACATCATTACTGGATTACAGTCCGGTATTGATTTGCTTCCGAACGTGATGAGAGCTCCGATATTGCAGATTGGGCTTTACTTTGTTTATGTCATGTGTATGGTAAGGCTATTTAAAGTACTGTTTGTCGCGTTATTAAATGTACCTTCATCACTACTGGATAATGACAGCACTGGAAGAATGCATGGCTGCGTACTATAAGATAAACTGGGGTAATTGCACAGGAGTCGTGTCATAGTAATGTAAGTATGGTAGAAAAATGGCGCTGGTAAAAGATGACACTGTTCAACTAAGGGACCTGAACATCTTTCTATTTGGGAAGGGTTTCTGTGCGAGTGAGTTAGGCCACCTTTTATAAAATTCTATACATGAAATCTGTAGCTCTGAACATGCGTCATGCAATGCAATAAATTTATGGTTCATGCAGCTGCTTTCTCCTTAGCTGTGCCTTTCGCGACCGTTGCAGATTCGTAGCCAGTAATTGTCGTGCAGATGTAGAGTGCTACTAGCACATCGTAAGACGGTGGCGTCATTGTAGTGGTCAGATCGTGATGTTGGTGCACAATATCGCAGTGCTTGATTTTTGTTATAGTGGTTCGATAACATCTTCATTAATACTCTTAATTCAGTCTAACAACTTGCTGGTAATGCGTGTACTGTGAAACCCAGACACGCTGTATTTGAATGATTTGATGATACCATTAGTGTCAGATATTTACTTTTCCGTAGAACACTGTTGATTGAAAAACACTTTTAAGTCTCGCTTAACCCTCGGTTTTATCAAAATTGAAAACTTAAGAGTTGTACATATCGGGAGTGGAGGTATGGCTGCACTCATTCTTAACCTCGGCGCTAGATAGAGATGGGTGGTTAACTTCATGCCCCGGCCGCTCTGCCCCACTGAATAGGACCCCGGAGCCGATCTGGACTTTTGGAGAAGAAGAAATGTGTTGAAGCTGCCGGAATTCGAACCCAGGACCGTCCAGTCCGTAGGTAGTCGCTGTATCGACTACGGTACTCCGGTTTCCGTCGGACACCGGGAGCATTGTGAATTGCTGTTCAGTTTATTTCTTGTGTTGCGGAAAAATACATAAACCACTGAGTGAGTGGTCGAAACGAGGTGTTTGAGAGAACCACGTGTAATAGTCGTATCGTTTCCAGCAGGACGATAACGATCCAACTCACGGAGCTGAGCGGAGATGAAGTTTGGTGGTTGAGCGTTACAGTGTATAAGGGGAATTGGGAGGAAGGGGTTGCTCTCCGTGCTGTACTGCATTGTCCCCACCACAACCAGTGTGCCTCTTGCCGCCCAGCTTTACTAGTGGGCCTTGTTCGCTTGCCCGTCTGCCCGTCACCCCGCACGCCGTGCGCTGTTACAGATATTGATTCAAGTGGTCCGACAGTGTTTCTTTACTCTGTACCGATCCACCTACTGACTGATTCAGTGATAGGTCAACCAAAGGATTGGCAGTTAAGTGATAGAGGACTGGAAGTAGTGCTGATGGGAACTATTTACTTGTATTGTAAATAGCATTCACTTATCGGACAAGTTCCTCCCCTCCCGCCACCCTCATTACCCTCTCCACCACATATACAACCGTTGGTTTAGTCTGGGTTATGGCAACATGTGTGATAGGTGGGGTGTAACAGTCCGTAGGGTAGATGGTGATTGTGTACTTCCGAAACGGCTTTTGCTCACATACCCACTACGTCGCGCGGTCAGTAGGGTGCAGTGACTTGGCCAGCCCAGCCTTAATGTCCAGCGGATATCAAGTGCCCCTTCCCTGGGGTAAACAATCGGGGCATGAAGGCGACGGCTCACCTCAATCCAGTTCCGATGGTAAACATGCCCGTTTGTGTACCAACACGCGCCTGTATGTCATCGTGTTGTGTCTAATACAAATAAGTATAGGCACAACTTTCCCTGGCATACTACACAATTTTTTTAACCCAGAAAACCATGCCAGGAATCTTCACGCCTTTAAAACCTCAAATCACGGGACTTGAATTGAGCTTCAGGGCAAAAGAAAACTAGAATCTAATTATTCAACACTGGCAAGACCAAAACCCACCATTGACACAGTCCGTATCCAGCTGTCTCCATTTCCAGTCCCTACACCCTATTCCCTGATTCCCATCTGAATACTGCCATGCTACAATGTCGGTCTTCCAAGTGTCTTGTTTTCAAAGAGATTCTTCCACATTATTCTGTACAGAAACCGACCGGCATCATCGGAACCTCATAGATTTCACTTGTCTATACTAGGTGACCTGTAAATTACGAAATTCCGCGTTGTTTAATGTCTTCACAAATAGGATATTTTTCTGACTGCTTTGTTTTCAGACATTTGTAATTCGTGTTTTTCCTTCAAAGCAGGGCCACGTTTTACTCCCACACATAACAGTCCTATTAATGCTGAGAACAGCACTGTTCGTGAAATGGCTAATTGCTGCTGACAGACTTTCCGATCGAGACGAGAAAGCATTTGGTGTAGTGTGAAAGTGAAGGAAGTTATTATGCTTTCCGTGACATTTAAAAGTAAGACTGCACGAGCGTAAAACGTTAACATTGTAAATTTACATTGATAGAAGATTTCTATATCTGTAGGGGCTAATTCGCAAAGAAGTGCACATACTACTGGCCTTCTGTCGCCTTTGTTGAATTGGCTGTACCCTTCCACATTCCTACTGTCACTGGCTTGTTTAACTGTACCAACAAGTAACATATTCGGCTAATATGACATCCAGCTGTTTTGGGCGCACTGTCTAGGTCTGCTGTATTAGTTCACACCGACCATAATATGCATACGCTATATAGCGGTAATGATAACGAGGTGTTTGGGTCATAGTTCTCGAAGAAACATCGCGTCTTTTTATAAGAAGAGAAAACTCTCGTATTTTGAGTCATTAAGTCGGAAAACAAAACGAATAAATGCCTCTTCTTACAAATTGCACGCTTATGTTAAGGCACTTTGTCAGTCGGAAATTTGTGTGACTTTCGCGTCCATCGTAACGTCGGTCAGCCTTCCGCGAGCTGAAGAGCAGAGCTGTGCGTCAGTAGAACATGTTTTGAGTTAAAGGGATCGTATGATATTTCGTATTATGCACAGTTTTAATTGCACTGCTTTGCATTTGTCCGTGGCAGTAAGCAAATGTTCACTGCCGTAGCGCATGGTATTAAACTGCCTCCGGTTAGGTACTCCACGTAGCCTTTTCAAGTATGATACAGCAGCCTGGAGTGATTGCATGAAGAAGCAGTTGCTGTTTTAGAGTGTGCGTCTCTAGATTGACGTCCGTTTCTGAACTCGCATATCACTTAGCGCCTTGTTCCAGTGTGGTACTTGTTACGCAATACTGTCACGTTTGATGAAGAAGGTTTCTCAGATGGATTGCATTTATTTTAAAGAAGGAATGCCGACGCTGTATAGTTTTGGCTTTTGAAAGCGTCGTTAAGTAAACCAAATTCGGATTAATTATGCAGTGCAAGTAAATAAAGAAGGGTGACCGTAGTAAAATTGGGCTTATTACTATTATTATCATCATCATTTTTCGCACCATATTTTTTTTAAAAGAGTGAGATGTAATGAGACTTGTTGCATTTACTTCCCAGATAAAATTCTCGTAGCTGTTCAAATATTAAGTTCATCATTATGGCCTGAATGTTTTATTCATGGAGCACAGTGTTATGGAGTCATTGTGTCAAGTAAGGGTTTCCAGGGCACAGGGGGAAAATGGAAGAGAGAAAGGTGACTTCAGTATATGTGTTTGAATTGTTTTATACTGCCGAGGACATCGTGAGCAGTGACCACACCTTCCTAGTGTATTCGTAATTATTATATACTGTTGCAGCAGGGCAACAAGCCGGATGACCCCAGAAAGAGTTTATTTGAATTAGCAGTGTGTAAGGAATCTTGTTTGTATGGCATGCCAGTTTATATATTTAATTTTAGCAGTGTGTAAGGAATCTTGTTTGTATGGCATGCCAGTTTATATATTTAAAATGCAATGAAGCTTGGACTAAGCAGTTTGCATTGTTTTGTGCTGTATGCAAGTACCTGTCGTGAGGATTGGGATGTTATTCACTTATGTGATTCTTAATTGCCGGAGGCGCCGATTCTGTGACATCCACGCAAAAGACGGTCAAACAGTAATGAGGGGTGCTGTTTGAATAGTGCGAAAGTGACCAGTGAGTAATGTCGCGTGAAACCGTGTACACAGTGAACGCGCATAAGGCATAAAATAAGGAGAAAGTTTTAAATGAGTCAAAACACAATAAGTTTTTTAGATGTTATTTTAAACTGACGACATGTTTCGGCCCCTGCTCTGGGCCATCTTCAGGTCACAAAAGTATTTATTTGAGGAAACTATACATAAGACATCTTTGAATCCAGCGTTTCTAGAGCTGCAATACTGAATTACACGCAGGTTGCTACACAGTTGTACAGTACTCTGTGGGCTAATGAGGGATCGGTTTACGAGAGTTCGCATCTACAAGCTACTTCGGCACGCAAACCGATCTTCGTTACCGGCGCGTCTTCTCGGCTGTCGGCGGTTTCCGAACAGTCTTCATTGAAGGCGCAGAACGTCGCGGCATCCCGAGCGGCCTCAGCAGAAGGAGCCAAGCGCGGCGTCCTTAAATTATCCTCGTCCTTTGTTGTGAAGTTAGCCCTTCTCGTTGTGTTTTTAGTCACCCTAAATCTTACGGAGTTTTTGCGTACAATTTTGTAATGAGTTGTGTGTGCGTTTTCCATACGTTAGTCATGTTACGTTTATGTACAGGTTCTTTAGATGCATCATCCCCGATGTGTTTTATGTAAATTAGGAGGGAGTGGGTACGTCATAACACAACTGTCTTTGTATCCTATTTATTAGGCTGACGACATGTTTCGGCCACTGTGGGCCATCTTCAGGTCACAAAATATATGAGAAGAAAATATACAGTATAAGAACATTAGTTGTTGTGCTCAGAATTGGCACAAAAACTAATGTTCTCATACTGTATATTTTCTCCTCATTATATATTTTTGTGACCTGAAGATGGCCCACAGTGGCCGAAAAATGTCGCCAGTCTAATAAATAGGATACAAAGACAGTTGTGTTTTAACGTACCTACTCCCTCCTAATGTACAGGTTGATGGACAAGAAAGTTATATAAATATAGTAATTGACCACTAGGGTTAGTTTTTCGTACTTGGGTATCGTACTGTGTTGCATTAAGGTGAACTTCTTTTGCCTGGGGATAATTTTTTTCCTCTGGCACCATTTAAAATTCATAACCTGGCAAGTAAGGGGAAAGTAAGTTTCTTTCGTTTGATGGGAGATTCATAGCCGTGCTGGCGAGTTCCTGCCATTGGTTACAGTCATGACCATGTTGGATGCCGGCTGTACTCTGTGTCTGATCGATTGTAAACCAGTCTACCATTCTCGAAGAAGGAATGTCGACGGTGTGTCCTGGTAACGACATGAATATTACTTTGAATGTTATTCAGGGCGGCGTTTGCGCCCACCGGCGTTCTGTGCACCCCGCCCCACAAACTTTTTTTTGGGTGTGAAGACGGCTAGAACGCGAAGTCGACTCTCTATGCCCTTGTCTTTCGAGGTACAAATGCATTTGCTATTAGGCGAATCCGTATTTGCCCATTCATGAGGCGGAGCTAAACACGGTCGTAATGTTTTAATTTACTGAGATTCAAGAGTACGCCGTACAGTTAACTTTGATGAAGAATTGCCTAATCGGCGAGTGACTACCTTAAATTAGGCATTAGTGACAGCCCGAAACCTATGGAGATCAATAAGGTCATGTTAAATTGCGTTCATTTATGATGTGTTCAAATCTGCGATGCTCTCGAGCAGCAGTCTCGTGGTTGCGTACTTGGGTATTGTGGTTTGAGACAAACTTGCATTAAAATTGAAAGATCCCAGCCAAGCATTAGCAGTATACATCCATTCTGACCAGTATTACAATGTTGCAGTGTGCGTGTCTACGGAATTCAATTACTGATATCCATACGTATTAGGCCTATTACGTGATGGGCAGTAGAACAACAGCAAGGCATCAATTATTAGTTGCTTTATATAATTTCGGCATTACTTCTTGTCAGGTAGGGTTAAATATTTCTTTACATAACATTTAAAAAAATATGATATAGAAGAAGGAATTGATTGTGTGGTTGTAAAAACGGCAGACAAGATGTCCTGTCGTGTAAGCACCAGGCATCAATGGCGGACAGAGGGAGGGGAAATGAAGCTTCATGCATATCTAATTACGGGTGCGGAATTGAAATGTATAGACATGCTCGCGCCTCGGTCGCCCACGAGAAGAGAGCGCTTGTATTGGTTTGTTGCTGTAGCCGGTTTGGAGGAAATGTAACGGTGGTAGTCCGGCCCACGCCTGATCTCTTTGGTATCTCAGGCACCTGTTCATGTGGGAATTAGTCGACATCGTTCTTTCTCAAAGAGAGTTGTCACCAAGGCAAGTGGGCCACGTAATCACAGTCATCGGAGGGTGATGTCTGTGTCGGGATTCAGCTGTCCTGTTGTAACTCGAGCGTGTGAGCGGCTAGCACTGGTGTAACGAAACAGTAGACAAGGCGAAGTTCTGCGGTTGTAATTGAGATGCTGAGTGGCGAATGGTTGCTGTAATATTGGTATGCTGAGGTGCCTACACTCCAACATGTGTAGTGCTAGTAATATCGTATTGTTAACCGTCATGTAATACGGCCTGGGTCCATCGTAAAGACCAGCTGGTTATTTCTGTTAGGAAAATCTGTTTGTTGTGACTGCCGTATGAAGTGTGCAGGTACACTCTGTGGGCAAAATGCGAAAGCCTTGTAATGTTACACGGTAGGTGGTACATGTTGTTGCCTATGGACGTTAAACGAGTACGTACACCGAACAAATGTTCACGTATATTTTCTGCACGCAGCAAGTAAGCTGGTTCTGACTAAATCGGGTACGCTGAGCACAAATCACGGGAACACTTTTTTTTTTGCGTTCTCTGTTTTGATGAACTTACTACATAGTTTAAAATAATGCTTTTATATATATATATATATATATATATATATATATATGAGAGTGGGCCTTCACTAATAAAACCTTGTTCTCACATCTGTGCGTGATACACAGATTTCTTGAGAACTGTGACGTGCAGGAAAAATTTTTCTTCCACATTTGGAATTAGCACATCAGATTTAACTTGCTTGTTGTAGTGTGTTGCCACAGCCTTGTTTGTCTGTGTTAACGACACATTATTCAGTCGCATTATTTACCGCGATTTTGAATTTATTTAATCAGAACAGTTCACTGCGGTTACATTGGGTACCGGCATGTTCGTTCACAACATTTTGACACATTTGATGTATGTTTGTCCGTGCATCGTAGTATAAGCGTAGAGAAGAAAACCAACTAGATGCTCCTGAATGCTTTATTGCATTTATAATCTGCTGAACATGTTTCGGGCACTTATATGCCCATCATCAGGAGCTCGGGACTATACTTGTGTTATTACCTCATATGGTGTGTAATGCTTTGGTTGTTGGTGGTCCTGATGATGGGCATATAAGTGCCCGAAACATGTTGAGCAGATTATAAGTGCAATAAAGCATTCAGTAGCATCTAGTTGGTTTTCTCCTGTACGCTTATTTTGACACATGTTCCGAAGGACGCGTAATGAAAAAGGAGATATCATTAGGCAAAGGCAGGTCCTGTGTTTACTAACCTAGGAGAAAATTCTCAAGCTTCAGAAGTAGAGAAAACTGGAGTGAAAGGTATTTGTGATGTGAGATTACTAGGAAGAATGCATTAGGTGGGTGGAAAGGTGTGCTACAGTATGGAGTTCAATCTGTGGTACGCATTCTTCAAACACGATTGTTGGTACTTTCCATAGGATTCGCGTCATTAACCTTCATATTCCCCTCTGTAAGCAGCACCCCCACCCCCCCCCCCCCCCATTGTTGCAAAAGCTGTCACAGACAAATATACTCAATGTAGCCGAGAATCCCGATATTCATCATGGAAAACTATGAAGATGCGTTAAAGGTCGTGGATCGTAATAGATATTCTCTTCTATTATGCTCCAGTTTTCCGAGTGCGCTCTTTATGCCGCGTTAGCTTACCATGTTTGTCTGTCTCCCGTCAATCCGCATGTAACAATTCGGGAAGCTCAGCGAATTTTTACAAAATATGGTACCAGAGAGTTTAACGAAATTTTGTCTGCACGTTCTGATGGAGATTAAAATGGAAGGAAAATGACGGACTGTACGCATCTCGGGGTGTGACTCGGTATGTTGCGGAGAAAGGAATTCTTCCAACACAGGCTAAAAAAAAAAACTACACGTGTGATGAGACGGTTTTCCAGCCAGTCTTGAGCTTATGAAATCATCAAACGAACGGGAGCGAAAGCCGCAGAACTGGATCAGTGTGTGTCGATTTCCGAACTTGCGTGTCCGGCCTTGATCATTGGTCTTACGAACATACTCGAAGTTTGACAAGTGTCTTGTTCTCAGTAACGACGAAACGCAGCTTGTGTCCACCAGAATCAATAGGTCTTTTTTTGTGTGTATAAATGTATGTTTAATTAAATTGCAATCTATTTCGCCTCTGCAAGGTTTAGGGCCCCTTTATTGAAATAAAGCGTTGTTTATTTCGAGTTAAATGCACGAGAGTGAAGCAAAATGGGTAGATTTTGACTGGAGAGCCATGCCAGCCTGAAGCAGGGGGACTGATGTTAACAAAAATGGGATTCGCCGTGCAACGTTCTGTATTTTTTAAGGAGGAAAATAAGTAGACTTACGTGGTACAATGCTTTATGTGTGTGTGTGCGCGTGCGTGCTTGTTTGCGTTTGTCCGTGTTAACTTTTGTGCCATTTGACTGATTATCACAAGGTTTGGTTTGAACGTTATGTCATTGGATACTACAACAATCATGCTTCTTTTTTTTTCGTTCCAACTTATTACGGAAACGCCAACCAACGGGGTGGGAGTAACTCTTAATTTGGGGTTCCGAAATGTATGTTAATGAATGTTGGAATAATAAAGTGTAAGTTATTTATCAAGACTATCAAAAATCTGATGTAAATGTTTTACAAGGTTCTCCAACCCGCGGTTAGCGGCTGCATTTGTAAATTGTGTATATTCTACAAAAATTACACTAATTTAGTCGGTTAGGTGTATCATTTATTGTCATTTTTCGACATGCGGCTGGCAGACCAGTCCGCAGTAACGGGTGTGGTCCTTCGCCATGAAAAAGTTGGACGCCCATGCCTTGGAGGATCATTCGTTAAGGATATGATGGCTTGGTACAATAGCTGCACATCACGTGTGGCATGGGAATAGAAACATTAAATAATTAAACTCGTAGGCACTCGTTGGTGTAAAGCCCAGGTGCGCGTTATGACGTATGTGATTTAGGAACCCGTGCGCTGTATAAGCCTTATTATTACATTGCATATCTGTATCAGTAAAATAATAGAATAGTGAAATATGTGTTTTAGCTTATATATTTTATGTTCGTTTAAAACCATACAGTTCAGAGCTCACTGTTTCGGTTTAACGCGATTTCTGCCTGGCGGTGGTACAGTGTAGTTCCGGGCTAGACTAGTCGATCGCGCACGCTCGGTGAATGCCACTCTCACTTGGCCATCGTGCTGAAGTGGGTGTACTCGCGTGTTGATCAAGTGGTTTTGTTGATTGATTTCTTTAATTTTGTATTCGTATCCTAAGTGAAATAGTAATGAATGCTGACGGCCAGAAGCGTGCTGGTGGTGCTATTATTGATGGTCAAAAGAAGTAATGTAGAAAGGTTATAAGTAGAAACGATGTGAGCTTAAGCTGTACTAGAACAATGAAAAGTCGAGTGTTCCTATACGCGATAGCGTCTTCAACGAAGCGACGTTTCTTCCTGTCCGTGCAAATAATGCCAAGCAGAGTCCTTTTTGAGAAGCGAACAGGTCCGTAGTTAGTCAAATTCCCCACATTTTATGGAACGCGAAGGTTCATTATCGCATTTACAAGAGCCCGCCACCTGTCCCTGTCCTGAGCCAGATCAATCCAGTCCCTGCTTGTCCATCCCACAGCTTGAAGATCCATTAAAAATTACCATCCCATCTACTCCTCCGTCTTTGAAGTGGTTTCTTTCACTCAGATTTCCATACTAAACCCCTGTACGCACATTCCCCGCCCATCTTCTTGATTTGATCACCTGAATAATATTTGGCGACGAGTACACATCATGAGATCATGAAGCTCCTCATTGTGTAGTCTTCTCCTCTCCCATGTTACCTCGTCCCGAATATCTTCCACAGCACCCTTTTCTGCATCACTTTCAGCTTATGTTCGTCCCTCAGTGTGAGAGGCCAAATTCCACACCCTAAGAAAATAGCAGGCACAATTATGGTTCTGTGTACTTTAATCTTTATATTTTTGGATAGTAAACTGGAAGACAATATATTATGCACCGAATGATAGCAAGCATTCCTTGAGTTCCTGCTGGTGTTAATGTCTTCATGTGTGCAATTTTGATTTGTTAGGGCTTTCTCAAACATTTGAACAGTTCCACCCTTTCAAAGGATATATAACCTATCGTTATGTTGTGGTACTGCATTCTGGTCAGAGGCATTACCATATTACTTGGTTTCCTCGGCATTTACTTCTAAACCAGTCTCCTTACAAGTGACTAATACAGCTTCTTTGTTTTTCTTGATAATTTTTATGTTTTCACCCAATATATTAACGTAATCAGTGTAAATCAGAATCTGATGTGTTCCAAGCGTGTACGTGAAGATGATGATGATGATTATTATTAATTATAATGTTTGTAAGGCGATTGTTATAATCATTAAAGTTGTATCTTAGACTGAAACGTATGAATCGAAGGTCTAAATGGGGCACATGTCTAGTTAAAACCTTACATGTTCCTTAAAAAACGAGTGAAAAATACGTCATCTGAAAGGTGCGTGAACGCGTCCATCTGCATCATTTAGAAGAACACAGAAACCTGCTACCGTATTATTTCAGACCAACAGAATCGAATGGATCACCACCTCGAAGTTGACATCCCATCTAATAATGTTAGATAAGTCTTCTGAATCACCAGTGACGCCATATGCACTGTCCAGCACTTCCTATGCATCAGTATTCCACGCTTTTTCTCTTACTTTTTGATCGTTGTTTCTGGCTCTTCAATGGCTTTTCCTTGCGTAACATGTACGTAAATAGACGATTGAGGGAAATGTCACGAGGAGCAATAAAATTGTGAGTCTTTGGACTTTGGTCGAAACCTTCCTTATTGATGTTATTTCTTACGAGAAATCCGTGCCCGACTAACACGATTTTACCACACACGAGACTTTTCTGAAACAAATCTTCGCATTAATTGGATCTAACTATACACGTGTCTGTAACGCGTGTTTTAGTTTGTGAAAATCGCCTCGTGTATCGCAGACGCCTAAAACGGGAAGCTTATCATATAGTCATATCGCTGTCGTCCCTAACGTGCAAGACTGACCTTTTGAGGAAATTAAACTTTAATACTTGCACTTTGAGATCTTGTAGCAGCAGTTAAAAACGCGAAACCAATAAGTAGTGGTAAATAGTGTTTTCAGACTTCTTATGTCTATACTGTGCTTTGGGTTTTGCCGAACGCGGCTGGCTGAAGGAATTACGTGGCAGGCAAGCCAAACATGTGAGATGACCCAGATGGTGTAATTGCAGGTGGATGGTTGAAATAAAACCGTTGATGTAAGGAAGTGCGTATAACGAGAATTGCCTTTACAGATTTAATCTATTTGATTGTTTTAAAGGTGCAACATACCGACGGACGCGCAGCCTAAACAAAACGCCGATGCTCGTTATGTTACTGGTTGGCATAAGGTTTAATGAAAGCGTGTAATGAAAATGCTGGACGCGCCCGTGGATATATAATGTTTTTGGCGTTTCTTGTATCTGTATCTTGTGTACGGGTTCTCCGAACGGAGCGTATTTATATTACCTACTGTAGCAGTGCGCATGTGGATTGCGGCGAGAAGCTAGAGCAACAGGCTGTTATCAAAGCGTTCTCTGGTCTCCGGCCAACAGGAGTCGGCGTGAAGAATCGGTCATTGACCGGGTTAAGCGTCGTCAGCCACAGCTGACATTCCTCACCTCAGCTGACTTCATTTTCTGAAATGATTCAAGGCCCGACAAAGAAATTTCAGCGATAAATTGTGCATGGTTAGTTAACTGCATTTTGATTTGGTATCTTGAAATGCGTTTCTGGTATAAGGGATGATTCTTGCAATACCGGGCCAGTACCGACCTTTGCCTCGTTGTTTGTGCTGTCAGGTACCTACCTACGTCGTCGTTAATTTCTTTGAGGCTGTTGCTTCAATTTTATGCTATTTGTGCGACGTACTTATAGTGATCATAGGGTTATTGGGAAGGTCCTGTGCGACCAGCAGCAGTGTGTTTGACCTCCGAAACTGTTGAACGCTTATCGAATTTTCGTATTCGATGTTTACACTACATGTTTGACTGGCCGGGATAGCGACTTCCTACGGGCTGGGCGGTGCGGGGATCGGATCCCAGTGGGCGCGAAATTTCGCACTCTTCCAGACTGGCCCTGGTGCCCAACCAGCCTCTTGTACAATCGGTACCGAGTCTCTTTTCCGGAGGCAAAGCGGCCGGGTCGTGGCGTTGACCACCCACCCTCCAACTAGCGCCGCGGTTAGAGGAAGAATAGAGCAATAATTTTACTATCCGTCCGAGCCTTTATGGTGTGTTCTAGGTTGAACTTTTCGTATTACGCCGCACATGTAATTTCTGGTTTGTATCACTGTAGTATAATTCTGAATGTGAACCTTTATGACGGCGCAGTAGAATTTTATGGACTTCGTGTAAGACAGATGTTGCGAAATTTTTTTACGTGGCTTGCAGTACAGGTGTCTTTACATCGACAACTTGTATTGGAAACAATATTTGACGTTGCAGAATTGTAACGAAGAAAAATTTTGCCTCTCTATGGTGTGTGTGTGTGTGTGTGTGTGTGTGTGTGTGTGTGTGGTTCGACTAGCTTAGTTCATGTTCAGGAGGTGCACGCAGTCGTAAAGGTAGTATATGTGCGCTGTACTCTTTCGAGAATGTCTTCCTATTTTGTTACATTTTTCGGTTTATGAAGAATAGAATCTATTTAATGGCCATATGCTGGAATCATATAGGTACGGAATTTTGAAAGGAGGAATTTTAGCTGAGCGTGTTGACTGCACGAACCGACGGCATCTTGAATCACGGGTTCGCGACCTTGTAGATATTAGTGCAGGTTTTGGAAAAGAAGTTGGGTGAATATTACCTACATCCCGGCAAAGCGAAGTACAGTCGTGGGAAAACTGGATGGCCCTTGAAATATGCCAGCGGAAAGATAGAGGCGAGTCATTTGCACAGCGTTGTTGTAAGGTTGTCTTCTGTCCCCGGGAAGGTAAGGGTTTGCCAACAGACGTGGACCTGATACAGTATTTACGCACCATGGTACATTGCTGTGATATTAACCGCATTTTAAAATAACTTGATTGTTTGGTAATAATAATTACATTCCCGCAACACAGATTGACATCTAATTCTCCAACCCCCGATATCCCACCCCGCCATTTATTAGATTCACTCTCACTGCCTGTGCTACTGCCTCTCATTCCTTTGTCACTTGTATCTCCAGTCCTGTCTTCTGTTATAAATTTCCGTTCCCAGTGTGTTGTCGTTTTATAGTTTGTCTATATGTTGAGAAAAACCGATGGACTAATTTCTCCATTTTCTTTGAGCGTCTGCTCGCAAGGAAAGTTTAGTTTCCCTTTTCCGACTCTTTTACACTGTTAAACGGTGGTTAGCTGTAAGTGTAATAATCTTTCGGCTTTCGTGGCTGGTGTTCGGTGCGTTGGGATAGACGTTCGGTACTGAAGTGAGGAATTAAGAGCTTTTGATGTTTCGATGGGTTTTGCAGTTTCTGTCCGGAGGGTGAATGAATAAGAGTTTCGGGGGGCCTTGCGGCGTTTAGAAATGCGGTGGTACGATCGTTTTCACTTGCACACCAACCCTCAGAATATGCCCATAAATGGCAACTGAAACGCTTGCCGAAACTTTAATTTCTGTACGCGGCCCAATCACAAAAGCCGATCATTTGCATTATTTCTGTAATATGGGGCCCTCGTGCTTTCGTCCGTCGTGCTTCCCTCGTAAAATTGTATGCATTCGGACCGGTTTTCCATCTTTTCGTCAAGAATCCAACTTGTATGGGTGGCATGAATGTGATAACACTTGTCTTTTGTTAATACCTGCTGATAGTACCGTTGAGAACAGGTTCTTTGCAGTAGCCCCTGTCGGACTGGCGGACGTAAAAATACGCCCTCCGTTCCCATTTCACGTCTTATGCAAACTGTATCCATCAGCCGTCTCTGATGGCCAAGAAGGTTTGCGATCACTGTACGCTCGCGATGATACAATAACCGTTGAGCATGACGTAATGTTTACTTCCTGTATGTAGTAGCTTTCAGGGCCAGTACAGTGCGACGTCGTTCAGCTTGGCATCACAATGTAGAGCATTGCGTTACCTAACCATGCATACAGTGCACAGCGTTAACGCATTTTGCTAAGGTCAGAAGGATGATGTTCGGATCTTATAAGGAAATGCGTTTTAAATGTAATTCTTAATGTTCAGGTTCTAAGGTACTGCACTTTTCTCCGTCCGTTCCCAGAGTGTATGGGCTGTACCACATTGTCTTTCGTTCCACTTTTCCTGGTATTCGAGGTTATCTCCATCATTGCAGGACGGCTCAACGCATTGCCAAGTTTATGTATTTAATACTGAGGTAGACTGCGTTTGAAATGTGATGGCACACGCGCAGAAACGGACGAGTCCATTTAAATCGGCAGGGGCGTCAGTTCAGTCGACTACTGGCAGCCGAGGTGTGAGCATCAGCGGTAGTAATGCCGGATACTCCATGATCCGAGGTGATGTGAAGGGTACTGGCTACCCACTGCATTCGCCAGTTTCCCCTTCACTTCCCCCCCCCCCCCCCCCCC
>Ga0123354_10007760_pt1 | contig 16234 bp, 16 predicted proteins | sample TergutLab28metaG_2_FD_97872 | JGI IMG/M metagenome (GOLD analysis project Ga0123354, IMG submission 97872) | Labiotermes labralis P4 segment gut microbial communities from Petit-Saut dam, French Guiana - Lab288 P4 | ecosystem: Host-associated > Arthropoda: Insects > Digestive system > Gut ...
TGGGTTTTTTTTCTAAAATTTAAAATTTTTTAAATTTTTTCACAATTGGGTGGGTTTGGGACAAATTTTGGGGGGCCTCGGGGTTTTTGGGGGGGGTTTTAACCCCCCCCCCCCCCCCCCCCCTTTGGTATGCCACTGCTCCATACTCTTGTTACCACTCCTTGAAATGTGCAATTAGCAGAGACAAGCCATTACACTTCAACTTAGAGGCTTCATTTCTGATCCAGTGCCTGGGCGGTTCAGGAATGAGGAACTGATTTATGTTTTAGGATTTGGGAACAGTGTGGCATTTGTTATATGATGACAGAGTCTTGTTTAGAAACACAGATTGTGGCCTTACCATGTGATATGTGAATACAGGTGCTGTATTACAATGTGGAGTATCTGGCAGAAGAGCTGCAGGACATTGTGTCAGCAATGCAACCTCACTTCAGCTCACAGCCTGGGACATACTACAGCGATGCTCTGTTCTTCCTGTCTCTTGGTCTCCACAGGATTGCATTAGGTCAGCAGCGTGCTGTAATGTTTGATGCTGATATCAAACTTCAAGCAAATATTGAAGAGCTCTTTCAGGAGTTTGACAGGTAATTGTTTGCACAGTACCCCAGTGGATGTAAATGCAAGTTGTGATGTTGGTGTCCATGAGCTAGGATAACTGGTCTACATTCATCTGCCTCACAGCAGGGACAAGTGGCAGACTGTTGTAAACATGGTAATGAACTTTACGTGTTCCATGTCAGTGCTTTAAAGAATGTTGTATGCTTATACGATAAACCGACAAAAGCCCATTTATATGTTCAATCACATATTATTATTCTTCACCAACCTGTTTTGGTCACTCTTTGACCATCATCACCCTGATCCATCACCTGGGTGATGAAGTACAAGTCATGTAAGTATACAACATTCTCCATGCATGGACATGGAACACTCAAAGTTCATTAACACCAAGAAGGATAAATTAGTTTATGTATACAAGAATTCAAAAGAAAAGTTGGTAATAACACCATGATGATGGTCACAGTAGTGACTGAAGCATGTTGGTGATGAGAAATAAAATGTGATTGAACAAAGTTATAAATGTGCATTTGTTGGTTTATTGTATAAGCAGAAAACAGTAATGAACTTGCAGGTTCCATAAAATGTGGGGAATTTTTTGAGTGGCTGAAGAACTCTTAGCTTCATAGAAAAGTCTCAACTTTGTGGATTTGTTTAAGATAACTGGTCTAACCTAACAAAATCAAACAAAACCATATGGGACCCAGTGAAATAAAGAACTGTCCTGATACTGAGTTAGTGGGAAACCCAAATACAATGAAACCTCCATTTAGAATGGGGATTACTTGAAATTAATGTATAATGTTAAGTCAAGGAAGGTGTAAGATGAGAGGAATAAAAAATATGTAAAGAGAAAAGTGGGTTGTTTTATACCACACCTTTTGCAAGCCACTTAAAATGTTTACAATGAAGCAGTTTTGAGAAACTGGACTAATTGGGTTCATTAAGCAGGAACACATAATAGACATTTTTATTGTGTATTGTTTAAATTCATTACCTCTCCCATCTCAACACACTGAGTAGATTGAACAAGTGTTTAGTTGTCTCTTGTTAGTTTTCGTCTCATCGTGCTTGTGACATGTTTTCAGATTAGCAAAAAGTGTTCATCAGCAATACACACAGCATGAAAAAGCATCTTACATTAGCAGTGCCATGTAAAAGAATATACACAAGAATGGAGAAATTTTTAAATATGGGTTTTGTGGTGGACAAAAATATTGTACAAAAATGCCATGTTTTAACTGCAGGGAACACAGCTTTCCCATATAAGGAAATCTTGTGATATTGGAGAACCTGAAACATTCATATTTCTGTGTCATTATTTTAGGTTTGGGCCAAGTACCTTATTTGGTTTAGCGCCTGAACTCACACCTGTGTATCGTCATGTTCTGTACCTGTACCGATCACACCATAAGGACACAAGGTGGGTTACTAAAAGGGAAGTAAGGAAGGTCCTCAAAATGGACACCACATTTCTTTTCAGTGGACATAAAACCATTTTGTCTGGTGATGGCATGATATTTGAATCATTCACTGTTTTTTTTTTTTAAACTAAAGTTTAGCAATGTACAGTGTGGTCAGTAATCAGACCAGTCAGATAATGCTGCTAAAATAATTGTTGTTTATTGTGAGAGTCATACGCAATACATGAAATACTCTCTATGCTTTAGCAGGAGGGGCTTATAATAACTGGTGTGCCTGAATGAGTGAAATAATTTATTTTAAGGGAGTTCCAGTTGCAGTTTGTGGTAGACAGGCCATTGTAAATGAATGAATATTTATCTAATTTCATTATTTAATGTATATGAAACTTTGTGTTTTTATGCCTTAGATCTGTCATACAGATTTTCTAATTTTAGGTTTGGTGAACCACAGTCATCGCATGATGATCAGGGTTTCCCAGGTCTGAATAGTGGTGTTATCCTGTTTCGTTTGGATCGTATGCGCAAGAATTCATTGTACAATCGTTTACTGGAAGCGAATGCTGTTACCTCTCTTACAAACAAATACAGTTTTAAGGTATTATTTACATTGTACTTGAATTATCTGAATCCTCATGTTTATGTAAATAATATTCTGAAATTTATTCTTTTTATTACAAAAAAGCATAACAATTCTCTTACAAAGATAGGCCAGTTAATGCTGTACAGGGAAATCACACACATAAATACATTATGTAGGCAAAATGCAACATATTTTTTACTTTGGGTTTTAAGGCTTAACACCCAATTTCCATCATCAGCATTGAGGTCAATGGCTTTCACAATTTATACATATCTTATCTAACTTCTCAGTTTTTATTTCTAGTGGGAGAATATAATATAAAATATTGCATCAATTTATTGATAAGAAATGAAACATTTTCTTCTCTCTGCTAGGGCCATCTGGGTGATCAGGACTTCTACACCTTATTAGCCATGGAGCATCCCCATCTCGTTCATCTCCTACCTTGTGTATGGAATCGTCAGTTGTGTACTTGGTGGAGGGACCATGGTTATCGAGATGTGTTTGATGCATTTGCTAACTGTAATGGAGCTGTGAAACTCTATCATGGTAACTGCAACACACCTATTCCTGACAGATGATGCATAGGAAAATGTGCAAAGGTTTCCAGCATCAGCAGTACAAACTTGATATTTTTATGAAATACTTCACCATGTACAATAATATGTACAGTTCTTTCATGAGATTGCCAAATTCTGTGAGTTACAAGGCACATTTCTGTAGCTGAAAATATTTTAATATATGGGCAATTGTAACTGTAACAGAACTTTGTTAGTACAATATTCAGTGGCCAAAAGACATTAAAGGATATGTGAGAATATACTGGGCATAGTTAACCCTTCTGAATGGTTCCCTGCCACACTGTGCAGCCAGCGTTAAATGGTGGTTAAAGTTCCAAATGTTGCCTTGTCATCTTATCTTTAGATCTTTTTTGGGTGTGTACCAGTCAGATATAGCACACTCATAGCGAGCTGACACTGCCATTCTGTTGATGACAAGACAGAATGCTGATGCAGTCAAGCTTTGTATCTTGAAGACTTGATGGGGTTGTGTAGACAAAACCACTGACTGTGTCATAGAGACATTGTTAATAATTATGCAGTGACATTCATCACAACTAAGTGTGTATGTAATTAGTGGAACATGTCTTGACCTAACAGTATGCCATCATCAGGCACTAAAAATTGTATAAAATATAAAAGGGAATACATAAAATTTCTGTATCACCAACTGTACAATGTTTATATAATGTAGCCTTACAGGTATGGTTTTTATAAAAACAGCATTTAAAATAGTTAAAATCCGTAATATAGATATGATGTTGATGATAGTAAAGTGGGCGATTAAATATGTTATTCCCTGATTGTGTGGGGATTTCAAAGAGGTCATTTCTGGCAGAAGGAGATGTTTCTGTACTCATGTTGGGTCCAGAACATTTACTAACAGGGAATCCTCCAACTTTATTATCATTGACACCATGTCTATATTACTTATTTTAAATATTTTAACTACTGTTCTTATAAACACCACACCCATAATGCATCATGATAAAAACATCATCTCAGTTCTGGTAAGGCAATTTATGTATTCCCTTTTATAATTTATAGAGTTTGTAGTGTCTAGACTGACCCTGGGGCTCATCCAGCCTCCTATACAATGGGTACTGGGTCTTTCCCAGGCATAAAGCAGCCAGGGTGTGGCATTGACCACCCACCCCCATCCAGAGCTGAGGTTAAAGAAAGAGTAGAGGTATATATCTACTCCCCCTATGGGCCTTCCTGGCCTGTTCTAGGGTGAACTTTTACAGTTTGTTGTGCCTGATGATGACCTACTTTTGGGGTGAAACATGTTGCACTAATAAAATACATACATACATAGTAGTGTTGACAGTCATTGCATAATTTTTGGTTGAAGCACAACAGGATGTTCAACTTTTAAAGGGACAGTGTTAGTTAATACTGTTTGGATCTTAATAAATAATTCATAATTAAACAACACCCCAGGGATAGCGTTATCAGTCTACTGACTAGACTGTGAGCCGGATTATTGAGGGTTGCAGTCTGGGCAGGGTAAGAGAATTTTCCCGTTCTTCAAAATGTCACAACTGGCTCTGAACCCTTCTGTTCGGTGGGTACTGGGAGTAAAAAAGCCAGGGCATGTGACTGACCACTGACTTCCATCTGAGTGCCGTGTTTAAGAACAGGTCGATCTATACTCCTACTACCCTTGCATGCCTTCATGACATGTAAGAGGACAACTTTAGGCACGTTTGCAAAATTTCAGAAAGCGACTGCTAGCTCTATTATTCTCTCTTCATCTGTCTGTCCATCTGCATGCAACAACTTGGCTCCCACTGAACAGATTTTCATGAAATTTGATATTTTATAATTTTTTAGTATTTGACAAGAAAATTCAATTTTCACTAAAATCCAACAAGAGTAACGGGTACTTTACATGAAGACTGACATACTCTTTTGATCATATCTCACTCAGTTCTTATAGTGTGTTAAATGTTTCACACAAAAGTTGTAGAGAAAATTGAAACACATGTTTTGTGGTCTGTAACTTTTTTTTAATTGTGCCATTTATGAAATGTGGGAAAATATTGGTGAGCCAAACAGGCTACAGATGATGCACATGTGCATTGTGTGCTGGATAACTAAGGCTGCAGACACACTCTTAGAATATTGAATAATTAATCGGTTTTCCACAGCAACAACTGTTGTACGAACACATCGTAATGTACATTCGTACATACATCGCCTTATTATGTGACATTCCATGAACAGTTTATGTTTCTACAGGTGTTCACAAACTTTCCTGTAGTTATGTAACAAGGTGTCACTGCCATCACAAAGTTTCACCACTGGACCCTGTTTCCAGAAGTGTGGCTCCTGTACACATTTGCACATTCTGTTTCCCTGAGTCTTGTTGTAATATTATCCTCTCATTTACATCTTGCTTACCACATGGTTTGTTGCCATGAGGTTTTCCAACTATATTTATGTCTCAATTTAGATTGCCATATGAACCTACATTACAGTTGTTTTTGTCATGTGCCATGTATGAAACCTAGCAAGTATTGATGTATTTTTCTTTATTACAGAAGTGCTGATTACTAAATATAAATCTCAGACACAAAAGTATAAGCTTTGAATTAAATGGCTATGTGTTATTCAACTATCACTGCACCTGCGTAATTCTGTGGCATCTTTCCCAAGGTGTTGTTACTATATGGGACTGACATCTTTACATGTCTACAAAGACCAGTCAGCTGCTTTCCTCAGTTCCTTAACTGAAGTGTGTTTTATCATTTCCCAGAGCAGGGCAGCTGTTATGGGCTGTGCCAGCATATGCAGGCCATCTATGTATCAAGTTACTCTACCTGGGGAAATCATAACAGAAACCCTCTATGTGTATATATACATTTTTTTTTTTTTTTTGTAAACATGCCATTGCATTGGTTTCAGTTGGCAGTCAATTTTGTAAATTCTGTCTGCCATTTCGGTAATCTGTAGAAATTGCTTTATGAACAGACTACAACCAGTTTATGTTTTTTGCCTGAACAAATCGTACAGTGTGAAAGTATAAGGCTGACTTAAATTATACACATGTGCGGCAGAAAGTCATTTGACAGCATGAAAACAATGCTGCAGCATGCTGGCAAGATACGACAGCATATCCTTCAAACGATTTCCTCCTTAAAAGTACATGATTCAACAATTTTTTAGCGTTATAATGTGTTTCTTATATGACAATCTTACAAATTTTTCCTGAATTTATGCTTCATTCAGTTTGTTCACAACATGAGGTGACAAAATTATGCTGTCACTTGGTAACACATACTTGAGGTTTGTTACCAGTGCATATTAGAGGTAGCTAAGGAAAGTTAATCCATGGAAGCTTGGGGTGGGGAGTGATGTCACATTCCTACTGTGTTGTCATTTGCTCCAGTGTGGGTTTTGTGGTGTGTGTGTGTGTGTAATCTGATCCATGGTACCCCCTAATCCATCAGAGTTTAATTTTTGAGGTGTTGACGATGATTTTGGGTTTTATTTTTCCATTTATTGTAGATCATTATGATGTTACATACATATCTTTTGTAGTGAATACCGTATCCTCTTCTATGACATATTTGATTTTTTTTTCATTTCTTTTAGAAAAGTTACATGGCAGAGTTGTTTTTTGTACCAATCACTCATTTTTTGTTCATATATCTGCACTTATATATATATATATCAAAATTTCACATGCACACCTTTGATAGGAGTGTAAAATAGAATACAGCACAGATAGAAACATTTAAGAGAGCAAATGTGCTCAAATGTTACACACTTACTTTCCTCTGAGCTTGATATGCAAGATCTTTTTGTTTACTATCGGCACACAAATACACTGTGGCCCACAACTAACATCTAACGGTATCTTAACAGTGGATACTAAACAGAATTCAAAGCTGGCTTCTTTTTTATATAGATTTACAGTTCTATTGAGCTGTTGTTCTTATCATCATCATCATTATTGTCATAATCACCACCACTGCCACCACCTGATAAGTTTGCATGACTGCCATGTTGATATTTATAACATATAATATTACATTCCCAAAAGTGGCGTATTTTTCCAAGGTACATTTACCATAGCTCAAATCAGGAGCTAAAAGTAAGTGTTGACCTTGCCTCATAAGCTTTGTGTTTTTATTACCAATTGTAGAGATTAAGAACTATGGCACTGAGTTGAGTTGTCCTATACCACCATAACGTTCATACCAAGTTTCACGAATGTTGCTCCACTGGTTGAACAGTTGACATAGAACAAATAAACATCATGGCTGTCTGAAAAGTATACTTATTTCCTCTCTGGGGAAGAATATTAGGCTAAAACACTGCAATGAACAGTGTGGCAGTCTAGTATAAATCATTCTAGTGGACAACAAAATATATCAGAAATTTAATGCACCAAAACTTTGTAAGTCAGAGCAAGTACACTTTATCTGCTGTTCCCTATAACATGAATTTGTGTACTTTTGCTGGAATGAAATGTTGCACAGCTGTTGATCGTGCGTGTGATTCATTGACTGGGTTGGTATTTAGATTTTAGCTTATGGTTTAGGAAAAACATACCATTTGAAGACAAAAAGATAAGATTATGAAATATATGAAATTTTGTGAAAAATATAACATTGAATATGCAGCATGTCTTAAAAATAAATTTCCTTATTGGCTGAATGTATAAAATGAATCTGTACATGTCATGAAATTCTAGGGGTGTTTTCAACATGCGTTCAGGTCATTTAAAGGTTAATGTGAAGTGAAATATCATGGTTTACTATACAGTAATTATATATGAGTAAGTACGATGTGAGCTAGCAATCATTTCTTACATTTGGAAATGACTAATGCACAGTGCAAACGAAATACTCAAACCAGTTCCTCTATACTGTCTGCAATACTTGGGTTACACGTTGTGTCTGGTGATGTGTAGAAACTAGGGTTGTTCATCAGGGTCAATGTATTCAGTATTCACCTCTGTTGTGTCCTCCAGACTTCTTCCACCAAGAGACATGTGGATATAACTGCAACATGTTCAGAGTGATGTGCATCTGTCAAATCAAACATGCCTGTGAAGTTGACCACAATACTGTGGCTGCTCTTGAGGGTGCAGAAACTGGTTTTGTGTTAAAAATTGTCATTGTCATAGAAGACCAAAACTGTCCTTCAAGGGCTGCCAGTTCACTTGAAGGTCAGAGTATGTGTTTCTGTTATAGTTATGTATTAAATCAAACACGGGAAGTATGTATGTACACTTGTGTTTAATTATCTCAAAATCCGTAAGACGTGACAGAGTTTACTGGACATAAGTGCGTGCTTTGTCTTGTGCACACTTTTTTTCACGCTGATAAACATTTAGTGGCTTACAGTCAAGATCATAAACATGTATATATGCATGTATAGTAAAGGTAACGTTCACCCTGTAACATGACATGAAGACAGAGGGGGAGTAGAGGTATAGCTCTACCGTTACTTTAACCTCTGTGTCAGTTGGGGGTGGGTGGTCAATGCCATGCCCCAGCCAGTTTATGCCCAGGAATGACCTGGCATCCATTGTATAGGAGGCTGTATGGCACCCTGGGCTGGTTTGGTCAGATGCGGATTATCTTGCTGCCACCGGGATTTGGTTCATGTATAGTGGTCTTTAAAATTACTCCATTTAAATAAGAATGGACATGAATGACATGTTTCATGTTACTTTCCGTTGTCAAATGTAATCATAATTGACTAATATGTTCTTGAGTTATTCCATGCATACGGACAGAGCTGTTTCAATAGGTGTGCTGCTGGAATGTGAATGTGCCTAACAGTGTTGTAGTCAGAGTTACAGAATGAATAAATTCAACAATTTACATTTTTTGAACATTTGTATTCTGAGAGCAGCATGTGTGAAGAAGTTTGATAATATTCACATTCACACACCATATATGGATGAATATTTTTATTATTATTTTAGTCAAGTAGGTAATGTGGTCTCTCTACATTGTATGTCATATAAGTTGAGTGGAGGTAGAGCTCCAGTCATTCTGAACCTCAGCACTAGATGGAGGTGAGTGGTCAGCCTCAGACCCTGACCACTTTACCTCTGTGGAAGGAGCTTCCATCAGGCTGGGTGGGCCCCAGAACCTGTCTGAACGTTCTGGAGAAGAGATAAACCTCTTGCCTCTGCTGGAATTCGAACCCTGTACCATCCATCCCGTAGCTTAGTTGCTATATCAACTAGTTAGTGCAGCTCCCCTTATTTTAGTAGGAGTGTTATGTTGTTATGTACTCACAAGATGAGAATAAAGACACAGATCTGGCTGGCGAATGTAACCCAGAAGATGGTAGAAGGAGCAGAGGTGATGGTGGCATTATACACCTGAGTGTAAAGGACACCCGAGACTAGAGGAACTGCGTTGTCTGCTGCAGCAAGGATCGCAAATACTTTCCCTGTGTGGACAAACATATCACAGTGAAATCATAATTGATTATGTACCTGCATATACACAGGCACAGTGCACTATATATATTTTTTTTGTTCCTGAAACAGGGATTGTGAATACCATCTGTTTATAGTTACATAAAACACAAGAAAACACTGATTTTAAAACTCTGTAAGAAAATGTGAGACCATAAATATCCCCAATAATTTACACCTGAAAGTTCATAATTGAAAATGGGTAAATTATTAGGGAATAAAATACCTCGTTCTGACAGTGGAACAGTCTTGGATGTCATTGATCGGAGTACCGGTGCAACAATGGGACCCACAGCCACAATGGTGCCACCTGGAACAATGGTCACTATAGCAGCAACAATCCACTATAGGTGTGCAAGAGGCAGTTGTGTGGTAAATGTGCTATACGTGCGCACAATGACACCGCATAGTAACTGCCATTTGTTAAAGGTGTGCCAACAGTTACTTTCTTCATGTATGATATTGTTAAAATAACAAGGAGCCAGGACAGCATAGTCAGAGTAGCACCTAGGCTGGACAGTTAAGAGTATGAATCGCAGCAGGGAAAACGGTTAGGCTCTTTCTCTTCTCAAAAATGTCCAGACTAGTATTGGGGCCCACCCAGCCTCCTCTTCAATGGGCACCGAGGTTTCTTCTTGGGGGTAATTCGGCTGGGGTGTAATGTTGACCACTCACATTTTTCTAGTACCAAGGTGAAGAGTGAATGGAACTATACCTCTGCTTCCCATATTTGTCTTCATGGTGTGTACAGGGATTACAACTTTACTTTGTTAAAATATTGGTTGAAAGTTTGTAGAGGCCCTTATTATCAGCATTCATTTACTCAGAAAAAAAGCTTGATTTTTTTAAATTGAGTATTAACAGCACAAAGAAGAAATTAATTTTGGTTTTTGTTGAACAGAGATGACATGTTTTCAGGCCTCTTGGTGAAACTTCAATTTGGAAAAAGTTCAGCATACATCACGATAAATTTAATTGTCATTTACAAATATCCTCATGTGCCATATTTACCCACATATAAAATGATACCCACTTCAAAATTGTAAATTTTCAGGAAAGTACCTATAAAGAATGTGCCTGCCTTTGTGTGTGTTTATTATGTGCCCCCCTTTCTGATGATGAATTAGGTAAAAATTCTTGTCATGTGGGTACATGTGTGTTAAATTAACATTTCATTTGCATATTAATTAATATCTTATTTCTTAGAAACAAAACCTTGCATGCCCAGCATTTTTTTACATGTCAGTGGTTTATTGTCACATGTTAGATAAGAATTCAGCACATTGACGAGCAATAGTCACAACTGTGACAAAGGCACAGTTACTGTGGTGTCTAACAGCTGCATGCAAAGAATCACTCCATTATTTCTATAGTATAACCAACAAGATGCACCAATGTATCATATTGGTTTTACTGTAGAAATAATATTACGATACACTGCTCATGAATGTAAAATCACCCCATTCTTTTAAAACAAGTACCAAAAAATGTGATGTAGCAATTAAGTTGCACTCTGATATCCTTATAGGCAGGGTACAAGTGGGAGTGTATGTAATTTTATGCTACACTGCATAACAAAATCCATTACATTAACATGCAACTACACTAATAGTGAATTGAAAATCATATTACTTGCTGACCTGAAAATGAATGTCACTTACCGACATAAAATAACCATGAAACTTCTGCAAGTGCAAAGACCACCCTGGCCATTGCATGTGCTGTTGCTCCAACCATTATCATTGTCGTATCTCCCATTCCCAGTAATTTTCCCATTATATGGATACCTAGTAGTGTGCCTGAAATGCAAATGGAATGTTCTGTCTTACAGGGATTGTATGTTTAATCATTTGTACAGCTGGAAAGTGTAATACCATTCCATGCCCTAGGTTTTCAGTACCTTTGTATAATGTATAATTTTGAGAGTGTATTCCAATGGATCTTGCATGATGTGTATTTTTTGGTTAATTCAATGACATGTTGCCACCTACTTATGTAATATAGTGCTAAATAAGAGACAGGACATTACAGAATGGGTGAAATGTTTGTGGCCAGTTTTAATGTAATAACACAGAATATTTGTGGAAAGATTTGGGGGTCGGGGGGAATCATAGGATGGTGCATCTAGTTAAGATGTACAGTGAGGACCTCTTGAATATGGTGCTGGAGTGGTAATTATTACACTGCACCTATACACTTCATACAAAAACTGATTTTAAACCTGTATTCACAGCCTGTCACCCTTGATCTTGCCTCCGTCTATTGAAGAAATATTGGCACATATTTCTGGTTGAGTGGGCTTTTGTGCATAATTGAGTTCAAAATTTATGCCATTGTAGCTCCTGGTAGGGTCAGCCTTGCCAGACAGGTTTCAAATGAGTTGCTAGACAAAGGGAGGTACACTGAGCTTCTGGGATTGAGTTTGGGTTGTGGGGCTCACAACATCATCCCAGTAAATAGACTCACATTGGGATTTCTCAAAGTATGTTAACCACACAAAACCAACCTAGGTGATCTAACAAACACAAGGATATATTCAGCTATAACATTGCGGCCTGCGGTTGTGTTACAAGACGCGAACTACATATAGCGGTGGACAAATCCTGGGGTTCCAGGGCTGGAAGAACAATGTACTAGATGTGAAACAATGAAGGAGCATAGTGGATTTGGGCAAGGGATGAGATTGGTTGTAGTACCAGAGGGGGAGAAGGAGGAGGAAGAAAGATGAATCCCTTGACAGTTTGTTGGTTGTATTGTTCATTCCCCTTACCGTGCGGGCAGAAACTAATTGTGTGCACATACCAACAACATATGATGCATTTTGGAAAGTCCTGTAGTCACTGTATTCTTCAGCTGTCCACTGGAACTGTAGCTGTGTATACAGGTATGACATTGGCTTCTCATCTGTATAATCAAGTAAGACAAAGCAAACTAAGCTTTTCAAAGACATATGTTCATGTATATAATACTTAGAAACTGAGTTCATATCTCATAGCAAACACTGTGTCTCCATTACAAGGCAGCTGATTGATGCTGTGTAGGGAAGTTGTCCTTGCTTATTCTGAGAATGATTTGAAACTCATACATACAAGTGAGAATTTAGGTTCTAGTGGTGTTGAGTATTCAGGAATGTAATGCTGTTTAGTTTGGTGAATATGTACCATTGTTTTGGAGGAACCTGCTCTAACAATTCCACAACATCAAATCCCAGACGACAGTACTCTTGAAATAAATACACACTGCGAGGAGTGTGCTTAATTTTTTAATGGTAAAGCCTGTGGTACAACTGCAGAGTAAAAGGTATGTGGAGAAGCAATCATATAATGTTCTGATTTGAAGAGAACTATTTCCTAACATTTCCAATGGATTTTTTGCAATTTCCTTTTAACTTTCTGTAATTACTGATACTTTAATATTATTTTCGTTTAAAATTTTGTCTAATTCTTCTTTCTCTCCTAGCCCTCTAATATTCCAGGTTGCATATTTAAATCATAAATTCCACATCTATGTTGTCATTTAAAGAAATTCTGTCCGACTTCTTTCCGTGAGACTTGCCAGTGGTTAAAATTTCCCCTGGATGGTTTTTTTACTATTATTTATGCATCAAAATAGATTACCCAGGGTAATGAAACACCCTCTCCAACTGGCAGAAGGTATCATGGAAGACCTTTGAAGAGACTTTTCGATACGTGAGACTAGAACGGGTCAACAAGTGGCCCAACTCCATGAGAGATATATGATGATGCATTTTTTTTATAATGGCATGCATTTTTATATATCAGGTTTCAAATGTTCATACTCTGTCTAAATCTAAGGTGTCCTAATTTAGTGTTATATGGATGTAGACTAATACAATGCAGACTGACCTCTTTGGAATGTGTAAAGAGCCATGGCAATGAAAAGTACCACTAAGTACAGTCTTCTGTTTCCTGGTCGCTTCTTCACTACAGTTTTCACTGACTGTACCACATGATTAAAGTCAAAGAAGTCACCAAGCAAGTTGCAAGGTAGTGGCTGCTGGCTTTCAGTTGTCCTCCACTTGAGCCGCCAAAGAGCGTACAGTATTGCAGTGAGCAGCAAGGATGCATTCATGCCAAACATGATTGCATAAGAATGTCCAGTAACAGAACTCCACAAGTACTTCCCTGCAGGAAATCATATCAATGTATGCAAGATTTGAGGTACTCAAGCAGTGTTGCTGAAGCTTAAAGTCTTCTGGGATGCTATGCCATTGTGATTGATAAATAGTTGCTGATGTTTCAAAGAATTTTTTTTTCAATCCCATTACAGGCCTGGACAGGCCCTGAGGGTTCCAGGAGGTTGAGGTTTCCAGATTTCAAGACAGTTGGTACATGAAGGTCATTAGGTTTTCCTGGTACTCATTTCTGTTAGAGGCTGAGTCAACCCCAGGGTCATTGTGCAACCAGCAGGATTATATCAATGAAAAATTCCAATCACACCGTCGGGAATCGAACCCACGACCTACCGGCTTGTAGTAAAGTGCCTCAAACATGGCAGTAATTATTTACCAGTCAGCACAGTGAAACATCCCAGAACCTGAATCTTTATCAAGGCATGTCATTTATGAATATTTTAACAGCCATGTAATTAATATGTTCCTGCTACTTGCTACTGATGTTTCAATGTTCTAAGTATATAATACCCCCTCTGTATGTGCCATTGCCCACTTGATGTTTTGCCAACAACATCCAGCTGATATTTTCCGGCATTTGTATTGAAATAACACAGTCATGCCCACTGATAAAATGTAACTTCATCTGACAGGGCCCACATTGTAGGTACCCTTAAAGATTGATTGAGGGACAGCTTCAAATATATATAATTTTTAGTCCGCTGTCCTAGAAAAAGAGAAAAGTGTACACTTGAAGTCACCATGCTATGTGTCCTCCATTTCAGTTTTTGAACCAGCTGATATTTTTCATGAAACGTGGGATGTCCCATTGGAGAATACCAAAGTACCATAACTTTCAATTTTATACAGTCAGAAGCAACAACATTTTAAATGTGATAACCTGTGAAGTAGGATAAAGCCACCACCACTTACTTTAGGGTTGTGAACTTTTGTGCTTGGGAAAGTACGTAACTTAAATATGATAATAATGTTGCCACACAAACAATTTCTTTTTGCTTTAAGTTTGTTGGTGGTAACTAATTGAACTGTGTGAAGTGTGGTGTGAAAATGGATCAGAGGTATGTAATGTATGAAATATGATCTTTAAGTAAAAAATTACAAATGGCAGTTGTATGAATGTTTGAGGTTATATCCAGTACTTATGAAACTTTGAGGTTATATCCAGCACTTACGAAACTTTGAGGTTATATCCAGCACTTATGAAAGTTTGAGGTTATATCCAGCACTTTTAAAGTACACTAGAAGCTGTATGAAATTAATTAGTTCTTCACAAATATAAACAGCAACAACAACAACAACAGTATGTGTGTATATATGTCTGTATGTATGTATCTATGTAAATATGTATGTAGGACTGTAAACACATGCAACAGGAAAGGAGGCTTTGCGAGTTGTGCTCTGAACTGCTTGTTCAAACACATGGTCTCATGACATTAATGTTTATGTTAAGTTTGTAAATGCAGACCATACATTTTTGAAGAGGAGAGATACTTGTTGATTGTGCATTATGTAACAGCATTATCACCTGTAGAGTTTATGTAGTGTCCCATGAGATGATGGAAATATTGTGTATCGTGAGCTAAAACAATTTAATATTCTAAAACAAGTCATTTTATTATAAGTAATGACTAAAATGATAACATGAAATAAGTGTACCCAGCGCAACACCAGTGGGCATCGTTGAGAGATACGCGATGTCGAGTACTGTGACTCGGAGAGTACGAGATTCAACTGTTGATACATCGGCCACGTAACTGAATGCTGCTGCGAAGATTGCTAAATCTGCTCCAGTCACAGCAGAGGGCAGAGAAGCTGATAGTAGGACAGTCTCAAGTGGCCATGTGACTGAAAGTTACAAGATTGTGCACATTATGATAATTATCATTGCTGCTGCTGCTAGTACTACTACTACTAGCATTATAATTCATAAAAATTTATATGAAATTTTGAATGGAAAACAAATTATTGGACAAGAACATTTATTGTTTTCCCACAATTTATAAAAAACTTTCATCTGTCCAAGTGATTGAGAATTCTTGGGCACTGTTATCCTAAACTGTTTGACAATGAATATGTTTTTAGACTGTCGTGAGAACTGTTGAAGTACTTAGAAAATCCTTTTTCTTTACCTTGCAGTGCATTAATGATAACCATGGTAGAATAATACAGTTTGCCAGCTAATCCCAAAAGCAGTGGCAATTTCCTTCCTCGACGATCACTCCAAGCACCCAAAAAGAGGGACAACACTAATGGAATAGCGTGTGTTGCCACATTATTATACTGGTGGAAATCTGACACTACAACCTACAGTAGAGAGCAGAAAGAGATATTTGCATTAATTCTGGTTTTTACACTTTACATATTAAGTCTTGCCCCTCTGTATTCCACAAATCTAAGGGTGAAAGTAGGAATTTGCATACCTTATTTGAATATTTCCTTACCTAAAAAGAAAGTTGTTTTAAGAGACCCTGGGGCCCTGGACCAACTGCACCACTGCAACCCAGTTAA
>Ga0123354_10007762_pt1 | contig 16233 bp, 8 predicted proteins | sample TergutLab28metaG_2_FD_97872 | JGI IMG/M metagenome (GOLD analysis project Ga0123354, IMG submission 97872) | Labiotermes labralis P4 segment gut microbial communities from Petit-Saut dam, French Guiana - Lab288 P4 | ecosystem: Host-associated > Arthropoda: Insects > Digestive system > Gut ...
GGGGTAAAGCGGCCGGGGTGTGGCGTTGACCACCCACCCCCATCTAGAGCCGAGTTTAAAGAAACAGTAGGGCTATACCTCTAATCCACCTCTAGGCCTTCGTGGTCTGCTATAGGGTGAACTCTATCTTTACTCTTAAGAGGGAGGGAATTAGAGGAGACTAGAACAAATTGCATAATGAGGAACTTCGGTATTTATTGTTAGCCCCTGTACTGTTAAGAGACTCAAATCAATGCGGATGAGATGGGTTGAAAATGTGGCACGTATCAGAGCGAAGGACAATTTATGCCACATCTTGATATGAAAACCTGAAGAAAGTAGCAACGTGGAAGACCACGTCGAAGATGGATGACATTTAAATGGACCTGAAAGGTATATGATGATACAGTTTGGACTGGATTCAGCTGTCTAGGGATAGGGATCAGTGACGGTCTGTTGTGGCCACGGTTATGAACGTTCGGGTGCCGTAAAATGCGGGGAACATCTTGAATAGCTGAGTAAACGTTGACTTTGCCAATAGGACCGTGTTCCGTAGAGATAGTTACAGTATGGTGATTTGGTTGTCATTGTGGTTAATTTCTGTTGTCTTTTGTTCACTTTCGGCGCAGAAGCACTGAGGCATTGGCAGAAAGCATTGCCTAAAGACGGGGAACCCGATTCGAAATTTGCAATATCCACTATGCTGACTGCATTTTTTCGTGGTTTAGCTCGGTCCTTTCAGAGCAATGCCGGGATAGTACCTTAAAGGAGGCAACGACCCCCCTTTTTTTTACACGTACTTTCCATTCCACTCTTCACTCTCATCCTCTCATTCAGTCCTGCATGGTCTGAGTTACTGAGAGCATCGTTAAATAAGCTACAGATGAACAAGTAAATAAACAGCCATGGTGACAGATTCTGAGTTTTCTAGATAGCGGTGCTGTCAAGGAAACTGATTGTTTACATCGGACGGGCTTACCATAGATGCTTCTTGCCATCCACCGGCGTACGGGCTGGCAGAAGCAAGAAACTTTATATTCCGGTCATTGATCAGTCAGCGAAGGCAACATCCTGACTGCATCATTAATTTCCGATCCTCTTCTTTCTGAGTGACTGTCACGAATAAGACGGTGACTCAGTAACTAAGGGCAGATGCATCCTTGTGGCATTGCCTGTAATTCGGGTTCGCTCACCTCCTTGACCTGACGTCACAAACGGATTGTTAATCGTTGGAATCACACCCAAGCCACCCACCCACCCATATCCTTCGATCGCCAAATACTGAGACAATGGCGGATTTCATTTAATATAAAAGTTCCATATTGGAGCCCAATTCAGCACTGCATGGTGCTCCCTCGGGTTGTACGTAGTTGGTCAGCTTAGAATATATATAGTAGAAATCCATTTATCCGGACGCTGGTTATCCGGATCGCGAATTTTCCGGATCGGCTTGGCCCTTCGGGTAAATTTGTCGAGAATTCTACAAAATTAACTTGCCTTGAAATTAACGGTTATCGGATCAAGTACAGTACAGTGTTAATGGCTTCTAGATCTTCAAATCAGCCGAGGTCGAAAGGTTTAGATGCAGGTACATATTGCAAATGGTAACAGTCGGACTGCAAACTGCCAATATAGCCTATTTTCAAAGAAAAATCCAATTATCCGTATTTTCTGCACATCCGGATGGCTCGCCGTCCCAATTAATCCGGATAAGTAGAGTTTTGCTGTGTTTGTGTAAGCAGTCGCGGCCAGTCGATAAGGCTGTTGGGGTGGAGGCACTCCCCACTGCAATAGAATATGACAGGTTTTGGAATGTTGTGCCCAGCCTGTTAACTGGAATAGTTCCTTTGGTGGGACCTGCGGGCAGGTACTATTAAAATGGACATTCAAGAAGTAGAAGCTCGCTATACCGACTACGATACCCCGGGCCGCCTATTGTAAGCGAAGTACTGTAAATTCACTGTGACTTTCATTATAAGTTATATCCCACTTCATATGGGCGCAGAGGGACTTTTCTCCCGCCCTGCACATGGCGGCTTTCGGTGGCTATTTAGTTAGACAACAGGTGGCTGCATAAATAGACGCTGATAAATAGGTAGGTGGAAGATAAAAGTAGATAGATATAGATAGATAGACAGATATAGATAGATAGATAGATGGGTGTGTGGGTGGGTACGGAGGGAGGAAGGATGGATGGATTGATGGACGGACAGACAGATACTTTTATGTCCTGGACGTAACACTAAAAGGATGCAAAACATTTATTTACTTTGTGCTGCTACAAAAAATGACTCAAGCAGTAACATTTTAGTAGTAATCACACTTTCTAGACAGTTTTCTTTTCTTCCAATAATATCAAGTGTTTTGCGGCTGACATCATCGAACACTCTGTATGCTGCTCCCACAACTAACTCTTGGACGGAGAGGCATTGGAAATACGTCAAAGAAATGTGGAGATAATATTAAAATGCATCGTAAGTAAGGAGTCTGTGAGGGTAGGACTTGGATAGAACTGGCTCAGGATCGTGTCTCGCGGTGGGTTTGATATTCGCGACATTGAATAATCGTGTTCAGTTAGGCCCCATTGTGTAGGTTGTACCCACTGGTACACGGAATGAAACCTTTCGTGCCAGAGCACTGAACGGGGATTCCCACCTAGAGCGGAAGAATTACGAGTGAAAGCAGTGTACCTGCATCGTAATCATTACCCGATTTTTAAAAACAATTATCTCCGGTAATAGATCCGCTACTGCTAGGAAAACACGCTAATTTCACCTTCTTCCTGGCAGTGGTGGGTCAGCTTCCTACCCCAGCAGCAAGCTATGCGTGTCGCTTGTGATGAACTCGTTTTTTGAAGCGACGTTCTAGTCACGTGATTCATTTCACTATTCTTGTTTCACTTTCCCCCCAAAACAGGCTTGTCGCACACTGGCGCAACGGCAGTGTAGCTGCGTCTGCGTCATGTTCAGTATCATCATCTTCATCATCGTCATAATCATCATCTAGCGCACTTGACTCCTTCCGACCTATTCGTGCAGTAACATCTTCATATGTCTTTTTGGTTTTAGATTTCGAAATGTTTTCCAATGTGTTTTTGTGTGTTTTTTTTTTCAAATATCGTTTCATGTATTTTATCGTCTATCCAGTTGCATTTCGCTGTTCGTTTTACGAATTTCTAATCGGCATATGTAATAGTGCATAAGAGTAGCTATTGCCATAATTCCTATCCATAGTCTGGTCACTTAAGGCGCGGCTGGATTTCACTACGGGCGTTTGGGATTCGCCGCCACGTTCATATTCTCTCTCCCCTTTTCCACTGTGTGCAGAGGGCTGACCATGGGCATAGTTACCAGGAGCAAGAAGTTAATACGCCGGGTGCGTGTTGGACACCTGCAGTCCAAATATTTGCGATGAGTTCTAAGACCAAATATTAGCTAGTAGAATAGAATGGAGCACAGTGTTTTGTACGGATTATATCGCTAGGCTTCACTTCCGAGGGTGACACAAATTGAATTATACTGAAAAACAATAAAGTGGGTACTATTTATTTTTATTTTTTTAATTTATTCTGTCCTTTGTTTCTTAGTTTTGTTTGCATATGTTGTATTTTTATTAAGTCTCTGTTTTGATTGCGGATCTGTACCATATCCTCGGTAGGATGAAACGAGCTTCTCTACTCGTATTGTGTTTTAGGAGTAAATAGATTTCATATTCAGTTTTTGGTTTTCCGTTATTTTTGTACTTAACAATTTCCGACTTCAGGTTTACAATTGTCTATGATTGTTGTATTACAACAAATTATCCTTTTGTTCTTTATTTTGTTCGTTAGTTGTAATCGCGTATTGTGTATGTTCGAACGCTGAAATATTTTTAGCTTCCTGATCACGATTTTTAGTTACACTTTCGATTTTTGGTGCTGTATATAATAGTCGATGGGATATTGCTGTAGCGCAGTTGGTTCAGGCACTGCGATACAAGCCAGAAGGTCACAAGTTCTGTTCCCGATGGTATCATTGAAATTTCTCATTGACATTATCCTTCCGGCCGCACAATAGCCCTGGGGTCAACTCATCCTCTAACACAAATGAGTACCAGGAATATTTCCTGGGGAGTAAAGGCAGCCGGTGCCTAGGGCTGACAAACTTACCGCGTTTCTTTTGCAGATTGACTTGAAATCTGGGAGCCTCAACCTCCTGGAACCTTCAGGGCCTGTCCAGACCTGTTCAGGGATCGCTTTACTTATAATAATCGATAGACTTTTGATTCATGGACTGTGGATTTTTTGCTTACGGCATTTATTGCTTGAGTGTTGATTTCCTTCTGTTTGTGGTGTTTTGTCTTTTAAATTCGAAGTTATATTCCCGTGGGGAACTTGGGACTGCTTAGGTCCAAAGAATAAGAAACTGAGGCGGCCTGTTTGTTTTAATTTTTGTAGGTGACTTCGGCATATGTTGATACCATGTATACATGTGTGTGTAATTTCACATCCAGTATCTTACATGTGTTACGGTAGAACAGTAAATTTTATAGTTGAAGAATAAAAGACCAACTTGATATCACTTGCTATTTTATTTCACTTCTTATGTGCTCAACATGTTTCGGACATTAATATATCCATCATCAGGAGCTTGCGACTATTATGCCGAATTACCACAGCTTTAGCCTGCAACACGGACACCACTACAACCCAACCACACCGAAACTACAACACACATCGAACCAAAAACAATACGACCAATGTGGTAATTCGGCAGAATAGTCGCAAGCTCCTGATGATGGATATATTAATGTCCGAAACATGTTGAGCACATAAGAATTGAAATAAAATAGCTAGTGACATCAAGTTGGCCTTTTATTCTTCAACTATCACAATGATGCACGGCCCAATAAACATAAGTAAATTTTATATTTGTAGTTCCGTGCATCGTATTTCTAGGTTGAAGAAATCCAACAAGATGCAACTGTATGCAGATTTATTTACTGCTAAATTAGCCGTAAATAAACATCTGTATACAGTTGCATCCTGTTGAATTTCTTCAACCTAGAACATTAAATTACAGACAGTTTTATTAGATCCATCGTCAGTAATCATCTACGAATTCCTGTAGGAATGTATAACAATGGATTTTCTACAGACCTCATGTGTTAATTGCTAAGGGTAGAAGCAAGATTCATGATGGAAGTAACATAAATTGAACAAATTTCAGTAACCGTCCTTTGAATATATGAATCAAATAGTAGGAGTGGTGTGAATGTACTTGTTACATCAACGTGATCACTTCGGCTCGTTGCATTTCCGTGAAACGATTGAAGGAAATGTGCGACGAAAATGCGAAGCGACAAATATCGTTTAGGAGTAAAATTGTCTTGAGACCTTATATACGAGTAACGGATCCTTTTCGCAGTGAAGGTAGAGAGGCACGAAGCTCTGTGTCAGGCGGGAACTAACGTGAGAAAGTTTTATGGGCAGCAGAGGGCAACAAAAAACCTGAAGGCTGCGAGCAGTGTCGGAGACATTCTGTATGCATCTTCGTTTTGGTACAAGGATACACCATTTTCAGGTCGGGTGATTATGGGGGTCAGGAAGCATGTTTGCCATTTAAACAACATCACGTTCATTTGAACTTACGTTTTAGCGGCACGAAATGTTTAATTCCAGTTTTTCCTTGCTGCACCCAATACCTGCTACCCCACGAACTTCACAATAAGGACCAACTTTAAGACTTACTTTTGTATGTAACTTACTTTTTTATGTACTTTTTACGTAATGAAGACGATGAAGTGCCGAGGATTCCTGCTCAGTACGTGTAGGTCACTGGTTCGAATGTTTGCCTGGAGACCGGCTGTCTTGACTAAGGTTTTTCCGTGACTTTCTTAGCCCATTTACACAAATATTGGCCTATCTTATTAAAATAAGCCACGGCCCTTTTCTTTGTATTCTGTGGCCGTTCATGTTCTTACAGCTATCCTGCCATTAGATGTGCCATGAATCCTTTCCATTCTGCGATGTTGAGGAGAAAAACATTCTTTTGAATTGTTTGCTCGTAGTTTATAAATTTGCCCTACACAATAGAAAACGATTATTTAAACTGTTTGTTTGTAAGCGACATGGTACGAGATCGTTCTTGTTTAGCATGATTTGAAATTTTCATGATGCTGACGCCATGTATTTTGGTATATAAGGTACTCATATACCAAACTTAATGCACTTTTGTACCAAATTACAATGCGTTGTATCTGAGAAGCCTGCTTACACTTACTCGGCCGAATCTACGGTTCTTAGGCTACTTAACAATACTTTTTGCACTTCACATGCTATATGGTTGTCATTTGTTAGTATGTGGGTTTGGAAAGAGACTCTTCGAGCTTGTATAAAACGTCGGGTTTGCCAGTGCAAGGTTCGAGTTTCGAAGGCCGTAGCTTCCAGACACAAGTTACGAGTGTTGCTGCTGTGCTGACATGTTCTGTTTGTTTTTATATATCAGGGTATCATAACATTCTGGTTCGTTTACAAAGGCGTGATTCTTCGGTACCTTACACAAAGATCATTTGCTTTGGGACTGCAGCTCGTGGACACGTGAAGTGTAGCAAATATCCTGCATATTTTCGTGAGAGCTTGTAGAATGTAGAGCCCGTGTGTTGAGAGTGTTTTAGCCTGGAAAAAAAACCAAATGGTTCCTGGCACTACCCTTATTACGAAACTTCAACTCTTCTTTCTTATTTAAACAGACACGGTCAGTTTATACCAAAAAATTAGCACTGCCGAGTGGATTTACACAGCTGCAACACCACTGACTTGCATTTGGAAAGTACTGCGTTCTGATTGCGGGCAGACCACCGGCTGTTCTTGATAGTGTTGGTATTATTGATTCTTGGTTTGTTTATCTTAGATTCTGTGGTGTTTAATGATTGCATGATTCATGAATGACGAATTATAAAGGATGTCAAGGGAATCGATCTAAGGTAATTTGAGGTACTGCAATGCCATTTGCTGGGATGGACTGAGGAAAACTAGGAGAAAGGACATCTGGTCTCCGGGCTGAGATTTGATCCCAGGGCCTGCCGAGTATGAAGGTCTCCTAAACACTCGACAACGTTCTTCGATTTGTGGCTGATGTGTTCCTGGAACTGACTGGGTATCTTCTCAATTGTTTTAGTGATAGCCCTTCAATAGGTCTTCATCGCTTCACACATTCCATTTTTCGCACTCACCTTAACGTATCACATTTGATTCACATAACCTTAGAAAGTGGCGAGAAGACGGGGAAGGAGGTTTAAGCAGCTAGTGGATGACCTTAAGGAAAAGAGAAGATGTCGGAATTTGGAACATAAGGCACTATATAACATTCTCTGGAGGACTCGTTTTGGAAGAGGTTATGGATTTGTCGCTGGACAAACCACACAATGAATGAACCATAGTAGTTAACGGAGAACCTTGAAACCGAATAAATATCATTTCCCCAATAGTATACAGTGCTGTCTATTGTGACTTAAACATTAAAATCTATGCCATAGATTCTAAAATGTTTCTTCTTGTCCCCCGATGAGAGACCGTAGAATGAGAGTACTTTGAAATAGTACGATGCCTAGTGAACGCTACTGACAATAAAGAGGAACTCCAATATTAAAACAAAATATTATTTATTAATACAGTTGAATTATTGTATTTATATGTTTAGAATGTTTATTTAAGCCATGTCACAAACTCGTTTTAATATTTCCGTGTCCAGATAATTGATTTATAGCTTCAATATACCGATCGTTTGGGTCTGGTATGGAAGCTATACATACGTCTTTATATCTCTTAGCGAGTGGGTATGAAGTCAATAACACAACTATTGTTTAATTAGATGTTATATTCTAGGTCAAAAGACTACATGTTTCGGCCGATATTGGCCGTCATGAGGTCTTTGTCATTCGACACACCTAAGATTATTTATAATAATCTTAAGTGTGTCGAATGACAAAGTCCTGATGATGGCCACTATCGGCCGAAACGTGTAGTCTTTTGACCTAGAATATAACATCTAATTAAATAATAGTTGTGTTATTGACTTCATACCTACTTGCTAGTTTATACTACACAACGGGGATGGCACAATTCAGAAATCTTTATATCTCTGTTGTTACAACACCAGTATGTAGTAAGACAGAGGAAAAATTAGGAATAGAGAATACTCGTGTGTGGTATAGGCACGTGGCCTATTTCTAAATACGTAGGAGAGTCACAAAAACAAGGTTATGAACATTGACATAGACTGTATAAAATTAAAACATTTCTTATGTTCTTGAAACATGTGACACGTTGACGGAGGCTGTCACTAGGAAGGTACTCGTCGTTAGCTACCCCCGCCCAAACAGTATGTGCTGCGATGTCGTCCAGTGCTTGGCGGATTCGTCATACAAATATGTTATTTCCTTGGTTCGATCTCTTCATATCCGGTCATCCATTACTCATCCCGATCGGTCTGCTGTGGAAATCAAAGTATGGCCTCAGCTCTGTATGTAGTAGAGGAAGTGGAATTGCTGTCGCTCTATGACTTAATGTGATGAAAATACGCGAGTGATAAGTCCTTTGTAACCAGTGAAGAGGCAGGCAGATAAGGCGATGCTATAATGTAGTGGAGAAGAAAGTTTTGGAAGGAATTTTTCCTGTCATTTTTAGCTTTATTTTTGCATTTGCCTGGAGAGATTACGGGAAGCCATAGAACCCCAAATTACGTTCGACTGTAACAGCGAAGATTAGAACCATTTACTTTGAGGTATATGTACCCTACCTTCCAGCCAGATTGCTTGGTCTGAATTTTATAAGTAGACATGTATTATTCTTTAATGACGAACTGCACGTTGAACGCCTCTGACGAATAAAGGGAATCTCCTAGCTGTTATTTGTAACCAGGACACCAGAAGCAGGTGAAGATCCAGAGAGATACTGCGGCTACTTTACCCCCTGAGACGGTGTACCCGTTGCACTTGCTGCTTTAGTGCTGCCTAAGTGCAAATCACACATTTCAGCGCTACTTGCTGGTGTGCTTGGATGCACAGAGAATTTGGGGTTTAGTGGTTACTAACATAAGTATCTGTTTAGCCAGTGAATAGCCGTACGTTAAACTGTCCTTATCGAAGTAAGTTTCAGTAAAGTGGCACTGAGTTAACAGCTAATAGACATCAAGTCGCAGTTTCGTGGGAACTCTTAAGTAGCACTAGAGGCACATAATACGTTATACAGACGAAATCCGCGGTTAACGAAAGAGTCGACGATGTAACCTGTGCACACGGAAATGACTTGTAAGGCTTTTCTGGTGGAAGGCTATGAGCTCGAATCCCGGTCAGTTTTGCTATTACCCGTGTTTCGTGAACGCGTGTTGGCTATTACGCGATTTTAGTGACCAGTGTGAAGATGTAAGGTCGGATGACGGGCCAATTTGTTTCTGATCTGACGCAATTTTTATCACGCAATTTGCTGTAATGGGGGGTCTTACAAGAAGGCAACTGTCGCGTTATAGCAGAACTGATTGTACTGGAAAAATGGGGCATGGTCTTTCGAAAGACGCGAGTAGCCACTCAGCTGAAGAAAATATTCACACCTCTTATGGAATTGGAGATTTCATTACATTTTACACAAAAAACGGTCACTCGGCTGTACCTTGTTCGGGGTCTACTTTACTAAGATGCATTTTAATGTCGTTTTTCTTTATACGCCCTAGCTTCCCAAGTTTTCTGTTCAATTCAGTCTGCGTGTAACATGTTTCTGTCCTTAAATTAAACATTTGAAAGGTTTTCTTCAGTTCACTGGGTACAGGATAGACATAAACTTCGATTCCAATATCATTTTACCAACTTATATGTAGAAATGTTCATTTTAGTTACGTATAGTAAAAAAAGGTAAAGTGATCCCGTTACAGGCCCGGTGTGGCTCAGAGGGTGGGTAGAGGTATAGCTCTACTCTTCCATGACCGCGGCACTAGAAGGGGGTGAGTGGTCATCAGCACGCCCCGGCCGCACTTTACTCCCGGGAAAGACCCGGTACCCATTTTACAGGAGGCTGGGTGGGCCCCAGGGGCGGTCTGGCCGGGCGTAAAATCTCTTCCCCACCGGGATTCGATCCCGGACCGTCCAGCCCGTAGTCAATTGCTATACTGAGTGAGCCACCCCGCCCACAGTTATGTGTAGTTGTTTTGTTAATAGTGTAATTTTTGTTTGAAGTTTATTGGACTTCGAAGTGGGACATGATGGTAAGAAACTGCTGGAGTTTCGCAGCAGCCCTTCATGATCTGTAATACTTCCAACGTTACTTCATCTCTGAAGAGAAGACTAGTCTATGAAAGGTCAGCAAGAAACTGACAGGATCGAAGTAATGGGAAACTGTTGTCGACCGTCAGGAAGAGTGTAAAAATATTACTTCGAAACATCAGAAAAATTCAGCATATTGGAAAGATGGGATTGGATTTAAGTAAATGAAAACTAGAGTTGTAATGTTACTGGATCCCGATGGAAAAGGCAGAAAATTGCTCCGAATGTAAATAATTTTTATTTACCAGTTAAAGACGTTGCGTCACCTAAGTGAAAGAATAATTTTTGTGTTGGTTCTCAGAACCTTGAAGTCACCATCCTGTTCTTCGTTCTTTTGAAAGCCTCTTTGCCCAGGTCTGTGTGCATGAGTTTCATTAGATCTGGTGTGGGGGGATACAAGTGACACGAAATGGATTTGGCCTATTTCGACCAATTAGGGCGGCACCCTGTCTTAAAAGCTTTCCTATGTATCTGGTTTACAGTTTTAAAAATTGGAACATTTTAGCGAACAAAAAAAAAAGTAGTAGAACTTACTGCTGTGTCTTATTGTGTTTTCACTGTGACAAGTGTTACCAACGGTGCCAGGGATTAGTACCTGCAGGGAACGACGAAAACCATGAAGAACCTCAGGGTAGCCCGTTTATCCGCCTACAACGTCCGCAAATTCCCTGGAACCTGCTGGTGGGCATTACCGTCTTTACGAGAACCACCCACTAGTCCCATTCCTGAGTCAGACGAATCCAGTCACTATCGTTATGTCTCATTTCTCTAAAATCCATTCTTCCGTATCCACATTGGCCTCCCAAGGGATGTCTTTGCTTCAGGTTTTCGGGCTGGATTTTTGTATTTGTTTTTCAGCCTCCAGTTCATGCTGTATGTCCATCCATCTCATCACCCATGATTCGATCATCGTAGCTATAAGTTGAAAAAATCCAACGAGATGCAACAGTATGCAGATATTTATTTACTGCTAAATTACTCTACATGTTTCGAGCGTCCATCGCGCCTATCATCAGGAGTACATAACGCCCGAAACATGTAGAGTAATTTAGCAGTAAATAAATATCTGCATACTGTTGCATCTCGTTGGATTTCTTCAACCTAGAATTACGACGCACGGAATCACGAATATAAAATTCATCGTAGTTATGGTTGTTGAAGGGTACAAAGTATGAAGCGTCCTGTAGTCTTTGTTTCAACCATTACTTCTAGCCCCTTTTCTCCTAACGTTCATTCACATTACACATTAAGGGTACAAAGCGCATTCCTTCCTTCCTGTTAAAGGAACAGGCCTATGATTTATAGAATTATGAACAGGAAACTCAGGCCTTCGTTAGGTAGTTTCTGAGAACAAACATATTGTATGTCCACAACAGCTTCTTATTGTATGCTTGTCGTCTTAAGTTTAAGTAACCATTTACGTTTAAATCACTAATCTCTATTCTTCCCACCCGCCTGGGCCTGCACATGTCCTGAATTTGATAGCGCCATAACTGATTCAGTGTGCGTGTGTCCCACGTGATGGTGAAGTTAGACTCGCTTGTTTAGACAGATGAATTAAATTCCCTGCCGGCGACAATACAGCAGCAAAAAAGGCTGAGCACTTTCTCTGTTGACCCACTAAGCCACCTCAACCTTAAGGATACTGTTCAGATAGAAGAACAGGCCCGCGAAGCCCATCGCCATCAGTTGACCGTCTGCCGCTATTGAGGGAACATGGCCATCGGCTCGTGTACACAGGTAACGTAACGCAGCGTAGCGCAGTGCTCTTGTGTCTGCGCGTCTTCTTCGAACGGGTTGTTTGGTGGGATTAAGACGTAGAACATTATAGTAGACAGTTTTACGAGGCGCCTAATGTATTCTTTGTAGAATTCCGTTTGTACTTTCAGTAGGAATTTTCAGTTATGTAATATGCAAATTCATACTTGGTTCAATAATGTAAAAAGCCAACTAGATGCAACTATACAAATTTTATTGATAATTACAATCAGCTCAACATGTTTCGGGCGATAATTTCTCCCATCCTCAGGAGCACTAGACTGTGTGCAGCTCGTGGTATAATGCGCCGGCGATGCTGCCTGCTGGTGACCTGGATGAGGTGTTTGTCAGTAATTGACAGTAATTATAAACGAATAGAGGAGTAGGGAAACTTGAATATTAACAGTAACGTACGACCTAATTACGAGTATTTAATTATTTGGTGTAAGTATCTTTGTTATAAACATTATAAACCTTGAAGATTGTGACAGAATTATAAATATTTATATCTTTTGGAATAAAAAATTATAGTCGAAATTCGGAAGTTCTAAGAAATTAGTTTTTGATGCAGTTAGAAACATATTCGTGGACTGCAATAGTTAGGTCAACAGATGTAGGTTGAAGTTATAGCAGTTTAAACATGTACATTGTGTGAAGAGACGTTCATTTTGAGTTTGGAAGATAATATTAAGATGGTTCTCGGGGAATTGGGTTTCGGGAATTCTTTGTACAATAGAACAGCTCAGGATTGTGCTAGTTGTTTGGCCTTTATTATGACGATGTTGAACCATTGGGTTCTGCTGCCACAATACTGATTTGCATCGGCGATAAGAGTAACCACTGTTACGATCTCGATTAATGGAAAGATGCGATCATGGGTTTGAGTGCGACACGTTCGTGGAGGCTATGTGATGGCTGTCGGTACTGTCAAAGAAAACGTGCAGAAGATTAATGGGTTCAATTGTGATTCTGTGTCGAATCTGAATAGGAAATTTAATCCGTGAAGGTTGCAGAAGGATAGTAAATTCTTAAACCCTCGTATACCAAGTTTAAGTTACTGTAGATTATATACTGGCAAAAATTCTTTAAGGCTAGGCGATATTGTTACGCTTGTACATGCGTAAGGTAATTGGAGTAAAATGTGTTTACTTTCAGGAAAGAGCACTTCTTTAAGTTTCCTAAAGCTTTAAACTCTCTTTTTTATTTTAATGATTTGTGCTGAACGCGCTAGCGTTGTTCTCATGAAAAGCAACTCGTACGCATGCTTCCTTACCGCGTGCAGTTTTTTTTTGGGGGGGGGGGGCTGTGAATTAATATGGTCCACGTTGCGTCGTATTGAAAAGACGTAAACCAATTTGCATCTGCGTGTCTGCGTTTTCTCTTTAAATGCTACCTGTTGGGTTTAATTGTCATGGCTGTGGGTGAATACTTTAGTGACTGAAAGTGAAAGAATTTGTGAATATATGTAGGAAATGTTAACCGTGTATGTACAGTGGAGAGCAAATATCAGTCTTTGTCATATAGGCATTCGCTGGCAACATCAGTGGACAAATTCAGTACTAAATTTAACCAGAATAATTATGTTTAAAAATTTGTTTCGTTAGGCGCATTAAACACAATCCGCCTCTTATCAAAAAATCAGTGTATACATACAATGTCACTTTATTGTGGGAATCACATGAAACACAAGAACACATTCTGTGGGCAGAATGTAGGATATGAATGTATGAATGATTGAGCTTTAAAGTGGCAATAAAAGTGTAATATTCATAATGAAGTCCTTACGGGCGATCGGTGTCAAACCTGAGTTAGAAATAAAAATTTCGGAGACATATTCTTTGACAATCATCATTATTACTGTGTTTGCTCGTCGCTATCCATTAGAAAGAGCTGGATGGGACCCTGGACCATTGTGGACATTGTCGCGAATCAGGAACGAATCTCTCCGGTCATCCATTTCCTAGTTGTTCAAATTAATGACTGAGTTACCCCGGCTTTGGAAAATATGTAACGTCATTTACAAATTAAAGTGCTCATCTATATTCAGAGTCATACGCCAGCGGCTGCTGTAGAACTGGACTGCAACGAATCGCGTTCCTGTAATTTACTGGGACATTTAAAGTGACTTCAGAACAGATACCATTAAACGTATCACCAAACTGGTGCATGCGGTGTGTTACGTGTGACATTAACATTTTTCATTTTAACAGTCGTATTGATGTCGGACGTCAGCATGAAATGATTGTGCGTGATGGAATTGTGTTTACTACTTTAATGACTACTGGAAATTAAACGGTAAGCCGTCTTCGTTTGTTAGGTAAACGATCGTGTCTGTATCTCGTTTCCCTCTTTCCGCCATATTTATTTTAAACCACTTATTGAGCCATATTTCGTTATTCTTCATCCCTTCCTTCTTCTCTCTCCTTTGTGTTCCAAGAAACTTAGATGAACATTAAAAAATTGTGTGATGTGCTGTTCCCATTGTATTCTTAATGCAAACCGAAATGTGGTTTAATACAATTTGTGTTAGATCACTTTAGCATTTTTTTTGTCCATAGACACAGCGTGAAAACGACCGAACGACAAACCGCCAAACGCTGCCCTACGTAGAATTATTATGTGTAGATATTAACTACATTATGTTATTGTTTTTCATGGTTCAGTTCGCTATTTGTTGTATCAGATTGTACGTGAATACAAGTTAAATTTGTGAAATTCATGACGAATAACGTGGAGTGCCCGTCTAGGTCAACGTCACGTCCTTAGGCGTAGAATGGAGGATAATATTAAAAAGGATTTTAAAGAAGTTTGACTGGATTGGTATAAAGTGGCGGGATTTTATTGGGCCTTCGCGTTCCATAAAATGCGGGGAATTTTTTGGCCAGCTGAGGAACTATCAGCATGTGAGGAAGCATTCTGCTCCATGAAATTAGTTGTAACTAGTTTGTATACTGCAACTGACTGTCGTCTGTGATTCGTGGTAGACAGGTTGGGTCGCTGGTCCGGCCATGAGACTATTGGCAGACAATGTGTGAACGGCTGTGTTGCCTGCGTTCCTTCCTTAGATATGGGCATTTTTGTTCAAGCAGACTACCCTGAAGATATGCGCAGTAAACTCCGAAACTTCGTTCCCTGTAAACCAATGTACACGGCGTCATATCCCAGAAGACGAGAATTCTTCAGAAACCGCCATTAGAATCTCCAGTCCGGCACATTCATTCTTGTCATGGATCCGGAAGGTTCACCATCGTCACTACAACTTATTATGTGTACTTTACCTTCCAGAGAACAGACACTCGCCGACCTACGCAGTTTTAAAGAAGTCAAGAAGAAAGTTTGAAATAGTCATGTTTTTTAGACGTGCGCCTTATTTTTCTTCGAGGGAGTGAAAACATTTTGAGACGGTGGTGGCGGAAGAATACTGCTGGGCGATATGGTAGGCGTCATGCTGCGGCCGATCAGGTTCCTGGGTGTTGAAATTGGGGTTTCAGTTTGGTTGGCTAGTGTACACAGACATAGTTCACCGTGTGTAAATACTCGATTCCATAGTTCATCGTATACGAAAACTCAGTTCCGTCTAGCGCTGGTCCTACCGGAAAGAAACTGGTGCCTAAGTCGGGAAGTGTCTGTGTCTTATTTATTTACCATAAAACTGTCACCAGCCTTATGTGTCTGATTTTGTGCTGTCACATGAACCAACGACTTTAACCTGTGAGGCACGTGTAAATTGATCGAATTGTATGCAGCTTTAGGTCTATGTGCCTCGTGTACTGTTAGTACACCCGTGACGGGCAGTAAGACACGCTCTTAACTCTTGACGCATGTTACGTATTCTTTAAGACATGTTTTCCCATTCTAAGAAACGTAGTCTAGATTATTTTGATGCATGTACCGTGCATTTGTTATTGTTTTATTATTACCAACAAATGCACATTTTGTATCACAACAGTGTAATATTACTACAATATCTTTTTATATAATACAGTATATTATATAATATATATAGTATATAATATAATATATATAGTATATAATATAATGTAATATATATGGTATAATATAATATAATATAATATAGTAAAGGTAAAGTGATCCCGTTACAGGCCCGGTGTGGCCCAGAGGTTGGGTAGAGGTATAGCTCTACTCTTCCATGACCGCGGCACTAGAAGGGGGTGAGTGGTCAGCAGCACGCCCCGGCCGCAC
>Ga0123354_10007763_pt1:0-15000 | contig 16232 bp, 6 predicted proteins | sample TergutLab28metaG_2_FD_97872 | JGI IMG/M metagenome (GOLD analysis project Ga0123354, IMG submission 97872) | Labiotermes labralis P4 segment gut microbial communities from Petit-Saut dam, French Guiana - Lab288 P4 | ecosystem: Host-associated > Arthropoda: Insects > Digestive system >...
AGTGATCCCCCATCCCCCATACTCACCCGATCTGGCCCCCTGTGACTTTTTCCTCTTCCCCAAGCTGAAGCTTCGGATGAAGGGTCGAACATTCGACACCATTGAAGAGATTCAAGAGGAATCTCAGCTGGTACTTGACACAATTCCAAAAAGGGACTTCCAGGGATGCTTCCAAGCATGGCAGAAACGCTGGGACCGCTGTATTCGTGCAAAAGGGGAGTACTTTGAGGATGATGGAGAAATTTAACATCCAAGGTAAGCAAACTTCTTTTTACAAAAACTGTCCTGGAACTTTTGGATACACCCTTGTATACCTCTACCCACCCTCTGGGCCACACCGGGCCTGTAACGGGATCACTTTACCTTTTTATCTTCTTTTTTTTCTCAGTTCTTTACTTTCAGCAACTTCTGTCCGTCGCAAACAAAGATATACATAAACGGTGAAGGATATTGAGAATAACAGCTGATTAAAACGTAGAAACATAAGTACTCTTACGCTTGTTCCACAGCAGAGGACTCTTTGAGCGAACCATGATATCTTAGCCGGCCATGACATTGTCTTCCTCTTATAAAAGTGGATGGCTTATGTCTTGGTGACAAGAATCTGTCATGTAACCCTATCGTGACCTGCAAGGTTTCTATCCACAATCCTACACCATAATTCATTAAGATTACACGTCTCAAATTTGACAAGCTTTGTGAATAAGGCTCCACATAATAGTGCTGAAGATGTCAGGTGTTCACTAGGCATGTGCACGTTGCTGTGTTCTTGGATGTGACGCTTACCGAAAACATATCGGTAGCAGTTTCGCCCCGAAACACTGACGTTTATCCACCAAACTACACGACGTCATGTCCCGGCGAACAGCGACACTAACACTTGTATTCATCAAAGACGCTCTCTCTTTAAGATAGTGCCTAGCCCATCTCTTCCTCTGCCGAGTTAGGGGATAGTAAACCAGGAGGTATGAAGTTAAAAACTTTACGATTTTGCAGAGTTCCAAGGGATTTTCGATTTTAAAATTCTCGCACAGTATTTTCGTTGTAGATGCGTTTTGGTTTTGCTAAATCAAATTATACTCCGATGATATATTCAAAAACATACACATTATTTGATAATTATTTAAACAGTGAACAACGTGGTTCCTAATGAATGAGACAATAGTATTAAATGGAATTATTTTTCAGGTATTTTTTGTAGATAAAGAGTGGGAAATATTTTACAAGTTACCGTAATGATAAGAGACGTCTACAATAAACCGGTGTTGTCGGCGTCCATTAGATCTGCAGTCGTTAAACAATGAAGCTTCAGTGAAATACGCTCTGCAGTTTTAAAATTTATTATCTCTTCGAAACAGACAAATAACGGTCAGGACAATACTTTCCTCCCTTGTACTGTGGACACGTGAAAGTGCTGTAAAACAATTTTATAAACAAACATTGTATGGAATGTGAGAAGCAGCCCCAATACCTCATAAAGCAGAATGTAAATGACAGTGACAGGAAACAAGACTGAGCGTGTCATATGCCAGTCACTGTAATAGGTACGAGTGAAAGAAAATGATGATTTCGAGGCTACATTATTAACTGAGTACCAAGGCTTTCATAATATTCTGGAGCTATCGCACGCAACAATACGAAGATCTGGTAGGATATCAACACTGATGTATTATCTACATGAATGTGGAATTTGCTCAGTTGCCTAAGAGAAGAGCACAGTTTGAGAATAAATGCGGGTGAGAAGGGTAAGAAATTATTATCCTTGAGAAATAAGATATCTAAAATACTTCACACGTTAAAGTTGTATTGGAAACACTGCTAGAGGGACAATGATGCAAGTGGAAGATACTATTAAAATGGATCTAAAAAAGGAATGGGCCATGAGGATATGGACTGGACTCAGTTGGCTTCAAAAAAGTTCCAATAGCATCGTGTTGTGAACAAAGTGTTATGCCTTGAGGTATGTACCATAAAAGGCAGCAAATAAAAAGAAAATTCTTTAGCATCTTTCAAAAGTCCGACGTCCAAAAGGTTTCTAAATAAGAAAGCGGTTATGCCAAAAGTCCTTCAGCCTAAACCCCACAAGACGACGTAATGCTTAACTGTAGCGCCGGAAATTCATGAAATGTGGCTATTCATTTCGAAAACGGCATGTCTGTTCATGAATTGTTTAAACTTATATTAGTTTAAATAACATACGGCTTCTTGTATAGAAGCAAACTATTTTACTGGATAGGATATTCTGTAAGAAAGACATTGCGAAACAACATTAGATATCTGAACTTCTCGATAGACTGCTGGCGACTATAACAAAACAGATTGTGTTGAGGACCAGAGTCTAAACTTGCTGCTAACTTAACATAAAGTGCGATTCGGTACTGTCACTCTGCACATGAAAATCATTTGTACACAACCACATGTCTGTCTTTCAACAGAAATACAGCCGCTACAGGTATTTGTCCAAGTCAGGATATCCAATAGCATTCCCTTTCAGCACAAAAGTCTCAAAACATGTCCGTCCTGATGAAATCGCTAAGGTAATAATACGGGCACTTCAGTTTATGGCAATAGAAGGTGGTGGGAGGGAGGGGGGAAGAAACTAATATTGGGATTCTAAGTTGTCTGGGAAGTAGGGGAAAAAAATTGGAGAGAGGGTTTAATACAGAAAAGCTGAAGGGGTGTTTCCCTTATTTTCTTCAATGGATAAACGCGGCCAGAATTCCAACAACTTATTCTTGTTCAGCAAACCTGCGGTGGAATATGGCGTGGAGGTTGTTGTGACAGAGCAACATCTCTCGTAAGGCCTGGTGGTAAATATATGTACCGCCAAGTTTACCACCAAAACCTCGGAACATTTCCCACACAATACACTTACGCAGTTATTATTATTATTATTATTATTATCATCATCATCATCATCATCGAATTTCTCACTTCTCAGCTTTGGCTGGGAAATATTCACATATCCTGGGATGTAGTAATCAACAGGATTAGGCTCGGTGGTCTTACTTGTAGTTTCAAAAGTTTCTTACAATTGAACATGTGCCAAGAATTACAGATTTTTGCAGTTGTATATATATATTGGGGTGCAGGTTAAGTGTTGTTAGACTTTGTGATAGTGACTTTGGAATTACTCCCGTAAATGATATTGCTGTCGGGATCACTTTTGCTGCTTTTTGCTTCCACATAGCACATAATTTCATTCGCCAGTTCTTGGTACTTCTTTTGTTTGTCGGTTATTGTTTTGGCAAGATTATGTGTATTTGGGACAGCTATGTCTATCAAAAAGGTGTTCTTTGTTTTCTTATTCATAAAAGTTATGTCCGGTCGATTAAAAGGTATTGTTTTGTCCGTAAGTATGCTGCGATTCCAGTACAGTTTGAAATTTTCATTCTCCAGTACACTGGTTGGAGTGTACTTAAAATATGGGCTTTTGTCGTCAATCAATTCGGCTGCTTCTGCCAGTTTCTAATGGATAAGTTTGGCTAGACCATCATGTCTCTTTACATACTCGGTAGTTGCTAATTGCTCACATGCTGCAGTAATGTGCTGGATTGTTTCCGACTCTTTTCCACATCTTCTGCATAGCTCATCGGTGTCTGGCTGCTTCAAAATATATTTCTGGTAGTTTCTTGTTACTACGACTTGGTCTTGTATTGCTGTTAAAAAAAACCCTCTGTTTATTATTATTATTACTATTATTATTATCACCATCATCATCATCATCCTATACACCATTCACAGACGTGTTTTTACAAGAACACACATTGTAATCTCTGTAAAGCAAAAACTGAATGTTTATAATACATTAAGTGTAGAGTAATTTTCCTCTTAAACGGACCAAATTGGGGGTTTCACGAAACAGCAAAACCCGTTGAGTCCACGTGCGCTGAAATTGTTTGAGGAAAACAGAAAATGAAACCAATTTCTTTCACGTGTCGCTCAAATCTACTTATTTCCATGTGCACTAAAATTAGTGAAACTGAATTTCATTTATTCAAAAGAAATGTGTATTTTGAAGTCTGACATGCAAGATGGAGTGACAGTACAGGATTAAAAGTTAAGTTAATTTTATTACATATAATAATAATAAAAATATATTGACAAAGATACTACGTTTTCCTCCAATGTCTTAATTCACCTGTTATAATATTAACTGCAGCAAAGCGTCTGTAAGATTTTGGATTCAGACTTCAATCCTGTTCCTATGCTGAGCACACAGCAATTACACACCCATTTTTCCGTACGCCTTTAATGCATAATGCTCAACAATAAAGAATAACTCATCTTTGCGTAGAAGGTGAAAGTTCTTTAATCCAATTCATTTTAATTTCTAACTAACATTATAATGCCGCCAGTGTCATGAAGCTATTAAATCGACTAAGTGACAGAAATTACGCCTGTGGTTAAGTGGTTACTATATTTTACGTGAACCTACTTCAATATTCTTTTGTTGATATGTAAGAAAATGCAAGTTTTGAACAAGACTGATATTTACGGAAAAAAGAAAAGTTTCTTGAACCCACTAGTCATTGTTAAAAGTAAAGAATGCAACACTACTGTTCATAATGGGTTCAATTGTTAAACCATATTTTATAATATAACAATGGTGCCATGATGAGATGCTGTTGCATGAACACAGTGCTACTTAAATGGTCAGTGTGTCAGAAGTAGAAAAAAACTTGATAAATCCAACAAGAATATTATCACCAACAGTGAAGTGCCACTGACGTCCCAGTCCTAATTCAGGAACAGCATGTGTTCCTGCAATCTCTTGTTGCGTGCGTATAAACTTTTCCTTTCTGCTCAAACCGTTTATGTACCAATTTTTCGTTATTCCTTACGTTACAGATTACACTGTTAATCCCTGGTACAGCTGCATGTACATGATGTCACATACATGAAAAATATGGCAAATTATTTATCTTCTTAATCTCCCTTGTTACGAGTCCATGTTTCGGAATATTTCTGAAACGTTATCACTCTTTGTTTTATTCAGGGTACTGGGCGAAATTTTCAAATTTAATTCACTAAACTGCTTTATAATTTATCACAAAGGTATGTTTGTACTTTACGGCATTAGCTTTGTGCCACATGCTTATTCAGTATGAAACTTCACAGCAAAAGCCATTCTGTGGATTTCAGTGACCAGAACATTGCATAGTTGTAATATTTTCCAAATTGTCCACACAGCGAGTTATCCTTTCTACAGACTTCGTGCCAATCTACTGACGAAAATACGATCAGGAAAATTAAACGCTAATTAATCCCTTATTTTATGTTAAATACTTATCTTCATTAGGTACCGTCATACAGAAATTTCAGTTAGAAATTTTGTAGACCCTTAAGACAACAATATCTACTTTTATTTCCAAGAGAGAAGAAAAAAGGCTTTTAAAATATGCCACATGACTGTGGCTTTATAGACAATATGCGGATAGTAACTTCCAGCTGGGCTAAGTAATTACCGTGAAAGCCATCTCGTAACAAAGTTAAAACGCGGAATTGTTTTTCTTGTTACATTTCAAAGCGCTGTAAATTTTACATCACATTCAAACAGTCCGTACCGGCTGTGACGCAATTTTCGCTCAGGACAATAATACATATCTGTGAAAAGGCGAAATTAAAACGAAGCCGAAAAGGTCGAGAAACGTGACCAACTTCGGTACAACCCTATTACAAAGGCCTCAAATCCACACCACTTCTTCTTAGCAATATATTATATGTGTTTCATAACACGTTAAACGCGAAATCAAAACATATAAAAATACTGTCAAAACACTTGGATGGGAAGGGTCGGGAAGGGAAGGGAAGGTATGGGATGGGAAGGGAAGGGAAGGGTAGGGTGATGAAGGGAAGGCGTCAGGAGGGGATTATAGTGGCAGCAAGTGTGACCAGACATAAGAAAGGAGAGGTATTTGGAAAGAAGTATAAAAAAGTAGTAACAAAAGAGATATAATCTTATATATAAAATTTGAAGACAGGGAAAGAAGGAAGGAAAAGAAGTGCGAAGTGATGGGGGATGCAGGACGGCAAGAGGGGTATCAAAAATATGAAAAATGCACGTTTCCAATCTTGTTGTAAACTTGTAGTGTAAAGAAGAGATGAAGATATACGATCAGTCAGGGGAGCGCCTCGGTGCGACAGTTCTGATGTTACGGTAAAGAGAAGGTAGTGTATTTGCTGGAAAAGTGAGCTAAGTACAGTGACATTTAGACTGTATCTTACTGGACCCTGGCAAACCAAATACTGATATTAGCCTTTCAAAGTCTAGTGGTTATTGTATTTACCGACATATTTAAGAATCAGAAAGGTTACATTTTGACCACCCAGTATGATTCTGACGGAAAATAGCAACTGAATCCAATAAAACATCATTCAAAACTTGTATTCTGTGAATATATAATGAAACTTTATGTAACATAGGTCAATTCTCTACTTGAAGGCTGTGTCACTGGCCTGGCAGGTGGACGTCACGCTGTCATCGCCCGGATACGATTCAGGGCCAGTTCATGTGAGTTGCGTAGTTGGCGAAGTGTCACAGGGATATTTTTTTCTCCGAACGTGTAGGTTTTCCCCTGCCGGTAACATGAAATTAATGCTTATCAGATGGATAAGAAAAAAATTGGAAATCCTCGAAGTGCTGCTCTATCGGATGCCTGGGAGCATTTGACAGAAAGTACAGGCACACTGATCTAGCCTTGACAGGACCGGTAATGTATCAACCACAGAAGCTCAAGTGTGTAAATACATGATACAAATTTGTGATAGAATGATAAATAAGTATTTTCACTTTTCTATTTTCCTTAGTGAAAGTTAGGCAAAATTTTCTTATTGAAACTCGAACTATAACTTAATTATGACTGTCGCGCAAACAATTAACCCCTAGAAGGAGATCCCTTTAATAAGCGCTGCTGGTTTCTCCGGCTGTTAGAAGAGAAATAAACTTGCCAATTACGTAACCAGAAGGCTTGTCTACGATTCTACAATATTCCACCACTCAACCGTATCCTAAGTCAAATGAAACAAGCCCGTTACGTCATATCCTGCTTTCTTTATATTTATTTGAATAATGCAACCTCGTCGCTTCTACCCACAGATCTTGCAATTGGTCCTTTTTTAGATTTCCCAACTAAATTATTGTTGTTTCTCCCACACGTGTTCACTTGCCCCGCCTTTTACCACATCCCTTGATTTTTTTCCACTCTAATTGTTCATGGCTAAAGGAGTATGTCAATATTTTCCTTACAGACTCAAATCAGACATCCGCAACTTTCGCAGCCTATTGTAGCTTCAATTTCCGCTATTTAAATTCCCTACTGTCTGACAAAATAAATTTGAATACGTCTTGTTCAATAGAATAATCAGCGACGTCACAGCTGCAAAGTTTCTTGTCGAGTGACAGATCTGAGAATAACTGTGAAAGGGTGGTTAGAAGTTCTTGTAGGCAATGCCGTCTTAATGTGACGGCGCACGACGGCATCGAGGGGGGGGGGGGAAGCGGGTGTGGGGGCTTGCTGGCATGTGATTCAACGTTAGTATCTATAGAAACCAAATTACGTACGTCTGTATTTCAAAAAGCACTTTTCTTTCCCAATACATACAACAGTATTCTAATACAGATTTTGTTACGGAAACTGTATTGTAACGTACTAGACGAAAACTGCACCAACTGGGGCCACTGTTCCAAGCACGCTGGGGGCCCAAACATTACTTGCAAATTTCTTCTTCTAGTCGAGTGACATGATGCCATGATGTACTGTGTATACAGGGTATACACAAAAGATTGGTGCAGTTTCAAAAGTTACAAAGAAATTTATTTCTCACCTTACACGGGCACAATTTACACCGTCAGCAGCAGCAACTGTCCAAGTTTCTCATGCGCTATCAGCAGTTCGCTTCTCATGCTTACTGCGGGGCCGCGGGGCCAGTTTCCAAGATGGCGTCGCAGCAGGATAAGGCTACACCGAGTCTGATATGAATTTGATTACCGTGAGGATGTGTGTCGTGTGACCCAGGGTGCACACATTGAAGGACTGTGATTAACGCACGAGAAACTTGGACAGTTGCTGCTGCTGACGGTGTACGTTGTGCCCGTGTAAGGTGAGAAATAAATTTCTTTTTAACTTTTGAAACCGCACCATTCTTTCGTGTATACCCTGTGTTTTGCAGATTACATCTACATTGATTCAGGGGCTGTCTGTGTCAAAGTCTTCAGGTGTAAATAAACTTCTTCGGGCCCGTCAAAGATGTTAGTTCAACACGATAGCCACCGTAAATGGTTATGCCCTGTGTCTAAAGTACGAAGTAGGGTTCTAGCAATTTAATCGGAATACTTATTGTACTTGTGAAGAGAAGTCAGGATAACTAGTGATTTTAGTGTAGGAAATACCGGTTTATAACACTCAGGTTTTTTTGTACTTACAAATCTGTTGAGAAAGTCAGTACAATTAGGACAAGTCACTCACCTGAAACAAAGAGAAGGTTAATTAATGTCTTGAGAACATTCAGAAAATATGGCATACTTGGCACACACACTGCTACAATGATCTGAGATTATAGTATGTTAATTGTGAGGGAGCAGCTGTATATTTCCAGTCGGGATTTCAAAATAGTCGCGATATATGACTGGTACAAGTACATGATACCAAGCACCCAACCGTTGGCACTAGGTCATCACAGAAAGTCATGAGTGGTACTGTATCTCACATTACTGATCGTAAATTATTTGTTTGCGATGACAGGTTTTCGTGAACTTTGAAGGCTATTTACACGTATTAATCGATTTCAATATTATGTTTAATGTTATCTTCCCATCTAGATCTATGTCTCCAAAATGGTCTCTCCCCTTTCGATTTCTGAATAAAATTTTGCATACACTTCTTCCCGATAACTTGTGCGGTCTACATGACCCGCCAATCCAACACTCTTTGTATTAGTAGTTCTAATAATATGTCGTAAACATTACAGCTTATCAACGTCTGCTATATAATCTTCAAAACCTTCCAATTACATCGGACATTTCGAATGTTGAAAGTGTAGAAGAGAAACACACTACGTTTCACATACATCTTGTGCACATGCTTTGGCTGTGCTGAAACACATAATATTCAAAAGTAATCTTCATCGTTGCACCATACATTTCGTAGAGTTATTTAATTAGCACACCAACTAAGGTACATACATAAAATTTTTTACATTAACACATTTAAAATCACTCCAACATGTTTCGATCTTAAGATCATCTTCACAGAGCTACACTGTTCCTTGCTAAAGTCACATTTTTTAAAACACTCACCGATTAATTTCCTTACATTAACTTGGTTCTGTGGCAGCATGTCGTATTGTGTAAGTCGTACGCTGCTGAGAGTGCGCCTGACTATGGGTGTGTGTCTTGTGTTATGTTGCGTGAGTCTCACGCAGCATAACACACGACAGGCGCATTCTCAACAGTGTACGACTTACACAATACGACATGCTGCCACAGCACCAAGTTAATATAAGGAAATTAATCAGTAGGTGTTTTTTAAAATGTGACTTTAGCAAGGAACAGTGAAGCTCCCCGAAGATGATCTTAGGATCGAAACATGTTGGAGCGACTTTAAATGTTTTAATGTAAAGAATTTTATGTACATTAGATGTTGTGCTAATTAAAAGATTCAAAAGTACTGTTGCACTTATTTTACTTCCGTGATACGTTGTAAAAATGTTTGGTAAACCTACACGCACACCTGGAACAATTTTTGAAAGAACAGAAATGTGATACGTGTACTACAAATCGCAAGGCTAAAAAACGATACTGCACGATTTCTTTCACCAAACATTTGGTACAAACGTTGGCAATGTTCTTCCTACCAGGATGGACGGAACTGTATGTAACATAAATGTACAGATAGTCCAATACGTGACATTTACGATTGCAAGATGTATTGCACATATAGATTTATTTTTGTTTTGTAGAAAATGTGACTCTATCGAAAAGCAAAGGGTTTCCTCTGTTATTTTACATGTCAATTTAGGTAGGATGTAGATAAAAATAAATCTCAATCTGTGTATGTATAAGTGTGCACGTTGGCGGTTTTTGTTCCACAAAGCAATATTTTATTTCCATATAGGCCTACTATGTTGAGACATTGCTGCGGAGGAGTGGGTTACCTGTCAGCACAGAACAGAGCCATGCATCTTCCACACTTGTCACTTGCCACTGCAACTGATATATTTATGCTTCCATATAGCAATGGCAGACGTTCCGTAAACTACACACTTCTGCAAGCAGTATTTGTCACTAACCTTGCACGCTGACTGAACTACGTCAGTTGTCAGTGCTAGTCATTATAACAGCATAAAATATATTAGGCTACAATGATACCGACAAGAGCTCAAAACGCTACACCAAAAGGTCTAAGCAGACAGATCTTCCTTTTATGCACAGAATTTTAGAAGTCACCACAGCTACTACGACTGGAACCCTCCTAAATGGTTAACTGACTGACTGCTTTTTATCCGTTAGACCAGTGTTTCCAATTTTAACTAATCAGCGGAAACTTTAGGACGCGAAAATTTCTTGCGGAAACCCCAATAAAATTCTCACACATAAAAAGGTACCTTTCGTTCTATAACCTGCCATTAAGACACAGTTGGGGGCGGGTGGTCAAAAGCCATGTCCCAGTCGCTTTACCCCAGGAAGGAGATCCAGTACCCATCGTACAGGAGATTGAGTGTGCCTCAGGGTCGGTCAGGATGGTAGGGAAAATTTCAAACACCCCACCGGGATTTGATCCCCAGACCATCCAACCCACAGAAAGTCGCTACACCAACTGAGCTATTACGAATTCAATTTTCACACATATTAAACCACAGATGAGTGTGGTTAAGAAGAGGCGGATGTCAAAAAAGTACATTGGATCAACATTCTACTTCATTGCCCGAATTGAGATTTAAAAAACATATTTAATGTCTGCAAAAATTAACCTTAAACAACAATACACAGTCCATAAGGCAAAAATTCAAAATATGGTTATTTCATACATTCAGCAACAGTTCAGAAATATTTCAGTGAACGAATCGTATCAAATAATAATGAAAATTATTTTAAATGAAGTTTATAAGAATAAAAAATATTATTGAATCAGTTTTTACAGTACTGAATTTCACTGCGGATCCCTTATTTCACATAGCCCAACACCAGAGGTGCGCTCAACACCACCTGGAAAACGCAGCTTTAGAGTGCAGCCCCATTAAGCGATCGAGCTTTGTATAGTCAAATCAAGTCGGACTTGTAGCACAACCGGAACTGCACTGAACGTGTCACGACTCGAGTCTGGCACTGTGACACCCACATGCAGGAATTCTATGCAAAAGAATTGCATTTGTCTTGGCAGCATTTAGTGTCACATTGATTAAACTCGACTGGACACGACTAGGATAGTGCGCCTGCATTATAAGTTCACATTAACGGAGAAAAATCTTTATATCTGCCCTTTGCGTACTGAAGTCTATCTGAAGGGTTTTGGCTGTTGTGACGTCCAGACAACCGGCGTCCATTGCACTGTATGTACCGACATTTTAATTTAAACAATTCGACCGTCAAATTACATTTCCTCTCCTAATATTATATGGAGAAAACGTGCCGACATATAATAGATTTTAACACAAACTGCACATAATAAAAAACGTTTTATCCAGCATTATAATATAAAGTTTGTTTGCAATGGAAGATAAGATTAATCTTAATTTACAAAAAGATTTAAAAACTAAATACACTGACACATTATCAAAACACTTCGCGGAAGAACTAAGTTTTAAAAACACTTGGTGTAATTCCGTGTACTCAGTGATAAAATGGCAGAAGTAACGTAATGAGTACTCCTCGCTTGAAGGAGTCTCGATTAATTGCTGCTCGTAACGAGCTGCCAGTGACACTTGATGTGAAACCAGCGCTGCTGTGAGTTGCCACACTACAGTTCCTGCAGCAGGGATGTCAACCGAATGACAAGCACATTTCAGGAACGGAGAATAAAGAAACGTATGTGCAGTTAGAGTTTCCTGGAAAAAAAAAAAGGGAATTAAATTTCTGCGAAAAAAAGGTTTCTGATTACAACTCGAAGGTTAAACACAGCCAATTTTAAGGCTAAGAATTTGATCTGGCCGAATGCAATTAAATTTATTATTCTTAACTCGTAACTACGGAGTCTGATTCCTGATCTCGCAACTTGTTACTTGACTCATCTGAAGAAGGTACACGGTTTCCTGGGAAAGGATAACTTTTACATTGTTATTGGTAATAACATTAATATTAGTAAAAACAAAAATTTATTGAAACTCAAGAATGTTTTATTCCAAGAGTGTAACTGCAAAGATCAAGGTATGATACTGCAAACGACACAGAATTTACACCAATTACTCAAACGTCCGGCCAATAACAATTTCTCACTGGGCGACCAGCTACGTACACGAGCGATTATTGTTTTCCTGTCACTAAAACAACCTCAACAAGTCTTGAGATTTTTTTTCGTATCTTCTCTATAAATTCGTTAAATGTGTTTGCCTGGTTTTGTGGATCTGTACTGCACGCCTACGAAACTTCTTCTTTGAATGTGCCTTCCCACGTGGATTGCCACGTGTTTAGTATCGTTGTGTACTTCTGTTAGATCAAAAACATTAAACTAATAAGAATATTCTTAATGATATTTTTGTTTGATATCTAAAATTACATGTTGTAAGTTCGGTGTTCAAAGGAAGTGTTTGTAAGCAGTGTCGCTGGCTATGACACACCGAGTTATCCGTTATGGAAATTTCCCAAATCCATCTAGTTCAGTACCAGTACTTAAGATACTTACGAAAATTCTCGCAAGGAACTACAAGGAGACGCTCTATAATTGTACCTGCGTGTCTAGTAATTCTGTGTTTCAGTACTTCCTGCGGTTACAGTTGAGTCGTCGTCACGAACACCAGTGCTGGTGGTGAAGTACTAATTGTGCAGTCTGTACCACATGTCAACGCGATATGTATTGACGTAGTGTGACCGCTGAGCATACACTGATAATAAATCAGGAGGACTCTGTTGACACAACACTCCTACACACCCTCCCCCAAAGCCGACTGTCCTCAGGACATGTCACTCATCCTGCAGGGGATTTTCTCGTCCTTCCCTCCGTCGCCATTACTGTCATCATTACCACCATCATCATCTTCATCCTCTCAGCCACCACAATTACCACTACCATAACAAAAAAAGAGCTACAATGATAGCTCAGTCGGTATTGCGACCTGCTACTGGCCGGACGGTCCGAGGATCGAATTCCGGTGGGACGAGTTGTTCCACACTCGTCCAGACGAGCCCTGGGTTCCACCCAGCCACCTCTATAATGAATAGCGGGTCTCCTTCCCGGGACGTGAAGTTGACTACCCACCCCACCTAGTGCCGAGGTTAAAGAAAGAGTAGAGATATAACTCTACTCCACCTCCGGCTCTTCGTGGTCTGTTCTAGGGTGAATTTTACCTTTACCTTTGCTAGTCACACTACATCCCGTACGTCAGTGACAGGGGGCCTACGGAACAACATTAAAATGAAGGTTTTAAGAAATCTTCTTTACATTTAAATTATGCAACATTAAGAAGAAAAATATTAACTAAATCAAAACAAACAACTAATGATCTAACATTCATAAAAACCTTCAACTCAGAACGTAATTCCGATTATCGCATATTTACAGGACGTCTCCCTAGAGACCGAACAACAACATGTTACAAAGTCTTTAATTCCCCCCTAAATAACAGACATTTACTTTAACATCATCTCTTCAATATAAACCCATATTTCTATTTATGTGGAACCTATAACGGCCCAAAAATTTCAATGAATTTGGCTTATTTTTTTTTAACGAAAAACATAAAGTTGATATTTCAGTTATACACACCAACAGAAAGACTGGTTTGTTTTATATGGTAACTTTTGCTTGGGATTTTACTCTCGCCTGATGATGGTTTTTTGTACTCTTCTTATAATAAAACCAACTAGATGCACTAATTTCTCAAATTTATTTTTGGAATAAAACTTTACATGTTTCGGACAGTTCTTCTGTCCATCACCAGGAGTTTTTCGCTGTACACACAGCAGTGGTATATGTGATACAGGTTTGCTGGCAGCTTGCGAGCAGGATCAGGACGTTCCGTTATCACGATGCACGGTCACCTGAACGACAAATTGGTTTTTTGTACTTAAGCCGAAGCATATCGTTTGAAAGTTATGTAATAATATAATATTAATATGGTTGTGACTGACTGCCTTCACCCCTTTACGTTAGGTATCTCCATCACAACGGCATGTCTCTCGTTAAGATGATAAAAATAAACGGTAAACAACCTCGTTCATTTTGCAACCAACCAGCCATTCTAGCAATACGCCAGCTGATAATTCTCAATACCAAATGTCGGGAATGTTCCGGCTGCATGTGCACACCACCTGACGGCCAGGGAACTTGTTGACACGAAGATAAAGTTTGTATCCGCAGTGAAGTTTTTGTAAAGCAACTGGTAGACCCGACGGTGTGACACACGTCAGATCACACGATTTGATGATTCAGTAGCACCCTGTCATCTGTCACTGGGACCGTGTCCACTGAACGCCACCTTCGGTTCCAAAGACAACTGAAGTCAGATTCGCACTAGATAATATATCTCTGAGATAATACATTTCTTCCTGAATAATTAGGTTTTCCCTTCAGTAAAGATTCTACTGGCTGCCTTACCCCTTCACCCACACTCGCCCAAAGCGGCTCAAGGCGGACTGGAAGAAAAGTAACGTTATTCCTATAATTACAGGAAATCAAGCGCCGCTGCCTGGCAATCGCATTTCTGCTTCATATTTTGGAGGCGGAACGTTACAGTACACAACCCTCACATCACTGAACATTACTTTACACAGTAGGTTGGGAGAACGTTGTTATACAGCCGGATATAACCAAGCAACACCATGTGACACTTACCCACAATAGGCAG
>Ga0123354_10007765_pt1 | contig 16231 bp, 7 predicted proteins | sample TergutLab28metaG_2_FD_97872 | JGI IMG/M metagenome (GOLD analysis project Ga0123354, IMG submission 97872) | Labiotermes labralis P4 segment gut microbial communities from Petit-Saut dam, French Guiana - Lab288 P4 | ecosystem: Host-associated > Arthropoda: Insects > Digestive system > Gut ...
AAATAAATATAAAAAAAAAAAAAGAGCACAAGCGGCACAACCAGAACAAAAAAGCCACAAAAACAAAAAAAAAAAAAAAAACAATAAAAAAAAAAAAAAAAAGGGAAGAATCTGTGGGTCAGAGGCAAAACCCATAACCCAAGAAAAAAATTTGGGGGGGGGGGGGGGGGGTGCTACAGCCCCACTCAAGCACAGGTCATTTCATTGTTGAGGTTTCAAGATCACACACAGTCTTATACATCACTGTCAGTAGGACTCCTCTGGAGGAGGGATCTGCCCATCGCAGAGACCTCTACCTAACAACACACATCACTCACACGAGATCGACATCCGTGCCCCTGGTGGGATTCACACACGGTATGCCAGCAAGTGAGCAGTTGCAGAACTATATTTGAAGACCAAGATCACAGAACTGAAAAAGGAAGTGGACAACATGCTGCAAGATTTGGACATACCATTACCTACTGTCAGAATTCTTGCACGTAGAGCAACTTGTCAGTTGTATGTAAGATAATTTTATCTTTAAAGCAAAAAATTATAATCTCTTTATTCCTTAATCAGCTGCCATCTATTGTACCTAAAGCTGAATCGTTAGCAGTATCCCATATGACGGTCACACCTGGTACAAACTGAGAGAATTCGGTGGGAAAAAGGTAAATATACACTTGAAATGAAACATATCCCTAGTAAGAAAAATTTGTCACTGACAATTTTCACAGTAGCTGCACAAGTTGCATCAAGAAGAAAAGTACTGCAATATACAGTTTATTCTTTCTAGTATAGGGACAAGGCTGCTTATTCATGGCTGTACTGGTTAATAGAAAACTCTGTTCCCAAATAAGGCATAAGAAATTGAAAAGTAAGGTTTCACATGAAAACCGAGTGTTCCCTCCTTGTCACTCTCAATTCCTCTGATGTCTTCCACCTCTTACAACCATCCTCTCTCACGGAGACCATATATGAAAAGTTCACTCGTAAATCAACCCAACTTGGGAACCACTATATGGTACATGCTCATTACTTATAATAAAAATTAAATTTTCAATTCAATCATCCAGATAAAGTTAACTGACATAAACATCAGTGATTATAAATATATACATTTATTATGAATTAATATTAAACTGATGTATTTTAGTATTTATAGCTGATAGCCAGAAGTGAAATCCTAAGACTGTGAACATTTCTAGTACCAAAACTGTAAACATGCAGAAACAAAATTCTCGTCTTTGCAGCAGATCAGTTACACTCTGCACAATTCAATAAGAACCTTCAAATGGTAAAGGCAGGTCTTCTGTGCTTACTCTACTAAAAGTGTCATGATGGAGTGTAAATTGGTCGTTCAAAGCACCATACATACAATATACATGGGTAGGTTATTTAAAACCATCAAATGACATGCATGTAAGGTCACAATCAAACTATATCCAGAGAAACTGGAAGACCTGGACTAATACTAACATGTAAAGCTGCAAGTAATGGTCTAATGAAACAACATAAAACACTATCAAGATAGTATTTCATTAGTCATCCACTTTTTGGAAACATCCACATTTTCTCAGGTGATACTATACAGTAACTGAATACTCTGCAACATGCCGAAACCGAGTATAACGACTTTACAGATCTAACTTCCTCAGATGGCACATACCTGAAGAAAATTTTGGCAATTATGATACCCAACATTTGGGCTAGATGGCGTCAACTGACACATCTGTGAAATATGTTTCAGTTTTGTAATAAAATTAATAAAATGTACACATAAGAATACTGCATCTGTGAACTTACATCTAATAACATTTAGGTCTCATGTTACAAACCTGCTACAAACATGAACAAGCCCCCAACTGACCAATTCACTCAACTCTGAAAATATTTCAGAAGCAATACTGGATTTACAAATATTTAGGATGTTTCTGTTTGTGTGTGTGTTAATGTATATATATCGACATACACAGTTGTACACCTACTATCTTTACACATTTAATGTAGAATAAAATTACATGAACAAGATACAAATACATAATCTGCACCCTCTATCAGAGGAAATCTTGAAGCCTAATTCTAGTGAATCTTCTAACTTCCATGCTCCACTTACTGGACGGTAAAAATTTATTGAAACTCATTTTCTCAGACAAAGAAATGTTCCACGCATAAGTTTTAAGGATCTGGAGATCACAGAGCATCCATGCTGTAGACGAACAATTTAAACAGCCGAAAATGGAATGCCTGATGTGGCTGCTACATGCTCATACAATCAACCATTCCTTCACAGCTAAGAGGACAGTGACGTCCACCACTTACGAATACTCTTGGATCCTACATCTGTCCAGTAAGAAAAACAACACAATGAAACTCCAGTGGCCAACCACATCTTGTTCTACCATATCTGGTCACTGGTAATCTTCTATATGCTGAATGTAGCCATAAGGCATCAGAACTCTTGGGACCCCCCTCAGTGACAGATCTGGTTGCTAATTAGTAAAGATATGACACAATAAAATGATGCAGGAGAATATGAAGATGATGCTTAGAATGTGCCAGTAGCCATGATAGAGATGTGCTCTGCATCACAGGTGACTGACTCCATCACCAAACTACCATGGGTTGAATGATTCAGAATTAATTAGTTTGTTTTCTCACATTCATTGTGACAATGTGAACTGCCAGTTAGTATTTATTCATGCTGGCTTTGTTTACTGAAACATATTCTCCCTCATAACTCACTTGTGCCCATGCACATACAAGCTGGTCCAGTTTTTGTATCTTATCATTCTACATTTGGATGTTTGACATTATAGTGAGTGAATAAGTAGGATCGAGATACTGTTCACAGAAAGCACATCTACCAAAATGAAGCCTTGCAGTGCTGATATTAAATACGATTGGTTTTAGAAAGTAACTGGTGCATACAGCAGCTAGAAATGATGTGGAAGATAATCAGCATGGGAGTGAAGAAGAATCATCACAGTCTGGGACAAGCATACATGGAGACTCACACAGCAGGCACAGGAACACACAAGCTCCCAGAGTGTCAAAAAATGAAGTCCCTTCTTTCAACCAAGAAAGTAATGCACTCAAGTGTATTGTTTCATTTTACATGGGTTATCCAATTGTTGGTGGGACAAACCTGTATTACCTACAGTACATGGATTCTCGATAAGGGAACATGTTCATCTCCTCCCCATCCTGATGTGATAGTACTTGTCACATTCCTGTTCTTGGTTGTAACTCTATAAATGATATGTTAACAATAAACAGACAATATGCGGGACCAGGACTCTACATTTGAACAGCTCTACCCAACAACTGAGTTAATATGATTAAACATGGCCAACACATTCTTCTTACACACAACACAACTAATGTAAAGAATGGAAGACTCTGCAAGCTGAGAATACTGACATGTTTAATGATTTATCTGATAAATTTTAAAACCCCTTAGAACATTTAGCATAGGGTAAAGTTGCTGTGAAATTTAAAGGGGGCTGGGGTAATTTTCAAGACATATACAAATAAAAAGCACAAATTATTTAGCATTAAAGTTTACAAACTTGGCAAAACCAAAGACTGTCTGTCATGAGGGTTTATCTATGCCAAGACACATGGTGATAGGCATCTTACCAGAACAGAAGAAGGGGTTGGACATATGGAAAAATTTTGCCCTTGTCCTGTTGCATTTGATGATCTGGCCCCCCCCCCCCCCAAAAAAAAAAGTGTTGTGGCACTGCCCATCAAAACCATTTGAGCATGCCATATGATTTTGAACATTCAACACTAAAATTTTGAAATGCGATAACATACAAGCCAGTATGGGGGGATACTTATGACTGTAATGCTATGGGAGGACAAGAGAGACACATACATACTAAACGCACCATCCGAAGAGGAAGCTTCATGAACCCTACAACACCATCCAGCCAGACATTGCTGGATGCTACATGTGCAGAAGGTATGGTAACAGGTATATCAAACAGCCAAAAGCTATCTGATTAATCACCATACTTTCAAATGGTTGAAGGAGTAGTTCTTCCATCTGATGGACCTGACCATCCTGAACAGTTGCACCCAATGGTGCAAACCAGCACAGACAATACAGGGAAGTTTGGGTGGTCTCATCTTATAAAAAAAAGGCTCGCTTGGCAGCAACAAAAGCAGATATAACACTTCATCAGGAACAAAAGCATACATAACCTTGCAACAATGAATGATGATGAAGATATAAGCATGCAAACTGCAACATGGAAGTGTGTCTCCCTGTTCTGAGGAATGCCACCTGAAATTTTCAGCGTAAACAGTACCATAGCAGAAGAAATGTGAATACTCTCCTGGTGATTTTTAAAACAAACACAAGTAAAGCAATACATTTTACCCATATTGTTCTTTGAAACTGAAGCTTAATTTTGAGTTTCGTATATAGGACACTAGTTTTGTCGAATATGATCTATGTTGTCACGTTAGTCACGAGTCTTTTTTTTTTTTTACTGCATGTCATTCAACAGATCTATGACATAACTGTCATTACAGGCCCATAATTAAATTCCGTCCACACAAATTTTATACAAAGGAATTAAATTCAGCACATAAGGGTTACTATATAAAAAATGAAAACTGTTGTTGCCATTGGAACTGTAGATACATGCACACTGCAGATGGGGTTCACATCAAATATCATTTGGACATCTTACACATGTAACAAATGACATTCATATGTCTTAAAGCTTTTACACAGACGACATACAATAAATTTTCTTCAGCTGATGGCCACATGAGGTGGTTCAACCAGCTGAACCACCAGATGGAGCTGTTAACCTGAAATTTTATTCAATTATATTTTGGGTGCATGAAAGTATTCGTTGAGCATTTTTAAGATCTCAGCTAAACATTTAGTTCATCTCAACAGATGGCACAAACTTGTATATGTATCTCATTTCTGCACTCCTTAGGCTACATTAGAATTGCAAAGATTATTTGTGTACATCCTATACATATATTTATATGTCTAACAAATGGCCTGTATTTTCCTTGGCAAAAACTGAAAAATAACTTATATAAGGATCTCAAGAAATATATCAATCAATGCAAAGATGCCTACATCAACAAAAACTGCCTAAAATCACCAATTGTCATCACACACAATTTACCAGTTTCAGCACATCTATTCATCTTTTAGTGTATCCTTTATGTCTTGCCCTTGAAGGTTTGGTACAAACTTGATGTAGGGCAGATGTTAGAACTCTGTTTCCACATGCCACCCACCTTCACTTTTCTTGTACCATCACATTTTTGGTACCACAACAGTACAATGAAACCCACATTTAAAGTGTGTAGTGAATATGAACATTAAACTCAAGAAGATAATCTTAAACTGAAGTAGCATAACAGTGAGACTAATGAATTAGGACCAATGAAAGGGATCCTTCATGAAGAGAACATGTTACATTACAGAATAAATGTGGGTTCCGTTGTGTTTGGACTACTATGATGGGAAAATGGGTCCGCAAGCCCTGTGGATCATTCACCGAAAGCAAAGCTGAAAGAGGCAACAAAGTGTTAAAGGCATACAACTTGAGAAATTGAAATGATACAAATAAACGGGTTCTGCTTCCTGAAGCTGGAGGCAGTTGGCTATGAGGTCTGTCATATCTTTACCAGCAATCAGCACTGTCAGAATCAATGTTATATACCTGGAAGCACCCAGTGTGCATTACTCCTGAATGATGAAAAGTGTGACACAAGAATGTGGTGGTTGGCAGAATGCAAATGCATCTTAATATGCCCTCCAAACCACAGCGATCGCATGGCATTTCAAAATGTTGTGACTTTAACAAAGGTCAAAGATGGCATTGACTAGCAGGTAGTCACAAATATGGCACATCTGGCACAGATGCTCAACACCTCACTTTTAGTACCAGCAGCTCTTCTTCACATCAGGTAACCTAACCTAATCTGAATTGTTCCAGGAGGGTAAATTATGACTTCACTGCTACAAGACAAAAGAAATTTGTATCCACATAAGGCTGTTACAGATCCGTAAATATGGCTTCAGGGACATCTGCAGAAGTGATGATTGCCTGGTATAGTACTGCTAATACTGCCCATTCACTGTGTTGCCACTTCTAGTGAATCCTGTCCACAGATAACTCAAAAGTGACCCAGAAATCAACTTACCGACCATCAGTAATAGGAACGAGACTATTTTAATTAGGTTTTTACCACCATGATATGTTCTGAGGCAACAAACCAATGCTCAAAAAAGTTTCTACTACACTAAGTACCTGTTTCAAATTTATAAATCATTTCAGTATTACATACACCAGTGTGCACACATTTTACACAAGAATATTAGTCTTAGAATGAATGATACAATAAAATTACATTACTTGAAGTAATTAGAAATGTTTCATTATAAAGGCTGTACATATGAAGTGTCTTTCAAACAAAATGCTAGCTTCCTCTTGGCATGCTATAAATAAGGAGTAGGCCATCTGCAAATGGGAAGTAAATTTGGGAACAATATCAAAATTAGTAACAGGACCATATTGTCTACAAAAATTTCACACTCAAGTAAACACTGCACCAAATTGTTACTGTTTTTCATGATAATGTAAGGATTGTTCTGGGCAGCCCAAATGCAAGAACTTCAATCCTGAAGCTGGTGGAATCATTTTGATTTTGGACAGCCAGTTTTTGCTAAGAGAACAAACGGCATGTTGTATGGTTTATAACACTTGGCTTTGTAGAAAGCAGTTCAAAAATTTGGCAGCAATATCTTCACAAATGTACATAGTATTTGCACAAGCAAATTGTCCCTAATTAAATTAACATTCTACTTAAAAAAAAAACACACTTTATACAAACACAATGTAGGATATGCACTGAATACAAAGTGCTGTTGCATGGGCCAATCTTGTACAAGCAAATAACTTAACAACCATGAACAGAACGCAGCAATATAAGCCACATAAAAACATTACAAACCCTGTCCTCCCGCCACTCTATACATATTATATCATATTTCAGTCTTTCAAAGCCATTATGCTTTAATTCTCAAATCAAGTAGCACACACACAACCAAGCACACAAAATCTTTCACACGTAACTTAAAACAAACACCTGCCATCGATACATTTCAATTTGAGCGATCAATGCCAAGTTAATGGGCAGTCACTAGTTTTCATAAACACCAAATACTTCATCTGTCTTTTGAAAATAAAGATTCATATTACATTTCTTGATGAAAGAAAAATAACCACATGACAATACATGTAAAAATTTGGTTAAGGGAGAAAATGTTTATTCTTTAGAGAAGAGTGTTAACAAGAAGATAAGAATATAGAATCTGGTTGACTGTTTCACCAGGAACCAATAACCAATGCCATGCCCGCTTCATTTTCATATCATAGCACTATATCACACAAATTTCCTTACAGCCAAAAAAGAAACAAACCCAATGCCCCATCAACACAGGCTCTTTAATGCATAGAACTTTTGCTTTACTTTCGCATCTTCATCAACTTCCTTTACTTTCAGCAAGTTATGTGAGGCACAGCATTTAGACTAAGGAGAAAAAATATTTTTCTTGCAGATTTTCCAGTTGCTTGGCTAAATATCTCTGGAACTCCCTTTCCAGTAGCAACAACGTATTTAGGAAAGATCTGAAAAATAAAGTTTCAAAATTAACACATAACAACAACTAAATGTACATACATATGGCCTGATGTTGTTACATATTCTGGCATCTATTATGGCAGTGTTTTTTAAACTGTGTTCTACTGAACCCTGGCGATCAGAAGGCAAGTTCTTATTATGATATAACTGCGGATATAGAAACTGGAAAACCGGTATTTCATTTTTCCTACAAGCTATACAACACATGAAGATATACATTTCTGCTGTTCTACAGCTATACACCACATTATAAGAATGCTTGACACATTCATGGAACAGGGAAATGCCAAGCTTTTTGGTAGCATGTCAAAATGACACAACAAAGCCGATGGCTGCAAGAATGTTGGAATTCCTGCACCATCTGGGTCCCACATGTAGCACTATACAGCTGTACTCGACTTACGGCGTGGGCTCTACACCTAGATTTGAATATAGGTACAATGAGAAGGGCACACTCAGAATGCATTTCTGAGTTTGCTGCAACACATAAGTTGGAAATAGTGCCAAAACTGAGGGACAGCATGATGGAGATAAGAAAGGCACCTGCTGGTGTAACAGCAGCTTAATAAATTTACAAGAAATTGAAACTCTGTGACATATATAATGTGATACAACACAGACAGGGCAAGCACACATATCAGAAGACTATGGGAATGACGTGGCAGTGGAGGGCACATATTCAGTGTCCAAAGAGGACCAATCAAGAAGATGAAAATATGTGTATACTGAAGGTTATACAGGACACACACAAATGGTGGAATATGCAGGAAAGAAACCTTAAGAGTCCCCCTCCTTAACCACACCCTGAGGCCTGTCCTACGTTATTGTATGAAAGTGCAAAATTCAGTTTTCAAGACATATGAAATGTGAAACTTAATTCTGTATTTTACAAATGTTCCAAACAGATCTGTATGTAGAGAATTTTCCTAACCGAAACTGGTATGTGATGAGTGTGTGCTATGATGATGCATGAAGTGCAAGAAAAAAGTTCAACACTGCCATCCTCAAACATATGCAAATGTAAGGACATCCCCACCACTGCCCTCACACACACAATATGGTGTGCATGCATGTTAAACTGTGTGGTGTCCGCAGATGTGGTCTATGTTGGGATTTCTGACCTCTGCCCATCTAGGGAAGGGCACAAAACCTATTTCTGATGTTGCAGAACCAACAACATGAACTCTAATAACCAAATAAACAACAGGGTGATGAACAGCAGAGGAGACCTACACCTTAACACACCACAAACCATCTTGGGGTGTAGGGAAAGTCTGGTATTTTTCATGTTCTCAAACTTTTGTATTTTGCAGGCGTGAAAGTCACAGTCTGTGAGCAAAAAAATCCATAAACAAGTATGACTGGGGATCAAACTGAAAACTCAAAAGTCTAGTGCCTTATCCCAAGAGTGCCAGGTTCCCACATACGATAAGTGTAGTGAGATACGTATGCAGAATGAGGAAGTACGACGCTTTCAAAAAATCAGTGCGCTGGTACAGTAGCATTATAAAAACCAGGGGTCATATTTTGAACTTAATACACTAAGAATGTGGAAGGAATAACTGGGTTACAAAAAAGCAGAAACTGCCAAATTTTTAAACCTATATGAGAAGTGCAGCAAAACAGTCCTTTTTGTGAGTTGTGTGTGCCCAACAAAACTATGTTAAAGTGGAAAAACTTTTCACAGTTTTGTCTATGGCAAGGAGAAAAACTGCATGCATTTTTCACATATCCTGTTCCTGGAAGGTTAAATTACTCTGCATTTTGAAGTGTGAAAATTAGTAGCATAAGTCCCATTACCTACTTAACAAAAAATTAACTTTCACACAATGTCACACTCAACACACAACTTTACAATCTGTAGTAGAATATGAGAGCTTAATAATCACACGAGAGTTTAAAAACCTTGTTTCTGTAATAAATTTCTCAGACATGCAAGATTTGCGAGCAAAGCTGGTGATGGAAATGACAAACAACGGAATTTAAAAGTATTCCCTCCTGTAAGAAGAAATTTCAGTTAAAAATATCTGACACAGCTGCTTAACTGAAGTAAGAAATTGTCTGCTGACTGTATGTCCAGTAGATATAACACAATTCAAGGTGAACAATATAAACTGCATCAAGTACCATAAAAGAAAAATGTGTAATGCCAAAACATTATGCTGCAAAGATGGACAAATAATAATAATAAAATCAAATAGCTGTTTCATATACTTACAACTTGGGACTGCAGCAGCCTCAAAGCGTTTTTGTATTTGATCATATGTAAACCTGACAAAGGCGTCATACTGTTCAGAGAGCTTGGTGTTCAAGACACGGTCATATTCTTCCCGAATTTGACTCTCACGTTCTTTCAACATGCGCTCACAGATTAAACCAACCTGCACAGCAAATAATATCATTAAATTACATCGTAACCCACTCACGATGGGCAGAAGAATATATTTGAGTGCCTCATGGTCTAAGTCAGAAAATATTAGTCAAGAGTGTAGAGACTTAATAAATAAATAAATAAATAATAAAAAAATAAAAAGAAATTTAAAAAATTCCAATCATTAAAAAACAATATAAATGTAAACTATGCAAAACTTGTAACGCCCTTCCAGTATGGCTCAAAAAACATAATAGTATGTGCAATGCACCCTGTATGGCACCTCTGTACCATAGACCAGAATATCACAGCACACAGATGCAAAACTCAAAGATGTACCAAAAGGGGGGGGGGGGGGGGGAAAGATATGAACGAGGCGTACTTATAAAGAAAAATGAAAAAAGTTAAATGGGGGGGGGGGGGGAGGGATGTAAGTAATTACATGTATGTAACTCAGTATGAAAATGTGAAAAAATATTTTAACATGACCAGCAGTAAGCCAGACCAATTGCAAGGTTAATCATTCCAGCAAGTCACCTGGTCATCAACACTTTCAGTAAAACACAAATAAAAAGCAACCATCCTGAACGGTTAAGCAACAGTCACTTCCTAAGTGAGTACTGCGAAGTTTAAGACAAAATAAGCTTAATGCTGAGGACAATAGAATTATACCCTCATATTTCACACTTAACTGCAGACAAGACATATTTCCCATTTGCCATTCACTACAGGTGGCTATTTTATATACTATATTTACTGAAATCAAACATACAAAGTTCAGAACAGTAACAACTGCATTTGATGAGTAACTAAATCCATACTAAAGGTCCTTCACCCAGCATTTAACTACAGTTTAAGCTGATTGAAGGTTCACAATTACAGAAACAATGGTGCAGCACCATCATCACAGAATGCCACCACTCAATATATGTGTTACTGCACCTGGTCAATTGAACTGTAGAACTTCAAGTTTGGGTGTTGGTTTAAATTAGCACTATGAAGCATTCTTATGGTGTACAATTACACCACATTTTCTACAAATCTCCTTCACCACCTAACAGTTTACCTACCAATTTTAAGTACCCTTTATAATACTTTGCTTACATGTTAACTGGGTAGCTGATGTTTAACCTTTTGACGCCTAATGTCAACTATAGTGGTTGTACCGCACCGCTAACCTCTAAAGTTGCATTTTATATATTTATTCAACAAATATAGGTACTGAATATTTTAAACACGGTACAAACTCTCCGGTTTTTCTCTTCAAAATGCAGTTTGTTTCATAATTCTAACGTGTTTGGTTCCTGTATTATTCACATATTATATACAGGGTGTGCTAAAATTAAAAAAATAATTCCGGCGCCAAAAGGTTAAAAACTACTCCCCTACCGTCTCATACAGACCTTTCAATTATATACACACCACATCAAAACACACAAAAAAACTGCACCTTCCAATATGGAGTATACCAGCTCATTAGTTACCTGCCGGAAGGTAAACAAAGGCTTTTCCTTGGTGCTTGATGAGTATGTTGTAGCAAAGCTTGAGGTAGTTGGTGATCCTGGAGAATCCATGGCACCATCAGAGGAAGATTCTTGGGTGCCATGCACATCATGCCCTGGATAAAAGTTCAGCTGCTTACGGCGATGCAATCGGCGTATTTCCTCACGAATGCTAGCTGCCATCTTCTCTGAAAAACAAATTAAAGTAACTTTTTAAATGTTCTCTTTGCAGGCCTATGTTTAAAATCACCAAGTCTATTTATTCCTTCCAAAGCCAACTCAAAAATTGTACACTGACAGTGCTCAGATCAACATTCTCTTTCCTACAATAAAATCTGATTCAAAATGGTTCACTTGTGTAGAATACACTTTTTTTAGTTCATTTCGTAAGTGACTCTAAGCAAACATGACAGATATGCTGTCACTGTAGTAAAAATAGGCTTATTATTCAATTTTGTGAACACAATTAACAGAAAATATGCATAAACTCAGAAGTGAGTGCTGAACTTCTTTTTCAATGGGCAAGAACACTAAATCAGTAAATTTACAGAGTCCAGAGGTTTACTGTGATGTGTAGAACAGCCTCTAACTTGATCCTGTACCAGGCCAGATTAATGCAGTTCACATCAAATTTAATATTGTCCTCCAACCTATGTTTCCATCCCCTATATGGTCTTGTCCCTTTAGTCTTTGGACTACAATTTTATATGCATATCAAGTCCCCCCACCCATTCTATGTACCTGCCATCATACACAATACCCTAAAATCCGGAAAACAATACAAATTATCCTCTTGCTCCTTATTATCCAATTTTCCCCCATTTCTGTTGCTTCCCATTTCCTGCATCCATATATTTTCCCTCACATCATGGTCTCAAACATCCTCCAATTCTGTGCTTTCCTTTCCATCAGATACCAAAGTTTTATTCATACCTAACAGTTTAACAATACTCTTTTTACCTGAAATTATCAGAAAAGGAAATATTTTTTTTAAAGTAAAAGACACTGTACCTGGAAATATTATACAATTAAGCATGTCACTAGCTACACAAGCATAAATATGCTGCCTACCAACAATATTAATACACTGCATGCTGGTCATGGTAGTTCCCCTGATATGCACATTATGTTTCGCTTATGTAAGTTTGGAAATTTTGACAGTAACCCACTATGGTGAGAACTGTATAGTATGTGACACAGAATGAGGGCATGTGTTACAATAAAATTTGCATATTCAAATATAAATAGTTAAGATTTAAGAAATAATAGTATTTTTAACAGTAAATACAAAACTCTGTGCCTCTTCTACAACTGTGTTGTTGTTTCTTTCTCCAGGATAAAAAGTTATTAAATAAACATGTTGTGCAACCAGGACAGCACAGTCAGTATAGCAACTTGCTACAGGCTGGATGGTCTGGGGTTCAAACCATGGTGTGGGTAAAATTTTCTTCACTCATTCAGAAAGGTCCTGAGGCCCAACCAGACTACTGTACAATGATTACCAGTCTCTTTCCTGCAGGTAAAGTGGCCAGGGCATGGCAATTTCCACTCCTCTCCTCCCAACTTCTGGTGCTTAGGTTAAAGAAGCTCTACAGCTATACCTGCATCCCTCCCCCTGTGTTTTCATGGCACGTTATTGGAAAAAGATTACCCTAATCAGTACTGTATTGTATGCTTGGTTACAGGTCAAGTTAAAGGTGAAGCTCTAACTCTGCATGCCATGAAGCCATACAGGGAGAAATGAGTTTCAGCTCCACTCATTCTTAACCTCCTCTGTACAATATGAGGCAAGCAGTCAGCTTTGTGTCTTGGCTACTTCACCCTCAGGAAAAGTATTGCTCATGACTACTGACTAGAAGGCTCTGTCCACCCCAGAGCCAGTGTGGATGTTTTGAGGAGAAAGCATCTTGGCTCTGCTGGGATTCAACCTTAAGTTGTCAAGTCCACACCCTAGTCCCCACACTGAATACAATATCCCATGATCAGTAGGGTATGTGACAAAAAGTTTTGCTTTGCTGGTTATGAACAAACTCTTAATCAACAAAGGTTTAGGTTTTGAGCTGTAATTTTGGAGACAAACCTCAGAATCAGGTCCTGCAAATCTCATGGAGGGACATGACGCAGCCTTTCCTGAAATTGTTCACACATCCTATCAACGTTGACTACCATGAACGGTATGGCTGGCCTAAGTTGTATTACATCATCGCCACCACCACACAAGGTACAAATGTAGTGTGTGTGCATTAACACATTCAGCCCTTTAAGCCTTCTGTAACACAAATTACTGTTTTCAGCTCTTGATGCATGTATGATAGTCCTTGATGGTGTATAACATGCGGATTTTATGATGGCTCTGGTCTGCTCTACATACAGAAGTGAGGACTGAACTAAGTGAGCCTGTCGCAACTCCCATACAAGTAGCCAACTAATAATGTCTATGTCCACTTGAATACTGTGCTGTCTAGAAAACCCTCTGCATTTCCCAGGGCAGAGAGGTAGTTACATAATCATCATAAACATGATCCACCCAGCCTTAAAAATCTTGTGATGGTAAAAGGCATATCAAATTGAAGCACAACAGAAACTAATTACTAATTAATGCATGATGGCTACATTACAAACTGATCACATATTCATCCCTTTACTTTACACAGAACAATCTCATCTTCAAACTTATAATCTTCTGAATTTAAAATGACACTGGCTGGTATGGTTAAACACAATGACCTTAAATTCTTCACATACTCTACAGTTTTGATGACTGCAACAACTCTGACCATGGTTATATCATGTGAAAGGTGTGATCAAGTTTTGTCTACCGCGACAGATTCTTGTTAAAAGTCAGAGCCTTCTACAAGAGAAATTACAATTCTGCTAAGTCAATACTCCTAGTATTGAATAATTCTAAAGATTTTACCGCAACACAACTGTTTCCGTCGTGGGTAACATACAACTACCCGGAATTACGAATTTGTACCAGTTGGTGCTACTACTAGTAACTTAGGAAACTGTAATTTTAAACATGACTCCCGCCGGGTTAACTTAATTACACAGATTATACCCCGACGTGACTGGCTTTCTTCTTTATAGCACAAAACTGACAAAATCTGTCGTAGATTTAAACAATAATTACCTGGTGTCAACTTGGGGCAAACTTCTCCAAAAGGCGATGGGGTAAGCTCATGTTGTTTGGTTGGTGGTGCATTTGGAGACATGCACATTGGGAAACAACGTCGACGCTTAGATGGTCTTCCATGATTATGAACTGGGTCGAAATCCAGAGTTCTCTTTAGAGTAGCGCAAGCCATCTTCCTTCTTCCTCTGACGGTTGCGACTAAACTGAAACCTGAATCTTGTGACCAGTTACCTTCAGAGTTAATGAAATATATTCCCTAACAATTCCGTAAAACAAATTGATCCTGTATATGCAATCAATTGGTAAAATGTACTCGATGTTGACGGATAAATGTCCCGGATCTCACCATCACACAGGAAACAAATATGGCCACCAATGATTTAAATCCCAATGTATACAAGATCGAAGTTCAAGCTTTGCGTTCAAGGCTTCAAGTTTGAAGTTTCAGTCCCGGGAACAAGTGTGGTCGTGGTGCTTAGGCGCAACCAGTATTCGAATTGCAGACTGGTTGACAAGAGCTAAGACCACATACATACATACGAGTACATACATACACACATAATTTGTCGCTTTGTAATATTTTGAGAGCTCCAAGGCTCTAAATTGATGTAAAACACGTCATACAAAACAATACAAAGACAATCAACTGAGACAGTCAGAAGTCATAGTGGAAGCCTGTCACACATAAAAAAACTTTACACAAGAATTCATCGATAAACGTTGTGCTAGCTATAATCATACAACAATGACTTAACACATTAAAACATGTTTAGCAATTTAAGAATTCCCTGAACTTAAGATTGAGTCACACCTCATCCGTCCGAGTGATCATACATATATTCATATATTGGGTAAAAGGCTTTTCCTAACATCATCTAGCTATGACGATCGTGATTTATAACATTAACCTTCAAGCCAGGAGACAAGAAAATAAATAATATGCAACCAAATTCAAGAAGGGCACAAAACTTATACGCAGACTATCAGACTAAAAACTAAACTCCGTGGCCTTAGTCCGCACGCGAACTATACCGACAGAGCGGCCGCCGCCGGTCGGCGAAGTTAGTGCCAACTTTTGCGGATCAGACTGGCAGCGATAATTATTATGGTTTATCTCAATGAGATCTGAAGTTCACATGAAAGCAACGTCAAAGTTTTTGTCTTGTGAACTGTGACGCCGTGTGATCTGGTAGATAATTACCAACCTTTTGAAGGCAACTTGAACTCTAAATATGGAAGGCAGCGTATTCCTTCGAAACGCTGGTAACAATCTACTAGACTAACCGGAGTCGCTTCCCAGAAGAATACTGTGCATTATTTCAGCAAATACAGCATGGAAGCAGACATATAGTCCGACCCTTCACAAGGGTTTAAGAATAAAATGTACCAATCCGACACAATCACACACAAACATATATACAGGTTGTTCCAGGAGGAATGTGCCAGACTTCGGGAGAGTGTTCCTTATGTTAAAGTATACCGATATAACCCAAAACACCTATATCCAAAGTTGAACGGTTACGGAGATAATGGCCAGCGAAGTTTGAAACT
>Ga0123354_10007772_pt1 | contig 16225 bp, 8 predicted proteins | sample TergutLab28metaG_2_FD_97872 | JGI IMG/M metagenome (GOLD analysis project Ga0123354, IMG submission 97872) | Labiotermes labralis P4 segment gut microbial communities from Petit-Saut dam, French Guiana - Lab288 P4 | ecosystem: Host-associated > Arthropoda: Insects > Digestive system > Gut ...
ACTTTCTGTTTCTCCCTTGATGTCACCAGATTTTAGCCAGCGATATGACTGTTCAGTGTCCACCAGCTTTTCGTCTAAGTTACGTGGCAATTGTCCATGCATCCTCTTGCCTTGCCATCTTTCCTTTGTTTTCTCTGCTATACTGTCCTTTACTTTTCTCGTTTCTTTCTGTACTTCTGTCTGTATTATTATTATTATTATTATTTGCTTGTTACCCTTACAGTTATCAGGTTGTATTGACCAGATTCGGAATGCTTTCCTTTCCTTTGCCAGCATAAACTCTTCATGCAAGATCTTCTTTTTTTTTTAAATCCTGATCAGCTTCCGCATATGCTTTTTCCAGTCTGTCATAGACCTTCCTCATTCCCAGTTACTCTCAGTACTTCTTTACGTTACCATTTTAAAATGTAATATGTCCCCAAGGCTAAGTTAGGAGATGACTGATTGCAAGGTTATCATTTGAGATCCACAAAAATATTTAGAATCCAGCAATTAGAATTGGATTGTATTGTCAGGTTCAACTTACGAAGAAGTCCGTCAAGCTCTTCATGTGTGGGCACCAAGAAGTTTGCCTGGTCGAGAGGAACACTTGGACAAACTTCGTTCATTTTTGCAGAATCATTTAACTGCTGGAACCTCAGGCACACTCTATGTATCTGGACCTCCAGGAACTGGAAAAACAGCTTGTTTGTCCAAAGTTATGGAACTTCCAGAGGTGTAGTATGAGAACTATATGCTGTAGCATTATATGTGTTGGTGGTATTGTGTGTTTGAAAGTGAAGGATGTGTAATTAAGAGTATCTTTTAAAAATAGAGTTGAACTCAATCGTAACAACAGTGGTTTATGTAACACCTTGTTTGTGGTGTTGAGTATTCTGTGGCACCAGTTAATTCCTCACAAGGCATACTCCTCAGGTAGAATGATTCTTGTTTTAATGGAAGAAATTATTCATTCCCTTTCATGCCATTATAAGCAAGTTTGACTCTGTGTGGGACATGAAAGTATAAAGTATGCAAAATCTGTTCACTGAAGGTTATATGTCAGGTTTCTGCTCTTTTGGAATATGACACCTTATTTACGAGTGATCAGATCCCCATATTTCAAGGCAGTTACCAAGTAATTCAGAGTCATATCCCAGAAAAATGAAATTGTAAGCTATGTTACTGCAAGAACCTTAAAAAATCTTTTTTATTCATTTTTTTTTTTTTTTGGCTTTACAAGCGTAGACTTACATTTGTGTTTGGCCTTCAGATCATTGTTTACAAGGTTTATCATTTTCTCTTCTTGCTTGTCAGTGCTTACTCAGAATGGATTTTGAAAAACCATTATTCAGTCTGGATGTGCTACTTCTGTGAATCTAGCAGTACATACTGTGAGATTTCTTTGAAATTTCCTTACAGTTGATTGCCTCTCATATTTACTTCTTTTTCTTAAGGAACAAGTTTCACTTCCACATACTAGAGTAAGAACTACCAATACTATGCGAGCTGTATGTTGTTTCCTTTTTGATTACCTTTTGAAATCTTTTGTAACACTTTCACATATGCATATAGTATGAAATGCAGTATGTAGCATACCTATGGTTAATACATAATACTAACTTTTTAATTGTGTGTAGCTTGAATGCTGCTTTTAGAGATGAGTAATGAGTTTGATACTGCATGATTTTATATTCGTATATTATGCATATTGCATGTAGTGCACTTTGTGAGTTTGTTACCAGGTGTCTTTGTAACATATTTCATTTTAAGATAGAATTTATGTTTAAGAGGAGCTGCAGGTCTGCTGGTTGCCAGTATTTCTTCCATAAGTTTTAGACTTTTTCAGATTATGACAAGTTTTCTCTCATTTATGTGTGTATGAAATAAAGTACACTATATCCATAAAAGTAGAGGATGTTGATTAACCTAGTATATGTGTTTGGTATGTAAATGTAAACATAGTTGTTTGGTCATGTCATAAAAGCATGTATGGGAAATGGCAGTAAAGTTCCACATCTTCTTAATCTAGTATTAAATAGAGAATAATGGCTAGCTGCACACCGTGGCTATGTTACACTTAGGTGAAGGTCTGGCCCTAGGTATGCATTAGTTAAGGTGGCTCAGTTGAAACAAGAGCATGTTGTGATATTGTAGGAAAGTGAAAATTTCTGTCCCTTATGGGAATCAGACCCTGATTGCCTAGCCAGGAACATCATATTAATGACTGCACCATACTGGATGTAAAATTTATTTTTACAGTGCATGACTTGTAATGATTTTATAAAGAAGCTTTACAGCAAATGTTAAACATGTTTTTCAGTGACAGCAGTGTTAAGTTACATTTGCTGTTAGTGACACTCAGTACAGTATACTCTGTTTATAGTGTGTTTCACTTTATGAGGTGATTCTGTATTAAAGTGACTATAGTATTCATATTGGTAATTGTATTTTTCTCTGTTTTTAGTTTAAAAGTGGCTACAAAATTGTCAGTCTTAATTGTACTGCCATGAAATCATCTAGTTCTGTTTATGCAAGAATTGCTCAAGAGCTTGCTTTAAAAGTGTCAAAGCAAACTGAAAAATCTTATTTGGCAAGTATTGAGAAATATTTGGCTTCAAACCATAAAATGATGTAAGTATCATCAGTTTGATACACATTTGATGTTTTTTATTTGAATTCTTAGAGGAAACATAGGTCCATTCTTTTTCTGCAAGTAAATGTTTTTTCTTTCAGTTTGTTGGTGTTGGATGAAATTGACCAACTTGATAGTCGGAAACAATCTGTTTTGTACACAATATTTGAATGGCCGTCTGCACCAAACTCAAAATTGGTTATGATAGGAATTGCAAATGCATTGGATCTGACAGACAGAATATTACCTCGCCTACAAGCACGGCTTGATTTGAGACCTCTGCTCCTTCATTTTGCACCATACACGAAGCTGGAGATCGTTAATATCGTTACAGAAAGATTAAAGCAGGTATTATGTAGGTTTGATATTGCAAGTACAGTCAGTACAAGGCATTTTACTATAAAGACTGTTACGGTATTAACATTACCTAGAATATAAATTGTAGCATATTTTAAGGAAGAATTAACTTTGTTATTCACGTACCAGTTTCAGCTACTAGAATACTTTCTTGAAGTTAACAAATTTTTCTTCTTTTATGCCTCTTTTACATTCACAAAAAATGTTTTTTTGGTGGAATTTTCGTGTAGTATTTGTTCTCTGGCTTTTTTCCATTACCAAGCATTGGCCTTAAAATGCTATATTGGCTTGGTTAACAGGAAGGAATTAGGTATAGTTACAATTTTGAGAGACTTAGAGCAGGTCGTAGTGCTTGATGTGGGAGAATATTTTTATTCAATGATTTGAGAGCAGGTACAAATGTCTGTTATGTTGATAACTGGTCTTTGGGATGTGTTGCCATGTAGTCTAGTTGATACTCTATATACCATTGTTTTGGAGAAAACTGAAACTGGAGGCAGTTCATCTGAAGTGTCACTACTCTTGCCATATTACACAGTATCTTGTTCCATACAACAGGAATTTTCCTAGACACTGTTTTGAGGACCTCAAATCTTGTTGTAGTCTTGCACTATTCAAGTTCTGAACCACATATTTTCTGTAAGACATGTTGCAAACTGGTAAGCTGCGTACTAATGTTTGAGAGATGTTTTTGTAAGTACACACCACAAACAGAAACTTAACAACCCTAATTTGAAATTTTCTGATCAGTGTAGTGTGTGGCTGTTCATCAATATTCTCACTTTCATTAGATTCCATTTTGCATGAAATATAGATGTATGGTTCACAGTTGTTTTCCAATACATTTCTGTCCAGAAGTATGGCATAAAGGTAGTTAAACTGAGAATTATCTTTTATAATTTTACTTGTAGTGTGGTGTGTCTTCTGTATTCCCATCAGAAGCTCTTAAATTGTTGGCTGGAAAAGTAGCATCTACTTGTGGAGATATAAGGAGAGCACTGGACATTGGCAGGAGAGTAATAGAATTAGCAGAGGCCCAGGAGTTTAATCAACTAATGCCACTTCAGCCAACAGTGGATCATGGTGTGTATGAACTGTCAATTGATGACATTTTAAGTAATTGGAATTCTGTTTGTCAGTAGTTAGTTTCAAGCATCAGTGTTTGAATTTATTGTAATTTGAAGTGCATCTCTACACAGTAGTGTGAGCACTGTCACACTTGGAATTTAGTGAAAAATCCAAGAGATACTGCAGTACTTATTAATAGTAGTAGTAATAATAATAATAATTATAATATATTTTTCATAAACCATGTGCTGAAATTTAAATACCCAGCCCAGTACAATTAGCTCAAATATATTCCTGAAAACTTGACCTCAAGACACTTTTGATTTTTACTGTTTCTTCAGTGTAATTGATCACATTGCATATTTATATAAAAACAACTACAAAACTGTTTTACATATCACAACTAGGTGCTTTGGCAAGTATAAAGCATGATAATACTTTCTGCAATCCAACTACCCTACATTCTTTTCATTGCTAATATGAGCACATTTTACGATGGGGTGTGGATAAGTCCTTCGCCTGATCAGGAAAGAAACAAGCTACAGTGACCAAACTCCAGATTTATTCAACATACTCCCCACAAAGCTCAATACACTTCTTAGCCCATTGCTGTAACTCTTGCAAGCCACTCAAAACAAATTCAGAATTTCGTTAGTCCAACCAGGTCCCTGTGGCAGCAATGACCTCTGTGTTGGACGAAAAACAGCAACCTCTGAATTGTTTTTTCAGTCCAGGCAATAGGTGGTAGTCTGATGGGGCCAGATCCAGAGAATAGGGTGGGTGATCAAAACATTGGAAACCCAGGTAGGCCAGTTTCTTCTGAGTTGCAAGTGCCCGGTGAGCTGGGGTATTGTCATGCAAGAACAAGACCACCTTGGTGAACTTCCCGTGGCGTTTTTCCTTCAAAATGTCCTTCAGTTGCACCAGCAGAGATGAGTAATACTCCGTGTTGATAGTTTGGCCCTTTGGAAGATAATCAATGAGGAGGATGCTGTCTTGATCCCAAAAAATCAAGGCGAGAATTTTCCAGTGGATTTTTGCACTTGGAATTTTTTGGGGTGGAGTGAGCTGCTGTGCCGTCACTTCATTGATTGTTGCTTTTTCTCCAGGTCATAGTGATATAACCAGGTTTCGTCCATGGTCACCAATTGCGACAGGAAATCATTTGGATTGCGCCAAAAAAATTCCAAAATTTGCTCAGACATCTGGCACCGTTGACGTTTTTGATCCACGTTCAGGCATTTCGGGACCTACTTCACAGAGAGCTTCCACATGTCCAAATCTTCATGAATGATGGACCCAACCCACTCATGTGAGAAGCCCAGTTGCTCAGTTATTGATTTAGCCAAAATCCGGCTGTCTTCCAAGATCAGCATGAATTTGATCAATAATCTCCGGGGTGGTCACTGTTTTGGATTGTCCAGGATGAGAGGCATCACAGTTGGAAAAATCACCACATTTAAACTGGACCACCCAGTTTTTGATGGTGACATACGATGGTGCATGTTCCCCTAATGTTTCTGTCAGAATGTCGTGAATTTCCTTCAGTTCCTTGCCTTGCAGGAAAAAAAACCTGATGACAGCTCGTGTCTGCATGTTGTTGAAATCGCGCACATTGCATGACATGCTTCCTTTCAGCCTCTGTAACTTGCAATTCAGCACATGACCAGACCACTCTTTCCAACGACACTATCGATTCCATCCTATGACATTGGGAAGTAGGTCGGGCTAAGGACTTATCAGCACCCCCAATGCTATTACAAAAATATATTTATTATGACTTAATTATTTTGTGTGTGTGATTTGTTGCCATTGTGGTTACACTTATTTTATTGTCAGAAGGTGTTTTTATGTGTGTGTATATATATATTTATTTATTTATTTATTTATACACATGTTCATCTGTTCTTATTAGTACCTGTTGATTTATTTGTGATTTGGAAGATTTCATTTTCAAAATATTTGAGATTTTTGGTTGGATGGTCTTTGGTAATTTCAGAGCTGTAAAATACGGCATGCCTGTCATTGGAGCTCTCACTGTTTTGTCAATGTCTTCATTCCAGTGGAACTGTTAATCAGTAATTTGTTGCTTGTCCCTATGTATGTTGTGTGATTTGGTCTGTTTGGATGACAATTTGCTGTCATACAAATTTTTTGCATTACTATTGTTGTGTCTCATAAATAAGCATTAGAGTTAGAATTGCATACTGTTCTGAAATTGTACAATTTTTACTAAATTCGTGCAGCAGAGAACTTTTTTTTTCTTGTTCCATCGCTATTGTACCTTACACAGCAATAAGGAACACATGTATGAGTTTATTTCAGAATGCATTGGTTTACTTTTATAATGTCCGGATGAGGTTTAGGCACTTTGTCTCAGTTACATCAGAGTTGAATACATTTTCATTACCATACCTGGTAACCATTTCCAATGTAACCCCATGGTGAGGGTACCATGGCCAGACTCTTGAGTGTTGATAATGTTGTTAAGGAACTGTAATGTATCTGTAATTCTGGAATTCCTGTATTTGTTTTCAAAGGAAAATTTGCTATTCTTAAATCTGGTCAGTGCCTGATTATATGCCTGCTGATTTCAGCAGCCAACACATCAAGTTCCAGAAAATCACCCCAGAAGAATCTTGATGCAGGATCTGTGGCTCTCGAACAAGTCAGGACCGTGCTGAACAGTGTATATGGTACTTCAAAGTCTCTAGATGCTGACTCTGATGAAAGTTTTCCATTACAACAGAAAGTGCTTGTTTCCGCATTCCTACTTTTACTCAAGAAGGGACACAACAAGGATGTCACTGTGGGAAAGGTATGAAATAATTAGAATGAGTAGCTTTCATTTAGAATATATATAAAAAAAAAAAAAATTATCTGGATAAACAACAAAATTAGACAAATAGAAGAAGCAAGTAACAAAAATAATGCAAGAAAATATTTTAGAGAACTCAGTTTTTGAATATGCAGAATTCGATGTTACCAATATTTTGTAAAGACAAAAATGGTAACATATTGTCAGAACATGGGGACATTGTACGAAGGTGGAGACAATACTTTTGCGACTTACAAACCATCAATACCAAAACTGAGGAGTTAATCTCCGAAAACGTAATTTTAAGTAATGCTGAAGAGGTACCCCCACCCACCTATTATGAAGTAAATGAAGGAGAAACTCAGAATACACAGGCTGCAGGATCGGACAACATACCAGCAGAGCTAATAAAACAAGGTGGGACAGAGTTAAAAACAAGGATACACAAATTAATTATGAAGACATGGGATGAAGAGACTCTACCAACAGAATGGACAGAAGGAATAATCTGTCCCATATATAAGAAAGGATGATATGCAGTAATTACTGACCAATCACTCTCCTGAATGTAGTATATAAAATTTTCTCAATCCTAATAAACAGTAGATTATCGAAAATAGTAGAGCAAATAAGAAGATTGTCAAATGGGATTTCAACCAAACCGATCCGCAGTCAACAACATATTTATAGTGAGACAAATTATTGAAAAATGTCATGAATTCATCCTAGAGTTGCACATCGTCTTCATTGATTACACACATGCATTTGACTCAGTTTTTAGAGATAAAATAATAACGTGCTTAAACAAATATGAAATACCAAGTAAATTAATTAAACTAATAGCCAGGACTTTACGAGATACAAAAGCTAGGGTCAAAGTAAACCAAAACTACACAGATAAGTTTGAAATAACAACAGGTGTGAAACAAGGCGACCTGTTATCAGCAACTCTATTTAGTGTAGTTATTGACGATATTTTAAAGCAGCTTGAACTGAGACGTAATATATCAACACATTTAAAACAATGCTCAGCATATGCCGATGATATATTAATCACTGCCCAAACTGAACAAATAATGATAGACACTTTTAAAAAATTGAAAAACATTTCATTACAATTTGGGCTAATAGTAAATGGAACAAAACAAAGTACAGGAAGTGTACAAGGAAAGAAACCCAACTAAATAAACTAATTGTGGACAACAAGCATATTGATCAGGTTAAATCATTCAGCTACCTTGGTACTGTTGTGAATGGAAATAACACTCTGGAAGAAGAAATTAGAGAAAGAATTGTTAAAGGGAATAAAACATTCTATGCAAACAAAACGCTTTTTAAATGTAATTTGGTGTCCAGAAAATCCAAATTGAAGTTATATTGGTCAGTAATTAGACCAGTTGTAGTGTATGGCTGTGAAACATGGGTCCTCAAAGAAAGTATTATACAAAAACTCTCTGTGTTTGAAAGGAAAATATTTTGGCCAACTAAGGAAGCCAATGGTATATGGAGAATTAAAACAAATAAGGAGTTAGATGAATTGATTAAACACCGGAACATAATAAATTATGTTAAAGCCCAATGATTGAGTTGGTTTGGGCACATAAATACAATGCCCAAAACTAGCATAGTAAAAAGAATACACAAATGGAAACCAATCACAGGAAGGTCAGCTGGAAGGCCCATGTCTCGATGGGAAGGTGATGTCAGGAATGATCTTAAGAAGATGAAGCTTATGAAATGGGCAGAACAAGGACAGGACAGCCTTAAATGGAAAGATATTGCCGAGAAGGCCAAGACTCTATCAGAGTTGTAGCACCATAGAAGAAGAAGAAGAGGCTTTCATTTAGGAATGCCATCAGAGTTACAGTTACATAATACTTTAAATAGAGGGTCAATTTTGGTGGGAAGACTCACAGTCGGACTGGTATTGTCGTGATACATGGAATACAGCATTCGATTGTACTGGATGTCTGGTCCTTTTAGAGTGGCTGGCTGCGGCACTAACAACAGTGTTGGCTGATAAAGTTAGGGAGAGACTGTCAGAAAGTAAATGAGAATACAGAAATTTGATATTAAGAAATACAGTTGCTATAATTCAAGACTGCGGAAGTTAGACAACACTCTCACGTCAAATTTCAGGAAGTTTTTCAGCTTCAGAAGACTTGGCTGATAATGCAGATATCAGTGTGGTTTAGGAATGTATTAAGAGAGAATATCAAACTTCCATCCCAAAGGCTGCAGGGAATTGGAAGAAAAAGCAGCATAAACCATGCTTTGATGAAGACTGCTGGAAATTACCATGTCAGGGCAAGGTAGCTAAATTGCAGTGGTTTTGGAATCCATGTCAAATGAATGGAGATAATCTGATGCATGTAAAATGTGAAATTAGTGGACATTTAAGGGACTAAGCAAGTTGGAGAATACAAGGATTGTCTAACAGTTTGACATTTTTAGTCTGTTACTGCATTTAGGCTTTCAGTTTGTGAATGCTAACTGTTGATGTTTTGTTACAAGTAGCATAAATTTTATGACTGAAAGCAAAACACTTATCAAACCAAGTATTTTAAATGTGTCACTCCACTTTTAACACAACCACAAGAAGACTGAAATCATGTGAGCTAAAAATAAAAAAAGCTGGAAAGAAATCTTCCTGTATGGGACACAAATGTTAAATCCACACACAACCATTCAATGAATGAGTAATTCAGATTGTCAGGAAGTCAAAAATATAAAAAAAGTCAGTTGGTAGTAAAGCTTTGCTCCTTACTACAAGAAAATTAGACATGTCTCTTTACTCCTGTCATATAAAGGCAGATTTTTGGAAGTGAAAAGGTGATCTGCGTTACTGAAAACACGTGACTTTTTTTTATATAAAACTAAGAAATACCAAAATTTGTTACAAAAAAATATATATATATCTATATATGAGCATATACAGGCAGATGTTTACTGGTTTCTCTCTGACAAAACCCTTGTTTTCTTGTGGCAGCTCCATGAAGTTTATTGCCGCATTTGTAAGAAGAAAAATATACTTGCTGTGGATCAAGCAGAATTTCTCAGTTTATGCCAGCTTGTTGAAACAACGGGTATCCTTAAAGTACAAGGGCGCAAAGAAACAAAGCTGTCTAGAGTAAGTATAATTCACTTGCAGGTTTTTTACATTCAGAGCATTGGTTCTAAAAGAGTTGATGAATGAATTATGGTAGACCCATTTTAAAACGTAGTTTATGAGATACCACTAGAGTTCAGAACAGGAAGTGTGGCCGGTATTCTTAAAATTGCTCTGGTACAGTGAGCAGAAATGGAACATAATACTACTGACCAGTTGTAATCTGTATAGGTTGCACTAAATTGAAATATTCTATATTTTCTTCTGTCATATATGTTGTTAGTTTTTTTTCTTAAGTGGTATACAGTGGAAGTAATATGATGACTTGTATATTATCTTGGAGTAAATTTTCTCTGCACAGGTATGTTTGCAGTGGGATGAAGAAGAAGTGTCTGCAGCTCTGAATGATAAACAGTTGTTGGCTTCCATACTGAATGACACAACTTGTTTACCTTGAACATGCATAGCTTATAGGGCAGATTGGAACATAAAATGGGTGCTGTAAGCACAAAATGAGGCACATAATTAAGGTGGTGATTTCCAAGAATAGCCATTGGCCGGACAGTTTTCACAAACGACATCTGAATTATTTATAGAGGAAGGACATTGTATGAGAAACATGACGTGCAGTGCAGCAACGTAGTTATGAAAATGAAATGTGATAAAAGAATGATGTATATTGTGATATTTTTTTATTAATCAGGTCCATCAAAGTAGACTCTAGCGGGAATCAGTATACTTACAGCAGCCTTTATATGAAACATGAGGAAGACTTGGAAACCTTGTCTTCAGTGATGGTATTTTTTTGAATGTCAGTGATAGTGTCAGATAGGTGTCATTTTTATTTCAACTTGGAAAAAAAGTTGTCTGATTTACATTAACGTTCCTCTTAACTAGTGGGGGTAATTATGGACCTTGTGAATTCCTATAAATTCCTTATTCACATCAGTTCACTCCCTGTCAGTTGGCACTGTCTTGTGACTACCCTGTGCACTTTGTTCACAAATTCTAGTTGGAGGTCATTTTCAGTCATTCACTGCATGGGTCATCACCCACATCCTCTGACCGCTTCAGAACTCTTAAACCACTGAAATGTTTGTGTTTGGGGTAGAGCCCTACTCCCATAAGCTGTTTCTAGCATTTTGTATGCTTCAGTGGGGTTATTGTGTAATATACATGCACACACACACAATTGTTCTATTTTGAGGTTTCTGATGGTGCAGCAAAACATTATGCAATAAGCACATCTATGTGAAACAAGCATCAGATCTTACTGGACTGTCAGGGTGAAGGTGAAAGTAATTTATGCTGCAAGTTTTTATTTCATTTCAGTCTCATTACTTTCTTGCTGCACTTAATAATTGTCACTGAAATTTAGTTGCTTTTAAGTAGAATGTAGATTTTATGTTGGACTTGATTGCATGGTTTATTTTAAAACAAATAAGAGTTGGTCTCTTTGGATTATAGTTTTTGCAGTTCCACTTCTGGAACAAAGATGTCTCAAGTATTATTATTATTATTTATTTTAAACACTAATTAATGTGAACACAGTGTACCATGCACTGTGTGTCTGGTAGATTTGAGTTTGCCATAAGTGAGCTGGTTATGAGTTCTGTTCATAAAGTTCTTGGATTGGTTAACTAAAACACTATGTATGAGATAAATTTTGTTGAACATTATCCCCTTTGAAAATATCCTCTCCTGCATTAATATGACAGTCCCACTTACACTTCATTTTTTCCAGCTGACCGTATTGATTCTGAAGAAATTTGGGTAGGCTGCTCTTGCATTTTTTTTGCAGTTCCTGTAGTGATTCAGAATGACTTCACTTTCAACTAATTTTATTTCTATACTTTGCTTTCTGTCATGAAGATACAATTCAAACCACTGTGCATCTGTACCTTGAGTTCCATGACAATTGAGTTGGGATAACAATAATTCATGATTGACACAGATTCTGTAGCAAGATCACGATATTATATAAACATGCAGGCCTGGACTGGGCTGTATGTGATGGTCAAATTCCTTGCATCCTGCCTATAAGATAAAGCCATATCTGTCACGAATCACTTCTGCATGTCTTTGAATGACTTAAAAGGTTCAGAGAGGAACACAGTCTTGAATGTAATACAATAAGTGTGTAGCTGTCAACAGCTCAAAATCCAGAAACAGAATGTCCTGACAGCTGGTGATCAGAGACCACTGAATGGCCCTAAAATTTATAGACAATTCATAGCATACTAACCATAAGAAGACTGTCAGATTATGAAGATTTGGGGAAAGACACAGATCTGTGTAGAGTTCCATTCTGCATTACAGGCCTTAGATGACGGTGTATGAGACTGATACAGTCTTCTTTTTCGGACTTCATCTATCACCTTAATTTTTATTAAAAAAAACATGTTTCAGAAGCCAGCTTTGCTTCCATTTTCTGGCAAGGAAGCACTTAACCTAGTGGACCCCTTAGATCAAGCTATTCTCAGTCACTGGACAGCATGGAAATGCTTAACTTATTATGCACATCAGAAGAGATCAAGTCCACAGGCAGTAACAGGAAAGTAGCTACAGAAAAATTGAAAACAACTGCAAGACTCAAAAAAAAAAAATGAAGCCTGGAACACTCCACAAATAAAAACCATACAAAAGACCCATGAACTGATACTGATCAGACCACAGACACAACACAAAGAACCAGAACACATGCATTTAAAATCTGTAACACTACTGGCTCCATCTGTACAGAAAATTATAAAGCGTCATGGGTTTAAATATATTATTTAGACAATTCCTTGCTGATCGAAGGATACTAGATGGGCGAAATTGCCGTGCTGGGTTGACTGATGGGATTTTTTAAACATGACATGCAGGCTTTTTCCTTATATTTTCCATACATTGAATTCATTTCTCTGTTTATATAACATCTTAGCTTCCTTCCAAAGTATGTGGTGATTCTCCTTAAATATATGTTGCATTGATCTGGATATTTCCAGACATCCCTGCGCATTCTGCTGCTGCAGTGAAGTACTTCCTGACAAATTGTGGTGTTATCACACACCTTGTACACCTTACCCTGTACTAGCTTACATTTACCTGTCTCCTAATGTCAAAAACTGTTCTTGTAAGGAAGATTTAAGGATGTTGAAAATGTCAAGCAGCATATAACTCCTGAATTAAATGCAGTTTTATTGTGTGCCTGCAAAGACTGTTTTGTGTGAATTTTAGAACATTTTGACAAGTGTGTTGTAATCGAGCAGATATGCTGAAGGAAAATGCAACCATTTTCTGTGTTTATATATTCAGATAGACTAAGTTCTGAAACTTTTTTTTTGGTACCATGCATTGTGATGCACTTTGTTGGTTAACATTATGTAACTGCTGAAAATTGATTATATCCACAAGGTGGAAGAATAAAAAAATCTTTATATGTAATTTTCCCTCTACTTAAGATTTACAGCGTGTAAAATATTGGAGCAGTGAGACCAGAAGTTCCCGTGAAATATGTGGAAACCAGAGACAAAGCCATTGCTATAATCCAGAAAACTACTTTAATTTTCACCTCCTTCAAAACATCAAGTCTTGCCCCGAGGATTTTGGGTATGGAAGAAGAACCCTCCTCTGAGCTGTTGGTATTTCCATACCAGTTCACACAGTATTATCCCAAAAGATGTTTTGAAGATAAATTTAATTGAGCTATTGTCAACATTGGTGCTTGGTGTCTCATGACGAAACTGTCATATCCTATAAACCGTCTCATCAAAGTTGCATTACAGTTTACAATACACTATATCAGTGGATCCCAGGGGATCTGTGGATACATTTCTGTAATGGCTGCTTTGAAGTTTACTTTTTTAATTAAAAAGATAATGTTTTGTTAAAAGTAACCATCAAAATTCTTTAATTGGAGACATGTTTATTTCATGTGACAGAATATCTACTTAGGACACCCTCCGTATCTCACGAATCAAGTGACAACCAGTTTAATCAAAGTCAATAACTCTTGCTGTGCATTGTTATGTATGCGTAGCTATCTGATTACAAAGTGTGTTGTGCGTGAATGCAGGAAGAAAAATATTCTTGTTAAATTAACAACCTTGCATGGTTGCACCCACTATAGATATTTGTAATCTCTAGCTGTGACTTTCACCACCATGGATTCCAGTTTATTTTAGTCCCAGTTCAAATAGCGTTAAGGGAAGTGAAGTAGTTATTTTTTTTTAGCTACAGCACTGCTGGAGAAATAATGTGCAGTAACAGTAATTTTGTTTTTTATTTATTGTATATCAGTGGCTATGTAATTAAACAGTCAATACTACTGCAGTAAGTACAGGTGTAACCAACATTGTAAGTGAATCTCAACATTTTATGTTGCCATCCAGTTTCAGCAGTTCCAGAAGTGCAAAGATAAGTACAGAACAGAAGTATAATGATTCTTGTTTGTCCCTTGGGGTTTATGTATACAGGTGAAATAATTGCCCATGATACCATATGTCTTGTGTAACAAAGTGTTACAAAACATTTCATAGATACCTGCCAAACTTCGTAGACATTGTGCTACTAATCACCTTGAATATAAGGATAAAATATGAGTTTCTCAGTCATAAGCTTCAGGCATTAATAAACTGTCAGAGCTTTAAGGTGAAAATTTCAAAAACTAATAATGAAAACTCCACCAAGACCTCCTATTGGGCAAGTTACTATACTTGCGATGTAGGAGAAGTGCAGAAACCCCAATTAAACCTAATGCAGTGGAAATGGCAACTTGTGTGCTTGGTGAAGAGTTAAAAAAGGAACTTGAAACAATTCAGTCGTCGAATAATACTGTTAAGTGCCGCATTTGAATTTTCAGTATATATAAAAAAAAAATGGTATTGGGACTTAAATATCCAGCATTGATTTTCATTGCTTGTTGGCGCCCTGCTCTGGTTCAGGGGAACATATAATCGTGAAAAGAAACTAATCTATTCGTAAGTACATTCTGGTCAAAGCAAATGAAAATTAATTTTACTATTAGGCACTAATGGGGTAGCTCAATCGGTATAGCGACTGACTACGGACTGGACGGTCTGGGATCGAATCCCAGTGGGGACAAGATTTTCTGCCATGTCCAGACCGGCCCACCCAGCCTCCTGTACAACGGGTACCAGGTCTTTCCCGGGGGTAAAGTGCGGCCAGGGCGTGCTGCTGACCACTCACCCCCTTCTAGTGCCGCGGTCATAGAAGAGAAGAGCTATACCTCTACCCACACCGGGCCTGTAACGGGATCATTTTACTTTATTAGATACTAATGATGTAAATTTGCAGACTGTCTAGAACTGGTTAATGTTTCTTGTAATTACATTACACTCTTAAGTATATGGTAATAAGTAGTAGGAGCAGGTGTTTGTCACGTGCGTAACAAACTCAGATGTGCCGTAGTGGCCTAGAATTACAGGTGAATTAGCTACACTGTTCACTTGACACACATTAACACAGAATTGTGGATTGTTCTGTAATCACCCTTATGGTAACACAATTGTAATTGCCCCTAGCAATATAATTGTAGAGTTTATGTTGCAAATACACAAGCTACACTGTTAACTATATTCCGTTGTGGCTCAGAGTTACGCATTGAACTTACTAATATTGATACTGATAATATGTGCACAACACTTATAGTCAGTTGGACATATTTCAGACAACCCTTGTGTTGGAGTTGCAACTGCCTCATGCAGCATGCAATTTACACGTGTGGTAAAACACAGAGCCAATTGATGACTAATTACTGATAATATTAATACCACAATGCTTGATGATTGTTTCACTGTAATGTACCCCATGTACATGTTTCCCTAGTACGGTTTCCCCCTTCAAAACTGCACTTATTGTGGATGGCATCCCCCCCCCCTCCCCCATTAAGAACACATGCCATCACACGTCTAATTAAGCGTGGAGTTGGTAGTCAACTAATTCGCAAGCGATGCTACTCGCCCGCCAGTCCTAGCTTGAGGCCTCATTCACACTGCAAGCCAAGCCAAGCCGAGCCGAACCGAACCGATTCAGCTTGGAAAACAAACCTACGTTATGAAATGGAAGCATTCACACTGCACGCCGAACCGGACCGAGCATGTTCACTGGCTGATGTTTGTTTTTATTCACCAGCCGACGACCGATTCTGTTGCTCAATAGGTCTAACTTCCTGCGGTTGTAGTGCGTGTTTTTTGTTTACAATGAGAGCAAATAGGCCTACATTGGATTGCGAAGTTTTAATCAATGCGGTGCA
>Ga0123354_10007774_pt1 | contig 16222 bp, 11 predicted proteins | sample TergutLab28metaG_2_FD_97872 | JGI IMG/M metagenome (GOLD analysis project Ga0123354, IMG submission 97872) | Labiotermes labralis P4 segment gut microbial communities from Petit-Saut dam, French Guiana - Lab288 P4 | ecosystem: Host-associated > Arthropoda: Insects > Digestive system > Gut ...
AAGCACAGGATCAACGAGATGGGTCTCTCACTGCTGGTTGGCTGAAGAAATGGAACCTACACTCCCGGACGGAAACCCCCCCCCCCCATTTCAAGACAGAATCCCAGCGCCACTGGAATACTTCCCCAGCTACATTGTGGACGCGGCATACATACCACGACAAGAAGGGTCGGAGACGGCAAAGGCTTATAAGAAGCGCCTTTATACTACTTTATAAACGATGCACAACGCGTCTTCCACCCCACAGGAAATGCGAATCGCAAGGCTGTGGCCGCAATCAGACTGGCAGAAAATATGGGAGAATTTAACAACAGCGCTGATTTCAGAAGCAGACAAAGCCGTGTGGTACAGGACGATTCACGACATTCTCCCGACAAATGAGAGACTGTACAGGATCAAAATGTCCCCAGCAGACGGTTGCAAGGAATGTTACAAGAGAGATACTCTCATGCACCGTCTAACTGAGTGTGGAGGACAGCCAATGTGGGAATGGGCAAGGAAGGTTATAGCAAGGATGTTGCGCACGATTCCGGCGAGAATCCCCGATGAATTGTTGCTGCGCCCACAATTCTACCTCTGGCCTCCGCAACGTCAGCGTGCGGTACTGTGGGTGCTATCCCGATTTGTAACGTTCCGACTAAACCGACAACGAGGCCCGACGTTACACGACCTAATGGCCTTCCTGAGACGATCCAAATGGAAGATGTTTCAGTCGCCGAACAGGCGTAGGAGTGTTGCGAATTTCCTCACAGTTCTAGACACCACATAACGATTGTGACTACAATGTCGGAAGGTACAAGACCATATAATGGCAGACCACATGATGTGGTGTCAAGGCCCAGGAAGTGGATCGGGTAATGAGAGTAACTAGAAGCACCGACTCGAGGGAACAAACCAAGAGGCATTCACCTGCTCCATCGTTCCAAGTACCCGTTCCGTCTCGCTTCATGTTTCATGTTTTATGACCACAAGCTAATCTAGTAGGAGGGTAACGTGCCCTGTTATGTCGAAAGAATCCATGTAAACATCAGAGAATAATACAAAAATTCTCGGCGGGGGCTTGAGTGTCTTCTGTGAGTGTTTTGTTTTGTCAGATAGAGGTCTGTGCTGATCACTCGTCCGGAGGAGTCCTACCGACTGTGGTGCATCGTATTGTGTGATATAGAAACCTTAGGAATAAGAAGGCAATTGCCCTTATTTGGCCACGGCGCCACGAGGAAAAGGGGTGGGGGAAGCCTTTTTTTCTAGAAGGCCCAGAATATTCTTTGCAACGTGTTTCATTTAATTTTGGATTTCCATTCCCAGAATTGCAGATTAGTATCTGGACAAATAGTTAAAAATTGTCGGTAATGTAAATGCTGTTGTTGAAATTCGCTTTTTAGTGCATACATCGTGTTCAGCAACTCTGTCCAGCGTTGTATGGGACACATCGAACACTGTTTCCTGGCCTGCAGTGTTAGAAATTACATCCAATCGAACAAGATCGCGACATGTATATTGTATATGTCGAATAGCCGTGAATCTATAAATAAGCATTTCCGATAATGCCTAGATGTTTCATGTGGCTTCTTCTCTTTTCGAAGCTCAAACAGGAATCTGGTCCTCCATTAGGCCTACCAGGAATTATTCTGCCCCGAGGCTGAAGTAGTCCTACACGGTAAACGCCTCGCCATCTATTTTAGGTACGAGATAGAACTAAAAGTGGCTTGCCTTTCTGAAGGACGATATCGTATCAAAATACAATTTGCGACGTCGAGGACCAAAAGGTTGCCGGATATCGTAAATTTCTGGACATCAGACTGTTACACCTAATGTGTTTCTTCGTGTCCTTATCAACCTCATGGAAAGATTTAAATATTTACTTTGGCAGTTGATATTCCAAACTGTTTTCTTCGCAACGCTGTCTATTCCTTTTTAATTTGTTTTATGGTTTGACTGCCATAGTGGTCCAAGGCCCCCTCATTGTCGATATTTCGAGATAACACTCAGATACACCTTACTGGTAGGGGTGCCCTCGACGAGTGATCGGCCCGACTTTACCTGTACCTAACAACTTACTACATCCACAACAGACATTCATGATTCCGGTTGGATTCTAACCCGCAATCCCAGCAAAGGAGCGGTCGCAGACCCACACTTTAGACCGCGCGCCCACCGGGATCGGCATTCCTTTTTCATTATTGCCAACTTAACTTAATGTGTATAGAACAACACAAGACCAGCAAGACACAAACATTTCACTCTGTCAGTCATCATACGCAGCACTCCTGCAGGTTGACGGAATAGTGAAAAGTAATGAACCCTTTAGACAACTTGGTGTTAACAGAGATTTCTAGATCATCCATTGCCGGATATCGCAACTTTTACTGTACATAGCCTTTCGACAAAAACGTAATTTAACAAATATACAAGAACGCTGCTATAGACATACTATAAAACACAATTTCTATGCTATTGTAATGAATTCTAATGTTAAACAAAATTCTAACGACTATATAGAAATTCATTATACCGCCAATCGTATTAAAAGTAATTAGGTTATCCTAATTTTAATAAATTTCGCATAATGATGTAGCACTTTGTGTATAAACAACCTGATATCAGCGTGGTGGTTGAAACTGTGCCCCAAAGACGCTTTTATTTCCTTAGCATCTTCTTTCTCCACCAAATCGCTTATAAAAACTCGAGGACTGGCTGAACAGATCATTAAGTTTCGTATTTCTAACTTGTATCAAAATATGGTTATACTTTTCGACTTCCGTTAACATGGGGCATATAAAGTATAACTCACGCTTTACAAAAACGCAGGCTTATATATTAAAAGTTGAAAAGTAAAGTGATCCCGTTACAAGCCTGGTGTGGCCCAGAGGGTGGGTAGAGGTATAGCTCTACTCTTCCATGGCCGCGGCACTAGAAGGGGGTGAGTGGTCAGCAGTACGTCCCGGCCGCACTTTACCACCCGGAAAGACCCGGTACCCATTTTACAGGAGGCTGGGTGGGCCCCAGGGCCGGTCTGAACGGGCGGAATGTCTCGTCCCCACCGGGATTCGATCCCGGACCGTCCAGCCCGTAGTCAGTCGCTATACCGACTGAGCTACCCGGCCCACAAATATATATATATATATATATATATATATATAGAGCACAACTTGGGCGTAACTTGCTAGGTGTTTATCGGAACATGTTCAGACAACCACTATGGAGATAAGAAGACGGTACCTGTTATGAATAGCACGTTTTCCGCCAACCTTAACATGTTTTGAGAGAGTTAAACACGAAAGTATAAACGCGCCAGAATTTCTATTTACAGCCTTTGTAATTTGCTAGTCGAGATAGCTTATACGGTTTTAACTCTGTGTTAAACGTCGATAAAATTTAACTGAAAGATACTGCATTATATGCTGTAGCTAACATGACGTGAATTTACAACAAAGTTACAACTTTCAGATCTCAATGTCTTGGACAGTTTTCCTCATTTCTGCTCCCATTTCTGGTGTCGCACCTCCCCCACCGAACCCACAACTGGTTCAATATCGTCATAGATGTTACTTGTTTCTCGTTAGATGAAACTCACCTGAAAAATTACGGGGCGTGAACTGTTTCCAGATATTTGCTTCACAAACGGTGGTCCTGCTCCAAATTCCGTTGCCAGGAACACTCGTGTCTCAGTTTCCATTGTGCGTTGGGTGCAGTCAGTCCTACCAAAATAATGTAAGTGGTTACGTTCTTAAAATGAGATGGGCGGGGCCTGTAGCGCGTATGGGGTAGGAGAGAGGCTTATACAGGGTTTTGGTGGGGTATCCTGAGGGAAAGAGACCACTTGGGAGACCCAGGCGCAGATGGGAGGATAATATTAAGATGGATCTTCAGAAAGTGTGATGTGGGGGCATGGACTGGATCGAGCTGGCTCAGGGTAAGGACAGGTGGCGGGCACTTGTGAATGCGGTAATGAACCTGCGGTTTCCATAAAGTGCGGGGAATTTCTTGACTGACTGAAAACTGGTTAGCTTCTCAAGAAGGACTCTGCTACATGGAGTAAGTAAATAAGTAAGTAAGTAAGTAATTTATGTTCTTACATTTGTGTTGATGAACATTAAAGTCTTCTGGAACCTGATCCCGTGAAAACGGGTAAATTATAATAGCTGTGTTGTTTAAAATAATAGACTACCTGTCTACAGTACTTTGAGTTGCGACAAATCGGCCGTATAAAGAAGGCGTCACTGGATTTCACGGGCTTATCCACTTCTATTTATTATATTATGCCGTCGTCACACAACATATAAAACGGTTGTATTATTAAAACCTGTTACATTCGGCTACATGTTTCGGCCGTTACCCGGCCATCATCAGGCCAACAAGGAATAATGTTAATTAAGGTACATTCTTTACCTAATGAATGTACCTTAATTAACATTATTCCTTGTTGGCCTGATGATGGCCGGGTAACTGCCGAAACATGTAGCCAAATGTAACCAATTGTAATAATGCAATTGTTTTATATGTTGTGTAACGACGGCATAATATAATAAATGTTTGTACGTACACAACGGGATCGCTTCCTTAAAAAATTATACACTTCTCCTTCGAATTATCTCGTACAATATCCATCCTTCTTTATCACCATTTGTTTTGTGGTTTTCAGAACGTAGTTAACTATTCACTAATCTACACGCCATTATTTCCCAGAAAACGTAAATATTCAAAAAGATACAACAGGCCCGTTTTGGCTAGCAAAAAAGGTAAATGTAAAGTTCACCCTAGAACAGGCCACGAAGGCCCACAGGGGGAGTAGAAGTATAGCTCTACTCTTTCCTTAACCTCGGCGCTAGTTGGGGTGGGTTGTCAACGCCACGCCCCGGCCGCTTTACCCCCGGGAAAAACCTGGTGCCCATTGCATAGGAGGCTTGGTAGGCCCCAGGGCCGGTCTAGACGGATTCGAAAAATTTCACCCCTACCGGGATTCGATCTCCGTACCTTCCAGTCCCTAAGGAGTCGCTATACCGACTGCGCAATTCCGGCTCCATTTTGGCTGATATTAAAATATATTCAGCTTTGATTTGTAATATACTTGTTAAAAACAATAGGTCCATTAATACAGGAAAATGCACTTGTAAGAAAAATTTTTTTGTTTAAGAAATTAATATGACCAATTAAACAAAATTAAGAATCCACAGAATTACAGCTGAAGCTGCCTTGAAATTTGGCAGTGAAGCTTGGGTGTTATAGAAAAGAGATGAACCTATCCTGGAAGCAGCACAAATTAAACTTCTATGAATTACTAAATTAGATATGGAAAAGAATCAATCCATTACGGACAAACTGGGTGTACAGAACACAGTTCAGGAAATACGACAGGATCAACAAAAGTGGCTACAACACCTACAGAGACTGGACACAGACAGGGTACCCTAGCAGGCAGTGTAGTATAAACGAGAAGGGAGAAGAAACATAGGACGCACAAAGAAACGATGGGAGGACCAACTTCACCTTGAGTGTTAAGGAGCAGGCACTTAGCCTAACATGTATAAATATACAAAGATGTATCAGTCAAACACAACAAAACTTTATTACGTTTATTATTGTATTAGGGCAACATGTTTCGATTCTTATAGAATCATCTTCAGGCCCTTCTAAGATACAGATCCTTACTTAGCAATGTTTAAAATGCGCTGAAATGCTAAGTAAGGATCTGTATCTTAGAAGGGCCTGAAGATGGTTCTATAAGAATCGAAATATTTTGCCCTAATACAATAATAAACGTAATAAAGTTTTGTTGTGTTTGATACATCATTGTGTAATGGCGTGCAGCGGTCATCCCAACCACCGACACCATTACCTAGAAAGAGTATTCGCTGCCACTACTTTGGACACTACTATGGCGTATTTCACTAAATAATATATTCTATGACACTACAACATATTACATAAATATATAACACTAAAGAAACCACAATAACCAATCAAAATCTAAGGCACGGCATAAGGTACTTCTCCCTCACAAAGATTACAATTTCCTACAAAGGCATTTCCATAAGGAAAGTCTGATCACCTCAAAAAAACCCAAATACAATCCAAATCATTTCTACGCTTCAATTTGGTACAGAACAACCTAACCACGCTTACCTGATACAATGATGAGCAACAAAGCCCACATTTTATAAAATATGTTCCTTCTCTGCTTCCACGTCTGCCGTTACCGAAGTTTCAACCAAGACTCTCTCTCTCGTCGCTTCTCAAAACCACACCACACTTCTAAGCCAAAGTCAGCATTCCCTGTATTCACCTAGCAACAGTTTTCCGCAGCTTCAAATATTTGCTGTTGCTATGTGAATGATAGGTGATCTGGGCTTCCTGTTTGTTCAACTGGGAGATGCACCCAACCGTCCCTATAATACTACCAACATACATGAAATATATAAAATGAAATGGTATAAAATAAAATAAAGTATTCTCTACAAGGCACTACAATTGTATATTTATATATGTGTTAAACATCTCGGGATAGCAAAGATTAAATTAAACTTAGCCTAACACTTCAGAGTCTATGACGAAGGTGAAGAAACTAAATGTTTCTCGCCGTTAGAGATAATATGGTTATCCCCGTCAAGGCTCAAGCGTGTTTCAGGCTGCCATTCACACTTAATATGGTTTTGTCAAGAAAACAAAGATGTTTTGACTATTAACGTGCGGATTTGGAGTCGCGCTTTGCTTTATATTTCCGACACCTGATTTTAACGACTAGTTGCCAACACTAGCATTTATATTACATTCACGACATGAAATAAAGCACAATACCGATATGAAATTTACGATTGACATCTCTTAAAACGTGTGGCTACAAATTTAGATTGCAATGTTCTTAAGTTGTGTGAAATACAGTTTACTAGGTACTGAAATAAGCAGGCAATTGTTTTGCGGGGCCATATGCCAGATATGTTGAAAAACCTGATTAGTTTTAGTCCTCCATCTTTGAAATTGGGCGGAGCTGTACATTTTCTAAAAATGAAGGGACAATCTCACTTGGTAACTGGGCGTTGATGGGAGGATAATATTAAAAAGAATCTTAGAAGAATAAAATTTAACTTTGTTGACTTACTGATCTATCTAAGGGTACTCCCGGGGCGGGCTGTTTTGCTTACTCTAATGTGAAGAGAAATGCCACCAGACGCTAATATCGCATTAATACAGTCGAAACTTTTAATAGAAACAATATTAACACAATATCATTACAGATTAATAGCGTGACGAAGTAACCGATGAAGGCAAACATAATATATACGAAATGTAGGCAGCATATGAACAAAGGCAATTCACCGTAACATACGCTAGACTTATCCGCGCTACACGATGGTAAAACCATTAAACAAGCCCAGTGGCCAACCGATTACTCGGACCAATATATGGACATTTACCCTTCAAATTTTAAGTTTCATGTTAAATCTTTAACTGCATTCTAAAAAAATAGGCCCAAAGAAATTTTAAAGGGATTTTGAAAAACCTTATACTAATCACACAACATTCTGCCTACATGTTATACTCTCAAAAATTACAGTACTGTTGTGACATATATTGCAATATTTGAGAGATCTCTGAAATAAAGCGTTTTACCTTGATTTTTAATATTTTATAGAAGAACGCCTGATGGGGAGTGCTTTCGATTCAAACATAGTGAACATGTGTTCCAGCCGATTACTTAACTCTCGTCTTGTCAAAGAGGATTCACAGGGCTAAATTGACCTTTATTGCTACCTGTTCTTTCATCGCTCTGCCTTTTTTTTTAATTTCCGGTATTTTAGATGTATCTCTAAGAGCGCTGCACAGTGTCGTGGATGAATAGATTTGTATTTTCCTCGACCATCGCACCCGATCGAAGTGATTTCTCAGAGATCCATCGAACTGCGAACACAATATTGGGCACAACAAATCAATAACAACATAATATTCAACACCGACATCTTTCGTATTTGCAACGTCCTGCATGTGCAACGTTGTGTTCCACCCCCGGCCGTTGTAACTGCGACAAAAGCGGCGCATATCCAAGTGCTGCCGGCGTCCAAATCCCGCCCCGCATATTTGCAGTATCTTCTTTGTTACATGGCAAGGGTATTTAAGATTTGAAAATATTTTCGGTTAATCACTTAGAAATATACTTTGCTAAGTAAGACATATAATAAATCAGTCCCGTTGTAGGACCGAGTTGCCCAGAGGGTTCCAGGAAGTTAAGGTTCCCAGATTACGTGAAAATAGCCCAGGATTGTGGTAAGGTTGTCAGCCTTACGCACCGGTCGCTTTTTACCTCCAGGAAATCCTCCTGGTACTCATTTCTGTTGGGGACCGCGGTAGCACAGTGGTTAAGGTGTTGTGCTACAAATCGGAAGGTCGCTGGTTCGATTCCAGATGGTGTCATTGGAATTTTTCATTGATATAAAATCCTTCCGATCGCACTATGGCCCTGGGGTCGACTCAGCCTCTAACAGATATGAGTACCAAGAGCATTTCCTGGCGGTAAAGGCGGCAGGTGCGTAAGGCTGACAACCTTACCACCATCCTGTGCCGTTGTCATGTAATCTGGGAACCTTAACTTCCTGGAACCCTCGGGGTCACTTCAGACCTGTAACGGAACTGCTTTACCTTTACCTGTATTCATTTTTGTTAGAGACTGAGTCGACACCAGGACCATAGGTAAGACGCATATACAAGTTATTTAATGATTTTTATCCGCTTAAAGGCTCTTGTTCAGCTGAATCCTTTTCATAAAATTCATTTGTGGGCCGATGGTGTTTTGCTTCATGAATTTGGAAGGACATGACAGTAAAGTGTTGTGTTTGTGTGCTTGGCTTTCCTGAAGGAGGTGATGATAAATACGAAGAATATCAGAGTAACGGACCTCCGGACACCGAAATGAATCTTGAAGCCCTTAAAACAAAGCCGAAATTGATACAAGGTACTCAGTTAAGGTTCTGTATTTGTTCTTCATTTTCATTCTGCTTCGGTATTTAGTGTAAGATGCATGCAGTAGTCGGACAGATACAAAATGGAAATGTGTACTTTCAAAATTCAAGCTGAACATAATTTTTCTCCATTCTTTAAAAATAACGCTCTAACATTACACACAATAAGTTACGACAAGGAACGGAATCCTTTTCGGCAAGCCGATAGTCCTTCAAAAAAGTTATTTAAAAAACTAAATATTTTAAACCCACAGATTAATTGCCCTGTTAACAAGAACGCGACAGCGGGCACTATCCTCTGCTAGATCGACTCACACTCACATCCTCTTTACGTAGGATCCGTTTATATTATTGTTTCTATAGTAAAACCAACAAGATGCACCAATGTATCAAATTTATTTTATTTTATTTTGGAATGACACTCTACATGTTTCGGACGTTCTTTCCGTCCATCATCTGGAGTTCCAGATTGTACACACAGCAAGAGGCATTTGTCAAACAGATACTGCTCTCTGCTTGGTAGCGGGTACGCTAGCAAGCAGACAGCAGTATCTATTTGACATATGCCTGCTGCTGTATGTACAGTATTGAACTCCTGATTATGGAAGGAAAGACCGTCCGAAACATGTAGAGTGTCATTCCAAAATAAAATTAAAATTAAATAAATTTGATACATTGGTGCATCTTGTTGGTTTTACTGTAGATATAATATTACAATGCACGGCTCTATGAACGTCAAATCCTTTTATATTATCCTACAATCTCCGCTTCGCTCTCCAGATTGCTCGACCCAAATTTCATAAGCGATTCTCTTCTGTCCCACATAAGATCCACTTCGAAGAATAAAGTAATAAGTAATTAACAAAATAAATCTAATGTTTATTTGTGTAATTACCGTATAATAAGAGTGCCACTTCTTTGAACATTTTGCCTATTCTTAATGTGAAATGTTTGACAAAGTGCAGAAGAGGAACAAATGAATCGCCCAATCTTGAAGAACCTTGGCACTGCCCCAGTAAATGTTCTACATCGCCTTGCGCTACGAATATAAACCGCATTTTTTTTCTGACAGGAGTTCAGTACAAGACTGGATAAGAACAAAGAAAAGTAAATTGGATGACACTGAATAACTGAGGTATTCAATTACAGAACTCGAGCAGAGTGTTCCACTCTCCGCTTCTTTGACTCACCTGCATTTCTTCAGGACACTTCCCTGCATATGATATGCAGGTTCCTCAAGCCTGTGCACTTAAATACAAATTTCTAATCGCCATACCATCCCGTTTATTCCTTTGGTCTTCAGCGGAAGGCAGACACGTGTGGGCGGTCAGAGTGGAAGGTCGATCATGTATGTGCCAAATTGGGCGACAGGTCGATGCTAAATATGTCTTTATAGGCCGTTCTGAAGCAACTATTTTACTTAACAGGATGCTACTCGTGTTTTTAAAAAGATAGCCAAATGTCACGTTTTCATGACACGGACGTAAAAACGCAAGAACTTTCGAGGTAAACAACTTGTTTACAATTAATTAGCTCTATAGAACATACTCTATTTGAAAATCTGGTAGTTGCGCAGCTGCTCGAGAAATTCCCCGCTTTTTGTGGAGACCACAAGCTTCATCGTCATTTTGTGGAGACCACAAGCTTCATCGTCATTTTGTGGAGACCACAAGCTTCGTCGTCATTTTGTGGAGACCACAAGCTTCATCGTCATTTTGTGGAGACCACAAGCTTCGTCTTCGTTTTGTGGAGACTACAAGCTTCATCGTCATTTTGTGGAGACCACAAGCTTCATCGTCATTTTGTGGAGACCACAAGCTTCGTTGTCATTTTGTGGAGACCACAAGCTTCGTCGTCATTTTGTGGAGACTACAAGCTTCATCGTCATTTTGTGGAGACCACAAGCTTCATCGTCATTTTGTGGAGACCACAAGCTCCATCGTCATTTTGTGGAGACCACAAGCTTCATCGTCATTTTGTGGAGACCACAAGCTTCGTCGTCATTTTGTGGAGACTACAAGCTTCATCGTCGTTTTGTGGAGACCACAAGCTTCGTCGTCGTTTTGTGGAGACTACAAGCTTCATCGTCATTTTGTGGAGACCACAAGCTTCGTCGTCATTTTGTGGAGACCACAAGCTTCATCGTCATTTTGTGGAGACCACAAGCTTCATCGTCATTTTGTGGAGACCACAAGCTTCGTCGTCGTTTTGTGGAGACTACAAGCTTCATCGTCATTTTGTGGAGACCACAAGCTTCATCGTCGTTTTGTGGAGACCACAAGCTTCATCGTCGTTTTGTGGAGACCACAAGCTTCATCGTCTTTTTGTGGAGACCACAAGCTTCATCGTCGTTTTCACAAACTCGCCCATTTTTCTCATTTCCTTTTCAAATGAATCCAGTCCAAAACCTCTGATCCTATTTCTTTTCAAGAAAAATTTTCATATTATACGTCTAAGCGTAACTCTTTCGTTCGGTCTGTTTCCTTTACTTTTCTCATCCAGAAATGTATATCCCATTCCTCCCATGCATGCCATAAACCTGATATTTCATCCCCCTTGATATGGTGACACTAACATATTTGGGAAAGTCAACGTCAGCCTCTCTCGAACGTGGCCAGGTCGGGACCTGGCCACATTGGAGGGAAGTACCTGTACCGATATTATGACCTGTACCGGAGGCTGCGGTTACAGTTTTTAGTACTCCTGATGATGGGTGCGTTGGACACCCGAAACATGTAGAGTGATTTTGCAGTAAAATAAATCAGACTGCATACTGTTGCATTTAGTTGGATTTTTATTAATAATGGCGAATTATTGTTTCACTGCATAGTGATTGAAAGAATCGATTCTACTGATGCTCATACCTTCTGTTTTCCTTAGGATAATTCTCTTGGATTTCTCTTGAAAAACAAATCTGACCATTATTTATCTGCTTGTATTGAAGATTTGTTGAAATATGCTTAAAAATCTTAGCCTCAGCAGAACTGTAGGCAGTATAATGTGAAGTGACACTGTGCTGTGCAGTGTTGCCCATATTAATCCGCCATGTGTTGCCCCAACGCGCTCTAATCTCTGCACACGACAAAACCAGACTTTGTGTGTGACTACTTCCAGTGGCTTCAAGCTCTACACAAGCTTCAGCTTACGAAAGATTGCAGGTGGAATATAACAACCTAAATTGAAGAAGTGGTCCAATTACCTCGAATTATTTGAATCGTCAAATTGAATAAGAGAAGGGACGCAGCATGTCTTTCTTTTCACTACACGGTAACAGTATTGTAATGGCACGTACACAGTAGGATAGCCTTTGACAACATGATAAGAGGTACATAGATGTATTGACTGTTGTGTTTATGTTTCGTTGGTTATTTGAAAGAAAATAAGTTGACCAAACCTGGAAGTAAGCAATGTCAAAACGTTATTGTGTGGTTTATCGGGTCTATTGGCAGTTTTCAGCTTATGCCAGATATTTACGTTACCAGCCGGTTCGAAGAAAAACTAATGCGCAGAATTGCAAATGCGCAGAAATCCCCGCTCACCGCTACTTAACAGAAGATTCGGCTCAAGTCCGAATTGAGCATACACGTGGTCAGCAATATATTTATGTAAAAGTGAGTCCAGTCTAAAATCGGACTAAAATATCTTTTTCTGAGATAAGAGGTTTTAAAGTTGGCAGTGACCCACTGATACTTAGAAGGGAGGATGATTAATATTGTGTTTGTGGAGGAAGGGAAACGGATGTCACATTCGGATAAAAGTCGTCTAAATGTGAAGAACGACCAGGAGCATTGTCAACGATCAGCAAGTCCTTCTGTGCAATGTTGTTTCTTCAGCTATATTTTTCTACTCCGAGAATAAAACCATTTATGAAGCAGGGTTCAAAATGGGCAATTGTAATCCAGGCCTAGGGATTTTACCGGTAATAAACTGGTACAGGTGCGTTGTTCAAAGTGTTTTAATGAAAGAGAATTTTTCCAAACGATCATTAAGATACGATTTCAACTTTTCTTACTCCCCAATAAAATAGTTAGTCTATCTTTCGCTGCTTTGAATCCAGGCATTGTGTTGTTTGATTTCGAAATGTAGATTACATCAGGCATTTTTAGAGTCTTTTCGCAAAATTGGGCAGAGGGACTATTAGCTTCGTCACGTCTGTCTGTCTGTCCTACCGTCTCTTTGTGTGTCTGTCCGCCCGCATAGAACAATTCGACTCCCACTGTACGATTTACATGCAATTTGACATGTGTTTATTTTTCGGAAATCTGTCCAGAAAATTCAACTTGCAATAAAATCTGAAAAGAATGAAGGAGAACTTACACTAAGATCTTTGAACTTTTATGATCATATCTCGCTCAGTTCGTCTTACAATGAGAAATGTTTCAGACGATATTTGTAGAGAAAACCAAACACACATTTTGTGGTCAATACATTTGTTTGTGTATTGGGGTGGCGGGGGGGATCATCGTGCTGTTTACGAGTTAATATGGAAAAATATTGTAGAGCTGGACCAATATGGCGCATGCGCATTGCATGCTGGAAGACTAAGTCTACGGACACCCGCTCAGAATATGTAATACTTATTTTCTTTCCACGGCAACTGTGGTTACGCGAACTCTCCTCAATTTTATGTTATATATACTTAGCCCCTCTTGTTTAGAATAATCGAGTTTAATTCCCCTTACAGATAGGCTGTGCCCTTATAACCGCGTTTTTTCCACAATTTTTCTGGAAATCCGAGGACACGTCAGTGCTGCCTTTCTATCTCCGCTTGCAGCCTCACTGTGCTGCTTCTTAATATGCAAATTTTCACGACCTTCAAGTCTACGAAACCATCATTTACTTAAAAAAAATATATTGCACAGAAAGTGTGTACAGTATGTTCAAGAATAAGTTGTAAAATTGTTCCCTTAACCAATTTGAATAAATATTTAAGCAATGACACAAGTGGAACAAATAAATATGAATATATGTGTAAATAACGGCAGTGAAAAATTCTTAAAAAAAAACACTGCGACTTTCTGTCAGCAAATTATAGCAGCTTATGCTTCGGTCGTTTATATTTATATTCCCTATACATGTTTGTCAAGTCGGCTGGAGTATAATTCCCGATTTGTTGGACTAGGGAATTGGAGTGTGAGGCACCCTCTACTACCCTCGAACTCTGCTTGGCTTCTGGATTACGGAGATTAATTTTCACATCCTTTGTTTGAATTATCGCTAGCCTAACCTGAACTTTTTTATGTGATCCTCATTCCAAAACATTAACAACCATTCAATTTAAAACACAGAACCCGCAAGCTTTTTCATTGATGTTTATTTGAAAGACGCTGAATAATTTATCCTACATGATCCTTAAATATTCGCAGCTTTTGGATTTTTTTTTCAAAGTTGGTTCAGCTAAGTCGAATTCTCGAGGAAGTAAAATTAGGACTTAGTGCAAAATACAAATAAAACGAATCTGACTGATGCGTCTAATTTGTAGTTTGCATGAAAACTGTGCGCAACGGGATGTATCAGAATAATTATCTTATTAGGATTTAGCCATTTTTAGATTTCTTTATGACGCTTATTTTGAGTTATAAGCCTATCGTTTTGACTTTACGAGCTGTTTTTTTAACAAAGGTGCCTTCCGGTCACGATTATGGGCAATAAACAGTCACGACGTTACTTAACGCAGTATGATAAAATGGCCGATAAGACAGGCATGTTTGCACTGAGTGTGACACCAGCGGCTGTGAATAAGCTCCGCCCCACCAGTATCGTTCTGCCGCCTTCGTCTTATTTTGCTTTCATTGTCGGAAGGAAAACTTTGGCGCAGTTCTGAAGGTGTTAGTACTTCAATTCTTTAATTAATTTTTAATTGCGTAACTTTGAATTCCGTAAGTCTGGGAGGATTTTGTATTCGCTCTGCCATATCTGACTCTCCGTCACTCGGGCAGAGCTAAGGCGCCAGAAATGCTAGGCTGTGCCCACCTTTCCCAACTTGTGTAATTTTCCTATTGTCTGCGCCAAAGTCTCCCTTGAAATGTCCCCACATATTTATGTCCAGGTTTCCTGTGCAATATTGTCATTAATTTTTACCAGTTTTGGACAGCATGTTTACAAGTTTTATACCTGAAACAGATATTTTTCTAGGATATCTAGGGTTCCATCTATTCTGTAATTACAATTTGTGCTACACGTAATTTTATTTACCATGTTCAGTGTTGTGTACTTTCACATTAGTACTTCCGAAAGATGTGTGCAGTGCCCAGTATGGCTGTTTTCTGCAGTTCCTTGACATTGTGCTCTCCCGTTATGTTGCTCAGGTATTTTCTGAATGATTTTGAGATGGCTCCAGTTGCCCCTATTGTTACTAGTATAACTTTTGTTTTTACATTCCACATGCTCCGTGTTTCTATTCTAAGGTCTTTATATTTAAAAAAAAAAACTTTGGTTTTTTTTCTCGATCACTTTTGTATCTTACGAAATTGAAAAGTCTCTTGAGAGGCAGGTGATCGGGATAGCGTACTCGATATAGAGACTGGCTACGGGCTGGACGGTCCCCTGGATCGAATCGCGGTGGAGGCGAGATTTTCCGCGCAAGTCTAGACCGGCACTAGGGCTCACCCAGCCTCCTGTACAATGGGTACAGGGTCTTTCCAATGGTACAGCGGCCGGAGAGTTGTGTTGGCCATCCGCCCAAAAAGTTTGGATCTATACCCCCCACCTCTGTGCCTTAACTAATCCCCATAAGGAAAAATCACATGGCCTTAAGTCAGGTGATCATGGCGGCCAGCGAATCAGCGCCTGGTCTCCTGCAGCAGGAATGATCGGAAATGGATTATCGGTTTGGCTTCTGACGTGTCACACAGAGAGCACGTATGAAATATGCAAGAAAAAACTTGGGAGATTTCCTTTTTCCATCTGTAGATCGCATGTTTACAATTCATTACGCAATTCAAGTGTATCGATTTCATTATATATGCCAGGGAATTATGAATAACCCTGTATGTATGAGTATTCCCTTCTGTGCTAAAATAAAGTGAATACTTTTTAACAGCCCATTCAGATAACCGTACTGTTGGCGTCTCCACGCGCAGTATGCATATTTCTCTAGCTTTCTTAAGACATGTTTTGACCACAGACGGCTATCTTGGTCCCTAAATTGTATATTACTTACTCCATGGTGCCGAGTCCTTCTTGAGAAGCTAACTGGTTTGCAGCTAGTCAAGAAATTCCCCGCATTTCATGGAACCCGAAGGTTCATTACCGTACTCACAAGCGTCCGC
>Ga0123354_10007775_pt1 | contig 16222 bp, 6 predicted proteins | sample TergutLab28metaG_2_FD_97872 | JGI IMG/M metagenome (GOLD analysis project Ga0123354, IMG submission 97872) | Labiotermes labralis P4 segment gut microbial communities from Petit-Saut dam, French Guiana - Lab288 P4 | ecosystem: Host-associated > Arthropoda: Insects > Digestive system > Gut ...
AGTGTACAGACCACAAAATAAATACAAACAGCAAATTATACATATGAATAACATTAATATAATAATGTCATGGTGAACGAAACATAGAATTAAGACTATGTCTTGTGTATTTTCATCTTATGATGTGGTACATGACACATTATCAGCTTGTAATAGGTTTATACTGAAAATATTCTTCTATGGAGTAAAAAGAATGTGTATGTAGGAATCGATTTAAGTACATTTCAAATTTCCTAACATAATTATATAAGTCTTTAATGTGTGGAGGAAGACTGTTAAAAATCTTAATGCCCATGTAATGTACTCCCTTTTGGTATACAGTTAAATTAGTTATGGGCTGGTAAAAATTATTATTTTGTCGTGTACCTTTAGTGTGATTCTCTGAGTTTAAAGTAAACAGGTTTTTGTTGTTGACTATGAAAAGCATGAGTAAGAGGATATACTGAGATGCAAAGGGTAAGATTTCCAACCTTTTAAATAGATTCCTACATGAAACCCTATTAGTACGACCCATCATAATTCTGACTATTCTTTTTTGCATTCTAAATATTTTCATAGCATGGGGTGAGTTGCCCCAGAAAGGTAAACCATAACTTATAATTGCGTGAAAATAAGAATAGTAAACAGTTTTCAATGTATTGAGGGACATAAGTGGTTTAATATTCCTCATCACGTAGCAAGCTGAACTTAGTTTTGGAATAATATATTCAACGTGGCAACTCCAGTTTATTGAATCATGTATATATATGCCCAGAATTTAGTTTGAGGTAGAGTTGTTAATAGGTTGTCATTACAAACAATGTTTATATCAAGTGTGGGCTTATTTTTGGTCTAAAATTGAATGTAATGGGTTTTGTCAGTGTTTATAGAAAGGGTAGATTTACTTTAAACCATTTATTTACACAGTGAAAAGCTGTGACCATATTGGTTTGAAAATCTCTCGAATTAGGACTTTTTACTATTATGCTTGTATCATCAGTGAACAATATAGGTACAGTCCTATCATTTACAGTCTTGGGCAAGTCATTGATATACATAAGGAAAGTGATAATGATGAGAGTGAAATAAGACAGAGCCACTTGGCACCACAACCAAAAATGGGCCTACCGTGACGACAATCACAGATGCGTGGACTTGATGACAAGAGGGAAAAACTGAAGTACTTGGAGAAAACTGCCCCACTGGCACAATGTACACCACACACATCATTCAGAGTTGATATGCTTGACATGCCCAAATATGTGGTATTCATTGCACAACTCATTAAACCGACCAATAACACATACTTTGTTAGATGTAGCAGATATTACATATAGTGCTGTTTTGGTATGAAGTAATACTTTATGTCTGGGAGATCCTGGGTTTGAATCTTGCCCCAAGGGCATTTACCAGTGGCTTCATAATTGTCCTGAGTTCCTCACACAAATATTCATACAGCACCTTAAAACAGGCCACAACTGAATCCCTTCCTAATTCCTTATTTGTATTCATACTACCACACAATACTAAATGAATGAATCATCCAAAAGGCCACTGTTAAACAACATCCAACAAACTACTGTTCAATAAAGCGATGGATTCAAGTCTTTTTATACAATATTGAAAATATAAAAAGGAATAAAAATACAAGCACTTAAAAATTAAACTGCCAGAAGTACATATATAAGAGTGCTGGCACAGGTAATTCAAGAAGGGGACTACATGGATAGCTTTTGAATTTATCCTACTTGGGACTGAGTACAGAGATGAAAGATATTTGTCACAAAAATTACTATTTGTGCATGAGAAGTGCCACGTGTGTGAATATTGTAATCACAAAGAATAAACTTACACACACACATACACTCAAAGAGGCTGGTAGTGTGATGGGCCAACCAGACATCAAATTGAAAAGGAAATATAATATCCCATATGAATACTTTATGTTTCCAAAAAGGTCTAATAGAGATGACATTTAAGAACCTAACAAAGTCCCACTTTCTCTGGAAAGCGTAACACTGCTGTAAAATGTTATTGAAAAACTAATAACACACTTGTCATGGTTTTCATAATGCAAAACACCTGTTCCAGAGTAAATAAATGAATAACTTCAAGCCCCAGTTCTATTGCCCACTTTCCTCTGCAAAGCAACTTTTGACCATGAAGCACCCAACTTTCATGTTACATTTTGAAATAAGGTTTATACAGTAACATTGTGTATAATGAAACGTGTTTTGTGAGTGATTTGATGCATGAGAGTCAGTAACGCAGATGGTATGTCATAAATGGTCAGATAACTGATGAACTGGAAAGGAAGTAGTGGTAGACTAAATGAGATACTGGACTTTGCCTGGAGGTACTGAAGAAAACAAAAAAAATTGAGTCAGGCTAACTGAAAAAAACCAGTCTGGAAATCAGACCATGTATCTCCTGAATAGAAGAGTAGCACATTGTTGATAACACCAAAACATTTGATAATTATGTGCTTTATTTTAAATTCTTTTATTCTCATTCGGATAAATATCATAAGATCTCTCCAGCCAATCAGCCTATTTTGAACACACTCTGATATATTTAACACTATGTAGGGCACTGTAGTTCAGGCAGTACAGTGACTAGGTAATGGACTAAAAACCATAGAATCAGTGTTCCATTCTCCTGATGGAAAGAAGGGACGATTCTGTTCTCTTTGTCATCATGCCAAACTAGTTTTGTGGTCTATGCAGCCACCCACCCAACTGGTTCTGCAGATATAGCAGGAAGGGTGTGCTTAATACAGATTAGAGCTATACCTCCACAAGATGCCCAGAGCTCAGAGTGGGCTGTAGTTCATACCTTTATTTTTATTGATGCTAACGATAGTCTGGACAATTATAATGAATCATACTGACTTAAAAAGTTATGACATTTCATGAACATATATTTTTCATGACATCTACTGCAATTCTAAACTTTCATCACAGTGGTATATCATTTTATGTTATTTATCCTTGAAACTCTTGCTTATGACCTCTGAAATTGCCTAATTTCCATTGTGAATAAGAACAAGAAATAATATAAAGCTATAACATGGACTGATATGACTGACTGCCTAGCTAATGAACTAACTAACTGACTGACTGACCAACTGGCTAGCTAACTACATAAGAGTCCCTCTGCAGGAACTAATCAAAGTTGCATGACCATGTTCATAAGAGCTCATTAACATATGTGTAAAGATATACAGCTAAATGTGGTTATAACAACCTCAGTTAGTGCAACACCTTGGCTAAAATGTTATACATTCTGTTATACTAATTGCCTATAAGGCACGTGGTTTTCTGCCTTGCTTAGTACAACAAATATAAGAGAAACTCAATCAGATATAAGGACATTGCCAGTCATTGTCTCCTATTTATTTTAAAAAGACCACTATTTGGAGAACTGAACGCATGGTCCTTAAGAAGGCAAACTCTGTATTCTTACAGATAACTATATAAATTCCAGTCCTGCAATGGTAGTTCACTTTGTGCATAAAGTTTCCCTCTATGTTTCTATTGCTGCACTTAACAGGATACTGGTAATGTGATAACATGGCTACATTCATGAATAAAAGGAAGGTTTTGAGCATCAGAGATATGTTACAATGATATGACAAGTAGAAAATGGAAAAAGAAAGCTGATGTGTGTTGGAACTTTGGTCTCATAAATAATATGATTCCAATGATTTGGAAAAAAAAAACAAAAATTTTAATGCATTTGAACAGAACAACTGAAAAAAAAAAAGAACAATTTCGAAAGCCTGAACGAAGTGACATAATGAGGCACTGCTTAAGTGGTTCAGCAACACAGAAGTGACAATGGACCAGTAAGTGGTCTTCTTTTCATTATAACTTTTGTTCTTCCAACATTTTGATTTTTAAGTTACTGTATTTTTTAGCATAAACCTTTATGGAAATTTACTGTGGTAGAAGAGTAATTTTTATTATTTCCAAATTTTAATTGCAATTAAATTTGAAATATATTGTAGCATTAGCATTAAGTAATACGCCTGCAGAACTGTATTTTGTCTTTAAATATTTTTCCATCACTTCTACCATACACCTTTCTTAGAACAACAGTTTAGAATGAAACTTGTTTTTAACAACAAAATTTATTTGGTCCCTTTGACGATGTTATAACCGAGTTCAACTGCACCTAGTTTCTTTACATTTACATCTAGACCAGCTTCTGTACTAGAAAACAATAATGCATCTGTGTTTTCATTGAAAATATTTACGTTTTTGCCAAACAGAATAACATCATTAGTGCAGACTAGCAATTGAAGTGTCCCACTCATTGTCCCTCCCTTCTGGTTTTCTTGGACCTTCTCAATGACTTATTGTACAGTGCAGCTGAAAAGCAGCGGGCATAAGCATGCCCTTGTTTTAGACCATTCTGAATAGGAAACTTATCACACAAGTGTGTATCAATATGGACTTTACTACACAATGCATTAAGACACTCCAATTTAATGGTCTAGTTCGATGGGTATACAAAACTCAGTGACAATGCTACAGAAACTTCCCTCCAAACTGAGTCATATGCTTGACTGATTATCTGCCAATAGCTGATGTACTGCCCTACTGTATTCAGCTTTTTTCAAGTGTCTGACAAATGCAAAATATCTGATCAGCAGTTGATCTGTTATGAACCTTCATGAGCACTTGTGGCAACACTCTCATGTAAACTTGTCGAAGCTCACTCCGTTGAGTAGAATTCTTGTTTTGCACATGCATTCAACAGTATTTACTAACTAAATGCCCAAGAACCATATGTAACCTTGTACATTAAAACCCAGTAGGGAGTATGGTCATAAAAGTATCATCAGGGCTGCAGAAATATGCTCACCTGCTCGTAACAGAAACTGTGATCAGTATAAAATATCTGAATATGCTTGTATGGAGGCTGAAACAGGGTGTTGAGGGATATATCTGGACGTAAGAGGGGGGAAGTAACAGAAGGCTGAAGAAAATCTCATAATCATGAGCTCTGTGACTTCTACACATTTGCCAATATAATTACAGTGAAAAAATTAAGGATGATGAAATGGGTGGGCCACATGGCAAACAAGGGAGAGAACATAAATGTCTACAGGATTTTAATGGGGAAAACTGAAAGATATTGCTTAGCAACACAAGGCACAAAGGGGAGGATAATATTAAAATGGACCTTAAAGAAATAGGATGGGACAGTGCAGACTGGATTCATCCAGCAGGGGAACAGGGACCACTGGCACGCTTTTGTGAAGACAGTATGACTATTTGGGTTCCATGAAATGTGGGAAATTTCTTGACTAATTCAAGCACTATTAGCTTCTTACAAGGATTAACCAGTGCGGTAGTAAATGGACTCACAAAGAATTGTTAATGTATGTTCATGTGTCACAATGCAGGGCAAAATTATCATCATGAAGACAGCTGGTAAGTCCTCTGAAAATGTGAAGATTTCACATTCTTGGGCGAAACAGTAAACAAGCAAAATCACATTCACAGAGAAGCTAAGAACAGATTAAAGTCAGTTAACAGTCGCCACTGTTCATATCAGAATCTCTTATCATCCTGTCTTGTACCTCAAAACATAATTAAATCACACAACAGCAGAGTTTCATGTGATGTTTTACAGGAGTTCTGAAACTTAGTCACTCAGTCCATGGGGAAAAAATGAACTAGGAATGTTTGGATCAAACAAAGGCAAAGTAATAGGATGGTGGAGAAAATTACATAATGAAAGCTGTGTAATTTGTGTTCTTTCCCAGATATTAATAGGGTTATCAAACATACCCATACAATCAGAATGGCAGAGACCACTTTGGAGACTTAATAACTGATGGCAGCACAATATTAAAAGGAATGTTAAAGGAATGGGTGTGAATATATGAGCAGCACGACAGGGTCTGGTTGTGTATTCTTGCGAAAAGGGTAACGAACCTCTGGGTTCCATTAAAGATGTGGAATTTGTTTACTGGCTGAGCTGATATTAGCTTGTCATGGCAGATTGTATGACAGAATGAGTGATGATAAAGCGTAATTCAGAACTATAAACACCTCAATTTGTTATGTGGCTAGTACATTTAAGTGGTATTTAACAGGATGAAAATAATACTGGTGATTTACAGACACCACAACACCTTGTCATTGTTTATGAATAGCGCACATACCTGCTTACGTACTTATAGACTGTATGGAACACAATAACTGACAGAAGAACTGCGTTTGGGTTATGGACATATTTTACTGTATGACTAAGCACTTAAAAGTAGTTTCTAACTAAATTTTAAGGTCTTTCAGGTAAATTTATTGAATTCCATTAACTGGAATATACTTCTTATAATGTAAATATTCACAGTTTTGATATAAGTGTAGTCCTTGAACTTGATACTGTAAGATCAAAACATGTTGGGCTAATTGTAGAGATCAAATAATAAATGAACATTATACTGTATTTGATGGCAACTTGTTTAATTATTTAACAATACACCAGTAAGTGTTCAATGATAACTCTTTTTTTTTTAATTTATTAAATTTGAAACTGAAGTACAAATTAACAGAGACATTCCTGCTTATTGACATTCATAAACTGTGTGACATACAATTATATAATGTGCATGTTTGGAATCCAGCAGGTCTCGTACTGCAATTCTTTGATCCAAATACTATTTATTCCCCCCAAATTAAAATCTGGCCACCAGTACCACACTAACTGGGATTTTGAATCCCCTACTGCCAGGTGATACAGGAACATCACAGTCTGCATTGCCTTGAATTCTGGGAAGCTGCTTCTGATACACCAAGGAAAACTGAACTATAACCAAACTAAAAAAGCTACATATTACTTACCTCGTATCGGTATGCAAATTCGGAAGGCATCGCCAGTGGTCCTTTCAGGGCATGTGCAAATAGGTATGTGGTTAGATACTGTGCAGACTGCAGACACACCACATGTACCAGGACAAGGATCTTGACATCTGTTACGAATGCACGCTTGGTTCATTGGACAGTCTGAACTCACAAGACATTCTGGCCGACAAACTTCGTATGGGTTTCCATGATATTCTGGTATGCACTCACACATGGCAAATGAGTTTTCTACGCGACAATGAGCATTAGATCCACATGGTGATGGGTAACATGGATCAGTTCTCGGAGGTGGTGGTGATGGTGGCACTGAAAACATGACAATATTGATTACACAACTGATCACTGAACCATGGTATCAGAGATCTGTCAGAGTATGCATTTTAAATATAAATTAACAGTTAATGCTCTTCTGTGGTTAAGTTTCTGAAACACGAGTCTTGTACAGAAAGAATTCGCATATGTAATTCAGTTCTCACAGAATTATGAATATGTTTTGAGGCCTTATTTTTATTAAATGATGCTCTGACTTGGATCTCCAATATGCCATAATTTAATCATACTGGGAGAATATTAAAATATCAAATGATTATAAACCTGTTTTGATAATAAATTTGAATGTGCAAATATTGTATTATTTTTTATACATTTAACACATTAATTATTATATTACAAGAAAGATTTGAATTTCTGTGAATTATCTATAACAAGATTCATGATGTCTTTACACACAACTGGATAGTTATTCACAGAATGAAGACCATGTCTGCAATGTAACTACATAAAGTGCTGTACTAACTGAAAATAATGAACCTTGGAAGTAATACAAAATCAAACACAGAAAATAAATTATGACAGTGATTTGATGAAATAGATTTCTTACATAACATAATTCAGTATGATATTTTAACATTCTCAAATACTCCAAAATATATAACATATTAATTCCAGCACCTTCTAGCAAGACAACATGCCAATGACAAAAATGATTAACTAATGCTAAAATTAATAAAATTATTATTTACCACCACCAGCATACCCCACCATTACCATCACAAGTAACACCATCCCAAACATACCACCAGTTTTACCACCACCTTAAATACAACACAGTTCCAACACCATTATGAATGTACACATACACATACTCATAACATATCCAAATGGGATGCATATGTACAACCTGTAAAATAAAACAGCAAATGGAACACACCACAAACTACATGGTAGGAGACCAAATTTCTACCAACAAAACTACAGTGACGAATCCTTCAAAGCAAGTCACAAGACTACAGGTTAATTCACTGATCCTGCATTGCCATAAGCGTTTGGCTCTCCTCATCCCAAACTAAAATATTTTTGCTTGTGTCAGGCATATCAACAACTTAAGCTGTTTCCATAAACTCTACTATTGTCTATCAGTCCTGTGTAGTAAGATGTGAAGGACCTGATAATTCAAGTTTTAAGTACAGAACTTGTTAACTTCTTAATGAATTCATTAAATAACGTAACTGGTAGAATTTATAATTATTAGCAAAAACGTCACTGATAATGTTTTAGAAATATATAACGAAAAACATACCTGCTCATGAAGCTAAGAAAAGAACTGTAATACTCGGAAGGTTTATACAGACTCAAAACGATCAGGCAGTAATTATGTGCATAGTAAATGAAATGCGCAGCATATATTATTTCAAAAGCATTCCATTACTTGTGTCATATTAAGTAAATAGGAAAAATCATAACTTTCTAAAGTGTGTCAAGCTCTTACGTACACAAGGAATTTCAGATGATATAACATAATTTTATATTTACTGTATTGTCCATAACATTATACAAAATAGAAACAGCTTAATTTGGATCTGCTGACTGTCTGAAGCAGTGTCTCTCTAAAGCCTCTTTCCTGCATTTACAGGTCGTTAATTCAATTTCAAGGTGTGAATGGTGTTCAAAATAACTACTACTGCTTGTGTATCAGACTGGACACAGAGCGATTGCACATATATTTCACATAGGAGAATTAATAAATGATTTTCTGCAAATAAGATGGAAGTACAATTAATACAGCAGGCTGTATGAATCATAATTCTGTTGCAATTCCATGCATTATGTATTTCAATATGTGTGATACAAGCTTTAGAAAGAAATAAGATGGCAACCCATCAATGTCCAGAAGAAGAAAAAATAAAACAATATTGCATTTTTTGTTTCTATAACTAATGTTTACTCAAACAACACTGTTCAAATGTTACTTATGGATGTAAATACTTCTGAGTTGTAGATGTAGGGCTGGAGTGTACACCCACAATCTACACATACTTACACACATAAGAAATAACTGAACAGCATTAAATGAATAACACCAATGATAAGAAATAATATGAAATTGCAACCAACATGACATGGGGAAAATTTCAACATTATGGATAAATATGTAATTCCTTTTATGTATATTACTTGTAATATGTTAAGTCACTTTGCATCCAGTTACATATTTGTAGTTTAATGTTATTTCCTTTCCATGTTCCTCTCTATAAGCCCCAGTTATTACAATCCACCAACATACTGACTCCAGCCAATGCTATCCAAGATCAACAAAATTCAAAGCTGCCTCTGTTTTCTACATAACAGTATCAGTTATTCAAATCTGTTCTGCGCTAGTTTTCCACCTGACAGTTCTTAATTTTTCTTCAATGTGACCTCACTCACACGCAATAAAAAATATGGGTGAGCATCCCACAATTACCTAACCACTTTCTTAAACTACACTCCAGGAAGTTAATGAGTGCTATTTCCTGTAGTATAGAATCACATATTTTGTGGGAAAGACTACATAAAAACAAAAACACAACAGTGAAATGAAATAAATTTTAACACAAATTTTGTGAAGAAAAGTAATGCCAATATGTACAAGACATCAAGAATCTACCACCCATCTGAAATAATTAATGAATGAATAAAGCACTATAAAGGACAATGTGTGGCACACATACTGCCCAAAAGTGTGACCAGACAGACATAATTTAATATCCTTCCAAGGGGTAATTCAAAAGACATAAATGGAAACTTTCCTCAAATCCCAAAACTCTGTTACAAATAGGCACATGGTGATAAAATACATGGAACTGTTTTTCCTATGTGTATGTAAAACAGGTTGGCCACATTCCACAAGATTCTGAAAATGTTTGAAGCATTGCAATGAAGTATGAACCCTTTGGTCCTTTATTCTAATTCTGAATGACCAATGTAATTCTAAACATGTATTTCCTTACTGTACAACACATAATGTTATCACTGTTAATAAACGAATGTTTTCCGTATCAAGTAACATCACTGTGTAAATGAAACAGTAATTCTGCTTGAAATAAACATACATGCCAAATACAAGACCTTATTTAAGATGTTACTTCATTTATGTTTAAATGCCTATTGTATTCTACTACTTCAAACAGTACTGCAACTTCCCACAGCAAAAGTAGCATTTCACTCAAGCAGCATGGTCTTGACTAACATTAATTTCTGTCATTTCATTACGCAAAGTCTTACTAAAACCAAAAACAGTTTATCACAAACTATAAAATTAAAATTGTCAATTTAATCTGCTGCAAATTAAACAATTATGAATTGTGAAAAACTGAGGGAACAGCACCATGTGTGCCTACACAATGTCATGTGCAGGTATAAAACAGAGAATCTCAATATATTACCCTGTATACTGTTACCTAAGCACATCTGTCAGCTGGAATACTAATGAGAACAGCTTTTATAAATGTCACCTTCCTTTAGTAACTGCTTATACCAAAGGGTGTGTGGAAGCACTACTCAAAAAAAGAGGTGGTATATTCAGTTATACTGTAGAATATGAAACAGTTCTGTATCTTCATGCCCTTTTGGACTGCAAATATTTTGCAATTTTCTTATTAACAACAAACTGCATATAAACCATGATTACTGTGCTACTGACTTATACCATGAAAGGATGCAAACAACTTCATTACGCAAAGACGCACCAAAAGTTCTTGAACTTGCCACTACAAACAAGAACGGCAACTAGTATAGCATTCTGCCACTAGGCTGCAATAGTATTGCTAACTTATTTGTGGGTTTTGTGAGTGCTTCAGCCACATCCCTCTTGGCTGCTTCTCAAAGACTGTGTATGGCCGTGCATGTATAAAAGGCAATCTGCAATTTGAAATGGATGGTTTGAAGAAATGATGCATTTATGTTACATTTTGCTGCAAAGTATGGAAAACTACATAAAAAACACAGAAGCCAAAATCTTTGTTTCTTGTAATGACCCAGAAAAAAAGCAGCAGTCATCTCAGTGGAAAAGCCTGTCCTCTTCACATCTGAATAAAGCCAGGTAAGTCAGGTCAAAACATCACAGGCATGTTTGTTACATATTTTGACTGTGAGGGCGCAGTTCATCAGTATTTGTCCCTCAAGGCCAAAATGTTAACTGGAATTACTACCGAAACGTTTTGCAATCTCTGAAGGGAAAATGTCCACCATCAGTGTTGACAATAACAGTGGAACCAGGATGGTTGGCTCACTGTGACAATGCACTGGCACAAAATGCTTTGCCATTGCAACAATTCTGAGATGCTAGAAACAAGGTTGCCCCCCCCCCCCCCATGTCATCCTGGTGTACTTTTTAATTCAGCACATGAATAACTGTAAAATTTAATTTTTATTAAATTATGCAGACAATTTAAACAGTCTGTTTAAAAAGTCCTGTGAACCACTATTGTCTTAAGAATGAACTATGATTTTCACAGTTAGAAACTTTCTGCTTACGTCCACTATTTCAGACATAACAATGGTTTAAAATTTCTGCATCAGTGTCTGGATCTTCTCGACCTACGATGTAAAACGTTTGGCTTGGAATTGTGTATTAACATGTATTTCAAGAATCTACATCTCCGCAGTTTATTTCATTCAACTTTATCATTTAAAATTTCCAGTGAGTTGGAGTACGTGTATATAATTCTTGCAAATCATATGAAGCATTGAATGCATATATGATTACTGTGTCGAAATGGCACAGGCAATCCAATTGCATGAAACTTTACCTGAGTGGTTATAATACGAGGTCACCAGGGTGCATTCCTTTCCCTTAATGGAGACTACAATGTTATTTGACCTCCTGAAAGGGAAAGATTCGTAAGTCGTGTTATCTTGTTCGGGGGAACTTTAAACAACTTTGCCTGTCAACCTGATGGGGTTGTCGTTGACCTACAGTGATATACGCTGTGCTGTGAGGGGTGAATTAATAAGTGGAACTGAACATCCCTTCATCTCTTCACTTTTCTGACACCTTAGCCTAGAAGCACATATATCAGTTTTCATTAGAGACGGACTTATATCGCTTTCGCTTTCAACAGCTCATTTAGGCTAGTGTATTGAAACTGGATCACACCCATTCGCTACGTGAATATTTCATAATTTAGCAACATAGTGTATTTAAATTTTGCATTACAATCATGTGGGAAAATTGTTTGGCTACCAATTTTTCGCATCAAAATAATAACGCGTTTCGGTGTGTGCATTTGTTGAAATAAACACAATATGCTGATTGAGATACGAGGCAGCCACGAACGGCGAGTGTCAGTATTGGCATGTGACGACGTGCATTCCGGTATCAGTACACCAAGGTTCCGCCTAGCGTTCTTACATATCTAACAAATTCAACGGCATAAAATACCAAAATATGATCTTAACGCTTTTGTTTGTATCGCTCAGTTTTCCCCCCACCATCTCTCCTGAGTCCCTTACGCATCTGCACGGAGCTTACGATTCACTCGTTCCATGCGTCCGTCTTTTTAAGTCGCTTTGCATGAATTATTTCGAGAAAAGGAGATAAGATTTTCATTAAATTTAATATTTGAGAACTTTTCTACAACTTTTCCAGTCATTACTGTTTAGCTTACGATCGGACAGCGGATAAAAAAAGATATGAAGGAGTGTCCGGGACATATCAATGTTAAAAAATGGGCATGAATAATGTAACATTGGGAATGCTGGTGCAACCACTATGACTGTGGAAAAGCATTCAGTAATACATATTCTGAGTGTGTGCCTGTAGCCTTAGTTATCCAACATTCAATACGCATGTACCATATTGTAGTCTGGGGCCTACAATATTTTTCCACATTATATCATAAACAGCATGTTTTCAAAAAAAAATTATGTAAAATAAAAAATGTGTTTTGATTTTCTCTGTAGGGTTCTTCTCGAACATTTTTCGTTCCAGTAATAACTGAGCGAATGTACGTTGGTCTTCGTGTAAAGTACCTATTATTTTTGTCAGATTTTAGTGAAACCTGAATTTTCTTGACACATTTTAAAAAAATAATACGAATTTTCACGAAAATCCGTCCACATTAAAAATAGTCGCTGATTAACTTCGTTGTACTAATAGGGTGTTGTGGCAGCATGCCGTGTTGTGTAATGTTATGTTGCGAAGAGTGCCCTGCTATGGATGTGCATTCTGTGCTTAGCTACGTGATACTGGCCGGAAGTTACGCGTAACTTCCGGCCAGTATCACGCAGCGAAGCACAGAATGCACATCCACAGCAGGGCACTCTTCGCAACATAACATTACACAACATGGCATGCTGCCACAATACTCTACTAGTACAACGAATGAAATTTATGACATGTTTTAATGTGGCTTTTAATGTGACTTTAGCAAGGCAAAGAAAAACAACTCCCTGATGATGGTCTTAGGACCGAAACATGTCGGAGCAGTTTTAGTGTTTTAATGTATAAATTTTATATAAGTGCATTAGTTGGTATAATAATTGAGTGAAATTAAATCACATTTCCTCTCCGATAACCTCTCTTAAATTTTGAAGTTTCTAATGTAACTGGAAATCGAGTGAAGACGCCAGAATGACGACCGAATTCATACATTTACTGGCTTGTTAACATCCATTATGACGGCTCGGATTATTTAAAGAAGACAGTCGTCATACATGACAATGGAAGTACTTGGATTGCGAGTGTTGGGAAAGAAGTGCTGATATTATTTGAATCCGAGACGGAGGAAGTAGCTGGAGAATGGGAAATATTGCAAGGAAAAATGTATCCAGCGTGATTACGATTCTGACTTGAATTGCACGGCGCTCTTTCTTCAACGCTGCCTGGACAGACACACTGTATGGATTGAGGAGTTCATGTCTGTCTTTAACCTTCCTTGAACAATTCTGGGATAGGACTTGTAATTAGGAAATTCTGGCTTTTTTAATCTTTCTGTTGCAACTATTTATTAAATATCTCAGTTCTTGGAATGAGAAACGTTTCAGACGAAAGTTACAGAGAAAAACAAAACACACATTTTGTGTTCAATAAAGTTTTTTTTCTAGAAAATCGTTCCTTATTAAGATAATGTGGATAAATAAGGTAGAGTCAGGCAGGCGGCAGATGACAGTATGGCGCTTACGCATTGCGTGGTGGATACCAAATGCTGCAAGCACACACTCATAATATTTAAATTCTTACTGCATTTACACTGCAACAATGGTTACATGAACGCGCCTCAGTGTTACATTTATACGTACGTAATCGTGTCTTGTCTATTCTTGTGGCAACGTATTGCGGGTTACGGTAGCCCATTCATACCTCAAGTTAACCGCTCGACGAGCAAGTCAGTACATTTTGTAATAAGCGTACCTAACTTCACGAACAGGAAGTGGCAGAAGTGTGGACAGATGTACATAAATAAATTAAAAATGCAATTTGTTTCTTCAAGAAGTGCAAAGCATATAAAAGATTCAATTATGTCATGAAGTGGAAAATGTCAGTCATTAATTTGACGCGTTCATCATCGAAGGTCGAGTGTTTTGTTTCTGGGCGAAGTTACTCGTGTTTATTTCTGCAACCACTTCCAGACCGGTTATAGGATCCACCCATCCTCCTACGTAGTGGGTTCCGGTAGCTACATGACTTCGGATACAGTGGTTATAGCCTATACGGTTTTAGGTTACGAGGTTAAGGCTGTGTGGGACTTCAACTGTGTATCCTCATTCGTGTGTATTTTGGCCTCTGTTAACCAGAAAATATCACAACCTTGGCGAAATTTTGGAGATAAGCAAAGACCGTGTAGATGTTTGATGAACTATCTGATGTACGTGGTCACTGTACTTTGAAGCTGATCCATGGCATTTCCTTTTGAAAATCAGGAAGACGTTGGGAAGATAACGTAAATTACTCAATTATTACACCAACTACTGCACATATAAAAAATGTATCAAATTTACACATTAAAACATTAAAACGCTCCGACATGTTTCGGTCCTAGGACCATCATCAGGGATCCATATAGTCCTTGCTAAAGTCACACTATAAAAAGTCACATCAATTTCGCTGTACCATTTGGGTATTGTGGCACCGTGCCGTGTTGTGTAATGTTATGTTGCGAAGAGTGCTCTGCTACGGATGTGCATTCTGTGCTTCGTTGCGTGATACTCACGCAACGCAGCGAAGAGTGCTCTGCTACGGATGTGCATTCTGTGCTTCGTTGCGTGAGTATCACGCAACATAACGTTACACAACACGGCATGCTGTCACAATACCCAACTGGTACAGCGAAATTAATGTAACTTTTTATAGTGTGACTTTAGCAAGGACGATATGGCTCCCTGATGATGGTCCTAGGACCGAAACATGTCGGAGCGTTTTAATGTTTTAATGTGTAAATTATATATATGCAGTAGTTGGTATAATAATTGGGTAACTCGACAACATGCACGGTGTAACAACGAAAAAAAGATAACGTAAATGTTCTTATTCGTGGAGTTGTGAACAGAATGAATACGACTGAAGTCATGGGCTTGTGTTACAAGTTGTGTTGAATTTTCATGCTATACTATTGATGGTTCTATAGACTGGACAATCCGGAGTTTGAATCTTGGGAGGGATAAGGAAATTTTCTTTTCTCCAAAACGTCCTGACCTGGTCTGAGGCCCACCCAGCCTTGTGTTCATTGCAAACCGGTGTTCTGTCCCGGGAATGAGGCGGCCGGGGTTTGATGGTCGCCACTCATATCCATCTTCTGCCGAGATTAAGAATGAATGGAGCAGTACCTCATCTCCCTCTATATGTCTTCATGACATAAACAACGAAAATCTGTACTGATGTAGAGTAGTATTTTGTTTTATTTAATGTTTGTTCGTCACAATTTTGTAAGTTGTTGTTTGTAACTCAGCGCAAGGCCTACGTGATGGCTCTAATTACCGCCAAAACTTTAAGATTACCAGGTTTTGTGTGTGTGTGTGTGTGTGTGGTGTGTGTGGTGTGTGTGTGTGGTGTGTGTGTTTATGGTGTGTGTGTGTGTGTGTGTGTGTGGGTGATGTGTGTGTGTGTG
>Ga0123354_10007776_pt1 | contig 16222 bp, 6 predicted proteins | sample TergutLab28metaG_2_FD_97872 | JGI IMG/M metagenome (GOLD analysis project Ga0123354, IMG submission 97872) | Labiotermes labralis P4 segment gut microbial communities from Petit-Saut dam, French Guiana - Lab288 P4 | ecosystem: Host-associated > Arthropoda: Insects > Digestive system > Gut ...
ATTGAGTAATTCGGTTATATAGCAAAGTGCGGCTTAGAGCGAGTTCTTTACATAACATGGATATATTCAAATCCGGATTATCTAAATTTGTCTCGATCAATTGAATTAAATTATCCATAAATTCCTGATCGCGTTCATTATTCATTGCTACCATATTATTTTTCTTAATATCTGTTAAAGTTTTGTCTTGCCAGACCTGCTGGAGATTCAGCAAATTAGCAATTTGCAGGGTTATAATTTCTGATTCGAAAGGCTTACGAATATAATCGATTGCTCCGGAGTTAAATATCTTTTTAGATGTTTCTTTATCAATATGGTTTGAAATAAATAAAATTGGTATATGAATGGTATTGGGGTTATCTTTTATTTTTTTACAAAACGAAAATCCATCCATATCTGTTAGTAAATAATCAACCAATATCAGTTTGGGTTGAATACGAGTTACCGAGTTGCAAGCTTCAGTTCCTGTATTGTAAGTCTCTACACAATAGTCATGAGAAAGTAAATTATGCAGATAGGAAGCTACTTCCGTATCGGAAACAACTATAAATACAAGCGTATCTGCCTTTTTCTCTTGACGGTTAAATTCAACAGGATTAGATGCGTCAATAAATTTTTCGTCGTAACTATATGGTAGTGTTATTGTAAATTCGGTACCTTCTCCTTTTTTACTATTAAATGTTATTTTTCCTTGATGTATGCACACCAAAGCATATACCATTTTTAATCCAACACCACTTCCTACATTCTGGTTGTTAACATCATTTGCGACCCTGAAAATGTATTTGAATATCAGATTTTGATTTTTCTTAGGAATACCAGGTCCGGTATCTTTTACTGTAAAACTCCATTCATTTTCCAAAAATGAAATGTTTATTTCAATTTTTCCGCCGAAAGGAGTATATTTTATAGCATTAGAAAGTAAATTATCTAAAATTTTTCCGATTTTTTCCTTGTCGAAAAGTACTTCTTTTTCTGTTTCAGGTAAATATACATCAAGAGTTATGAATTTTTGCGAAGCTATAGGACTATAGTCGTTCCACTTTCCTGTGAAATAAAGTTTTATATTATTTTTGCTTACCAGAAGATGACTGGCATCTAGATTAATTTTCTGAAAATCAATCAACTGATATACAAATCGGTTCAGTCTCATCGTGTTGTTCAAAGCTAAAGAAAGTAAATATTTAGCTTCTTCAGTCAGTGTATCCATTGCTGAAATATCTTTCAAAGGAGCTTCTATCAAACTGAGTGGTGTAAGAATATCGTGAGCTGTATTGATGAAAAAATCCATTTTTTCGCGAGTTTGTTTCTTTTTTGCCCGTTCGGAATAATAATTTACCAAGTAAACAATAATAGTAATAATAATAAAGAGATAGGCTATCCATGCCCAAACAGAATTCCACCAGGGTTGGCAAACTATAATGTCTATATGTCGCTCTTCAAGCAATTGTTTATCAACATAGACTCTTACCATGAAAGTGTATTTTCCGGGTTGAATTTTGGAGTATGAAATCGAATGGATCGTTGAAGTCTGGCTCCAATCAAGATCGTAGCCTCTCAAAAAGTAAGAATATTCTGTTTTTTCCGACAAATGGTAATTAGGGAGCGAAAAAGAGAACGAAAAATAATTTTTATTATACGGAAGAGTTATTTTTCTTGCATTGTTTACAGGAATTTTTAGTGGAGAATCTTTATCTCCTTGATTTGTCGAATTTCCAAAAAGATAAAAACCGGTAAAAATAAGCCGGTAATAGTTCTGTTGTTTTGTTTTTTGTATCTCCGAAGGGTAAAATTCAACCGCCCCATCAGCTGATCCGAAAATCATACGATTGTCTGAACAACGTACCGATGCACAGGGAATAAACAGATTAGAGATTAAACCATCTTGCTTATCGAAACTGATTATTTTATCATTTTTTGGATTGAGTTTAACAAGTCCCATCTCGGTACTTATCCATAAACAGTTGTCTTCATCTTTTTTTATGGCATATACATAATTAGACGGAAGTCCGTTCTCGGCTTTGGTATAGTGATTTAGCAAATCGGTTTTCATATCGTAATAATACAGACCATTAGCCATTGTGCCAATCCAATAGCAACGATCTCCATCTTTCAGAATATCGTTGATTGGGAGACACAACTTTGTAGGTTGTTTTTTCCCCGTATTTTTATTCATCAAATACAATCCGGTATTCAATCCTAAAAGTAACATCGAATCGTTGTAATTACAAAAACAGCGCAACGACTCCTCATTATATAATTGCGACGTATTAGTTGTGGGATTGTAGCAACTTATTTTCCCATAAATACCTCCAATCCATAGATTACCGGAATATTCATCTTTATAAATTGAATAAACATAATCGGTTCCTATTATGGGTTTTGTATCGGTAGCATAAAATCGTTTAATATTCCCTGTCTTCTTATCAATGGATGCTACTCCAAACGCATATCCTCCAGCCCAAATTTTTCCGAAGGAATCTTCACACAAAGTAAGAATAATGTTTTTATCAGATAAATCATCACTGTTGAAAAAATGCTTCCATTTGTTGGTATTCTTGTTTAATAGACTTAATCCATTATTGGTACCAAACCACAAGTCCCCGTCTCTATCTTCAAGTATTTTGTTTATATAATTGGAAATTACAGAATTGATATTTTGTTTCTCATGAACAACACTTCTAAAATTCATATTTGAGCAGTCTGAAAAAGAAATTCCTCCATGATAGGTTGCTACCCACATAATTTTCTGATTATCGACAAATAAATCCCAAATGCTATTGCTTCCAATGCTTTTGGGTTGATTTTCATCCCATACGAACGCCTGTTCGGTTTGTAAAGTCCGGCGATTGACGAGAAAAACACCTTCCCCGTCTATACCAACTGCTAATTGGGTTTCATTGTAAGGGGTAATTGCCCTGACCGGTTTTTTAGTTTTTAGTTGAATAGATAATAAATTTTTGCTTTTACAGTCTTGTAGTATATACATGCCATCCGAAACCGTTCCTATCCAAAGTTGTTGATAATTAGCATCATAATAAAGGTGGTTTATAATGTTTCCTTTCAATAAATGATTGACAATTTCAGCATTATCATTATTGTAAAAACGTATAATCAGCAATCCATCCCTTGTTGCAAAATAATGAAGATCTTTATACTTTTCTATGTAATTTACTTCATGACCATGGAAAATATTGCAATCGGAGACGATTTTTTTTGCAAGATCAAATTTCAATACCCCTCTCCGTGTGGCTAATAAGAGAATGTTCTTATTTTCAAAAAAAATACTGTTTAATATGACGTTGTACGATTGATAAAAATCCCGAATGGAGTAAACAAAAACAAAAGCGTCTGTTCTTTCGTCATAATAGTAAATATAACCCGATTGTGTAAAAACCCATACTACACTATCGGGAGACAGGCAAACAAAATTTGCACCTATATTATTGTTTACCTGTTTATCCGGGGAAGTAAGTTCATAATGAACTATCTCACGTCCATCATACCGATCTATTGACAATTTAGTTGCGATCCACATAAACCCATTTTTGTCTTGACATACGGCATAACATCTTCGGCTGCTTAGCCCTTGGTCTTCGTTTAGCCTACTAAACTGTTGAGGAAAAGCAAAAACGTAAACGCAAAGCAAAAGCAAAGGCAAAAGAATGTATTTCTTATGATTTTCAATCAGATACATACGTACGTTATTTTTTACAAAAATACGAAATAAATGATACATACACAAAAATGATTATTTGTGTACCTTTTTTGATTGTTTATGTCCCCCCACTAATGAAAAAAGAATATAATTTTAACCCCAATTTTAGATATATTTTCTAAAATAACAAAAATTTCTTATTAATTTTTTAAATTTTATAAATTATGAAACGTTTTATTTTTACTTTATTAATTTGTTTTTTTGTCATAATGGCAAATGCTCAGAAATTACAAGATTTTGAGAACATTGCGAATCCGAAAGGAGATTTTTTTGTTAATGATGCAAATTTTGCCTCTGTCGAATTAGCAGATAATCCTCTAAAATATGGGATAAATACCAGCGACAAAGTAGCTGCTGTAGTATTTTACACTGTTAATTCGGGTATTATCAAGATTAACTTTCAGCAAGGGATAGACCCGGTAATAACTTACCCACAAAATCCTTTCGGTCTTGATGAATTATATTATGATGTACTTCGGTTTAAATATTACAGCGCAGGAAAATTAAACAAAAATATTGAATTTGAACCCAATGGTCAACCTACTTCACCTAAGACAATCGTTCAACCAGATGGTTATTACTATGAAGAATGGGCTTATGTTACATTACCATTAGTAAATAAAACGTACAATAATTTTCAAATCCGTGTAAATCGGAATGCAACCGGAGATGGGTCTGCATTGGAAACCGCAGTAGGAGAAGAGGTGTATATTGATGATTTTGAAATGTATAATTCGACCGATGGACCAATTACTGCTATTAAATTAACAAAGATTGAACCTGATTTTTCGTGTACGGATCTTGCAGAGGGGAACTTCTGTGTTAAAGCAACATTAGACAAACAGTCAGATGTCCGGTTCGATTTAATTTCTATAGACGGACATTCACAAACTATTTTTAATCAAAAGTCGGCGGGGATAGTAGAAGCGCCTTTTCATGTTAACCAAAAAGGAATCTATTGTGTGCGTATGATTATTGATAATTCACGTTCAAAGACCATAAAAATTCTTGTGAAATAATTATAAATTACATGTATTTTTCTACAAAAATTCTGACAACACTTTTTTGTATTCAATTAAGTGTGTTTACCTCTTGTGAGCAAAACAATAATACTTTGCTTCCGAATGAGCCTGATTCGGTTTCATTGAAAGAAGCTGCGCCATATCCTTTTGGCGCAGCTCTGAGTATTTCAAAAATGAAAAATTCAGAAATTTATCAAACGGTAGTCGAAAGAGAATTCAGCAGTATTACACCTGAAAATGCCATGAAAATGATTAATCTTGTTCCGACGCGAAAAGATCAATATTCATGGGCAGATGCCGATTATTTTGTTGATTTTGCCGAACAAAATAAAATGCGTGTGCATGGTCATTGTTTAGTGTGGCACAATAGTGTGCCTTCATGGGTAAACAGTTTTACGGGGACAAAAGAAGATTGGAAAACATTGCTGAAAGATTATATTACCACAGTTGTAAGCCGTTACAAAGGAAGGGTTGCTTCGTGGGATGTAGTGAACGAAGCTTTATTGGATGACGGAACTCCCAGACAAACTATTTGGTTAACAAAAATCGGATGGGAATATGTCGAGCTTGCTTTCCGAACTGCACATGAAGCCGACCCCAATGCAATCTTATTCTATAACGATTATGGTCAGGAATACAGCAAGGTAAAATTGGCAGCTATTAATGATACGGTTATGCATCTGATCGGTCGTGGTGTGCCGATAAATGGTATAGGAATACAAATGCACACAAATATCACTCAAACGGCTGATAATATGGCAAATGCTATTATTCAGACAGCGGCAACGGGGTTGAAAATACATATTTCAGAATTAGATATTGCATTAAATAACAGTAAAAATCCCGATTATACTGTCAATGAAACGGATTTTGCCACACAAAAAAGTCGTTACAGGTCTATTGCGGCAGCTATGTATTCTATTCCGGCTTCACAAAGTTGGGGTATAACAACATGGGGGGTCGGTGATGATGATTCTTGGTTAAGGAGCAATCCTGATTTTCCTTTACTTTTTGATAGTGACTATAATCCCAAAAGTTGCTATTCCGGAGTAATGGAGGCATTTTCTGCATTGAAAAAATGACGAAAATAATGTTTTAATTCTTATGATAGTACATTATGAATAATTTACTAAATGGAAGAAAGATAAAATTATACCTGATTGCATTCATTTTCATTGTATTTGCAACAGAAATTCATGCTCAATCTTCTCAAAAAGTTCTGGAGGGGATTGTTGTTGATCAAAGCGGCGCTTCTTTGCCTGGAGTTTCTGTTGTAAAGAGAGGGACTTCGATAGGGACGGCAACGGATGAGAATGGACGATTCTCCTTGCCCTCAGATGCAGAGAAAGAAACACTTGTCTTTTCTTATATTGGGTATAAGCAGGAAGAAAAGCTTGTTTTTGCAGGCATTCCAATTAAAATTGAGATGCAGGAAAATTTATCACTGCTCAACGAGGTCGTAGTTGTTGGTTATGGGGTTCAGAAAAAAGCTTCTGTAACAGCTTCGCTCAGCAGCATAAAAAGTGAAGACTTGCTAAAAACGCCTGTTTCTAATATAAGTAGCGCTTTAGTGGGTAGAACTACAGGGATTTTCGCCGTACAACGTTCTGGTGAACCAGGGAAAGACAATTCGGATATTTACATTCGCGGGATTGCTACTTTTGCCGGCGGTACTTCAACTAAGCCTTTGATTTTGATTGATGGGATAGAACGAGATATGAATTCACTCGATCCGAATGAAATTGAGTCGGTTAACATCCTGAAAGATGCTTCTGCAACAGCTATTTTTGGTGTACGTGGTGCCAATGGAGTTATTATTATCACAACTAAGACGGGAACAGAAGGCAAGCCCACAGTCAGTATGACATCAAATTTTGCTATTCAGAATCCCATTCGTTTGCCGGAATTATTGAATGCTTATGATTGGGCTTACTGGCGCAATATAGCAAATAAAAACGATTTTCCAAGTTCAGCCGTTCCTTTTTCTGATAAAGATTTGGAATATTACAAAAATGGACAAGATCCTGTTTTTCATCCTAATAATAATTGGTTTGACATAATGCTAAATAAATACATTCCCCAACAACAGTATAACTTTAATATATCAGGAGGAACCAAGACGGCAAAATACTATGTATCTTTAGGTATGTTAAACCAGGATGGAGCTTTTAAGGAAGGAGGAATTCTAAAAGATTTCTCAGCCAATTCAGAATATAAGCGCTATAATATAAGAGCAAATACTGATTTTCAATGGTCAAAAATATTTTCAACATCGGTTAAGTTCGGTGCACAAATAATAGACTCAAATTATGCCGGAGTTGATGCTACCAGCATCATGAATCAGGTGTTCGTCAATAATCCTATTTCATCTCCGGTTATAGTTGACAATAAGCTTATATGGAATGTAGCTGGTTTAGGTGCTTGGCAAAATGGGAATCCGCCATTATTTCAGTTGCTCGACAATGGATACAGTACGAATTTTTCAAGCAGAATGAATATTGATGTTTCCGGAGTATTAAAATTGGATTTTATTACTAAAGGACTCTTGTTAAGAGGTAAAGTTGCTTACGACAATTATTATAATCAACAAGTAAAACGTAGAAGAGCGACAGAATTATATGATGTCAAGCAACCTAATCCGTCTAATCCAACAGAATATGCTTTGGTTATTTCGCAATACCCGGGAGTAATGTCGGTGCAAAGTGAAGTTTATAATAAAAATAGAAAAACTTATGGTGAAGCGGCAATAGAGTATAACAAAAACATTAAAAAACATACTCTAACGGGTTTATTGTTAGGGACCATGGAGCGTTATTATGACGGGAGCGATGATTTACCCTACAATTACATGGGATTAGTTGGACGTCTTACTTACAATTTTGATAACCGCTATCTTGCCGAGTTCAATGTTGGATATAACGGTTCTGAAAATTTTGCTAAAAAACATCAGTTTGGGTTATTCCCATCTTTTTCTTTAGGCTATAATATCAGTGAAGAAAAATTCTTTCCCAAAAGCGACTTGTTCAGTTATTTAAAACTTCGTGGTTCGATTGGACTTGTGGGTAATGATAAAATTCAAGGAACACGGTTTTTATTTACTCCGAGTACGTTCACAGATACAAGCAATATTTATTATTTTGGAACAGGTAATACAGCAGTAAGCGGATATAAAGAAAGCGTACTCGGAAATCCGGATGTTACATGGGAAACTGCATTGAAAAAAAATATCGGTATTGATATGCAATTATTTAAAAACAATTTTCGCTTTGTTTTTGATTTATTCAGAGAAGACAGGAAAAATATTCTGTGGACATTAAATGTTCCTATTACTTTCGGTTCGGCATCACTTGTTGCTCCATACAATATCGGTCAAGCGGAAAACAAGGGTTATGAGATTGAATTAGGATACAATGGTAAAATTAATGACAGAAAATTAACCTATTACCTAAATGCAAACTACTCATTTGCTCGTAATAAAATTATTTATATGGATGAAGTTCCGCAACCTTACAGTAACCTTGTTCATACAGGTCAGCGAATCAACCAGCCTTTTGGATTAATATGCGAAGGATTTTATAATTACCAGTCTGAAATTGACGACCCCAATCGTCCGATATCTGCTTGGGAGGGCGCCGGACTTCAACCTGGCGACTTAAAATATAAAGATGTTAATGGTGATGGAAAAATTGATGATAACGATAACAGTCCGATTGGATATTCCAATATTCCTGAAATCATTTATGGTGTTTCAGGAGGATTGAAATGGGAAGGATTTGATTTTTCTATATTATTTCAGGGCGCTGATCATGTTTCAACTTATATTTCAGGAACAGGGGCTACTCCTTTCAGAAGTGGAAATGGAACTGCGTTTTCTAATGTTGTCGAAAGTTGGAGTATTGAACGCTACGAAAGTGGCTTGCCTATTACATTACCTCGATTGTCGGCTGCTCCTAATGATGCTGCCCATAATTACCGGACTTCTACTTTTTGGCAATTAAATGCACGCTATCTGCGCTTGAAAAACATGGAGATCGGATATGATTTGGCATCATCTGTTGAAATAATAAAACAATTAGGACTAAGTTCAGTCCGTTTGTATTTAAATGGACAAAATCTATTGACGTGGACGCCTATGCGCTGGTTCGACCCTGAAATTGCAGCAAATACTAATGGTGGTGTTTATCCTATGACGCGAATTATAAGTATTGGACTGAATATTCAATATTAATAACTAAAAGTATGAAAAATAAATGAAAACAAAAATATTTATAGGATTTTTTCTTTTGGTTAATGTTTTTACTTTTACCGATTGTTCTGATTTTCTTGAACAACCTTCAGGATCATCAATCACTGTTGATTCAGTTTTCAACAATCCGGACAATGCCATGCAAGCATTGTTTCAAGTGTATGGTACATGTATAAACAATGGTTTCCCAACAGGCTCAGATGGGAATGACTTAACAGATGCCGGTTGTGGCAATGGATTAATGATGTGCATTTGCGATGAAGGTGACCAAAAGAATACATGGGCTTGGGCGTACAAATACAAAGCCGGCACATGGGGTCCAACCAATCAAAACGAATTTGATTATGGAGCCAAAGTACAGGGAATGCGAAACGCTTGTATTTTTATCGAGAATGCAGAACGTGTTCCTAATATTTCCACAGGAAAATATGTATGGAACAGCGAGATGAAAAATCAAACAATTGCAGAAGCAAAATATCTATTGGCAACAATGCACTACGAATCGATGATTCGTTTTGGAGGAATTCCTATTATTAACTCAGTGCCAAAAGTAGAGATTAAAACTGTTAATGGAGTTACCAAAGCAGAAGTTGTTCCTTCGTCCTACAGACAATCGCTTGAAGCTACATACAAATTTATTCTTCAATGTTGTGACGAAGCTATTCCTTATTTGCCGGATAGTTATTCTTCTGGAGATATGGGACGAGTGAATAAAGGCGCTGCTTTAGCATTGAAAGCCAACACATTGTTGTGGATTGCCAGTCCTGCATACAATACGGTTACCCCTAAAGTGTCGTATGGTGATGAGCGAGATTCGTTACTGTGCCTTGGACGAGTCGATAACACACTTTGGCAACAGGCGGCTGATGCAAGTAAAGCCGTTCTTGACTGGGCAGCCGCAAATGGTTATGCCATACTTGACGATGCAGGTTTGGGGAAATCGGATAGTTACAATTATGCCACAGGACAAGCCATGGATAGCCGAAACAAAGAAATCATACTTATTGATCATTCACATTCAGCTTACAAGGATGGAGCAAATTTTAATTCACAATTAAATCCGATTTATTGGACGTATGCAGGGCAAACTCATAGTATTCCAATGAATTTTATTCGTTTTTTCAGGGATAAAGACGGTAATGATTTGATTATTCCGGAAACAGGAAGCTATATTGATTTGAAAAATTTACTTCGGAATGCCGAGCCTCGGTTTCATTCCATAGCTTGGGCTCCGGGTTTCCAATTTACTAAAACGACAGCTTTAGATGCAAATGGAGGAAGAGATACGGCAAAAATCATGTATCAATCAGAAAAGGGTTCAACTTTTATACAGTCAGGTCCGGGAAAATTTGCCGGTGAGGCTCGGGGTTTTTACTTGAAAAAATTTATAAACTTTGGAGGCGCTACAGCTAATGTTTATTGGCCAATATATCGATTAGCTGAGTTTTATCTTAATTATGCCGAAGCGCTGAATGAAATTAATCCTGCCAATAGTGAAATCATCACTGCATTGAATGTCATACGCATCAGAGGAGGATTACCTGCTTTGGGACCGGGAAATCCGACTTATGATGAATGTTTTGGAAATATGGGAAAAATGAGAACTTATATTCAGCGCGAACGGGCAATAGAGCTTTTTGCTGAAGAACATCGTCCGTTTGACCTGCGTCGTTGGGGAATCGCTGAAAATTATATGGGGGGAGATTTTGTAGCGCTTTATCTGTATCAAAACGGAACGGGCGTTTATCAAGCTCCTATAGCAGGATGGACTACTGAGCAAAGAATTGCAAACGATAACTACCTCTCGTATTATCAGACAGTTTTTGAAACACGTATTTGGGAACCGAAAATGTATTATTATCCTTTCCCTCAATCGGAAGTTAATAAGGGATTTTTAGTTCAAAATCCTCAATGGTAACAATATGGAAAAACGCTATAAAATAGACTGATTATGAAACAATCGAAGATAACATTGAGTATTATTCTGTATTTCATAGCTTGCGGGATAATATATTCCCAAACAAAAAAACAGGAATTGTCGGATTCATTGAAAACCGAGGTTAGAGTTTTTGATTCAGATATTCCAAAAGAACTTTCTACGGCATCAGTTTCTTCTGTAACCGGGAGCAATATTCGCAGTATAAATACGCCGACTACGGGGAATTTACTTGCGGGACAGTTGACAGGATTAAATGTATCACAAACCGGAAGCGCTCCGGGATATCAAGACTGGCCTTGGTTATTGATACGAGGGAAAGCCTCTTTTCTTGGCGACAACGGAAATGACATTAAAGTTGTTGTGGATGGTTTTGAGACCAAATGGAGTAATTTGATTCCTGATGAAATTGAAAGTGTTTCTGTACTGAAAGATGCTGCAGCCGTAGCTTTGTATGGTATTGACGGAGCAAATGGAGTGCTTTACATAAAAACAAAAAGAGGTATTAAGAGAGACAAAAACCAAATTACTCTAAACTCCCGGTTTTCCTTCCAACAGCCAACGATATTGCCAAGTTATGTCAGTAACGGAACTTATGCAACCCTCTACAACGAAGCCTTGAAAAGTGAAGGAAAAGACGTATCGATCGGTCCTTTCGGAAATGATTATGTGTTGAAATATTATAACGACGGTTCTTATCCTTACATTTATGCAGATGTCGATTGGATAAAAGAAAATACAAAAAATCAATCTTTTGCCCATGACTACACTTTGTCGGTTAACGGAGGAAACAATGTTGCTACTTACAATGTTGTACTCGGATTTATGAATACTCAAGGAATTTATAAAGGAACTGATCCTAAAAGAAATATCAACTCCAATTGGGATTTACGTCGTTATACTGTTCGAACCAATTTGGATGTACAGATTACCAAATTTCTTCGTTCAGAAATATCATTGCATACAACAATCGACGACAAACAATATCCAAATACGGATGAAGCTACACTCTGGAAAAATATGGGTTTATTTATCCCTTTTGCAGTCAAAACGGAATCCGGCGATTGGGGTGGTTCGCAAAGTTATGCTGAAAATCCGGTCGCTTCTATACAAGCAAAAGGCTATAAATCGGATGATGATCGCACTGTTGACGCAAATGTTAAACTAATTGGTGATTTGAGTTCTATTATCAAAGGGTTGGATGCATTCGGACAGGTAGTTTTCAGTAATAATTATTTGTCTTCTTATAATAAAACAAGAGCATTTGCTTATACCGAATATTTGCCCACATTGGATCCTTTTGGTTTTGTTGATTACACTACTGTAGCCAGAGGAAACTCAAATAATAATTTCGATATAGCACAACCTTCAGGAACCCAATGGAATCGCTATAATATTCTTGCTGGACTAAATTATAACAGTACTTTTAAAAATTCACATCGAATATATTTTTCTTCCATGTATTTTCAGGAACTGTACCGTGATCTGGGAAGCAATATGCCATGGGCGAAAGTGGGTGTTTCAGGGCGACTAAATTATAGTTATAATGACAAATATATAGCTGAATTTGGTTATTCAGTGATGGGTACAGCCGAATATGCTCCTGGACATCGTTTTGGTTTTTTCCCAGCTATTTCAGGAGCATGGATTATCTCCAAAGAAAACTTTCTGAAGAATAACGATATTCTTAATTATCTCAAATTATACAGTAGTTATGGTATAGTTGGAAACGATAATTTAGGAGGAGGAAGCCGTTTTACTTATAAACAGTATTATTTTGGATCTGGAACAGCATATTATCTTGGTAGTGGTTTTACTACTACTGTTTGGCCTAAAAAACAAGGAAGTTTGGCTAATCCTGATGTAACATGGGAAAAGTCGCATAAATTCAATATTGCATTGGCTGGAAATCTTTTTAAGAAGATCGATTTTAATGTAGAATACTTCAACGATTATCGTACGGATATTTTTGTTACACCTTCCACCTATATGTCGGCATTGATTGGAGCTGAATATTATAATCAGAATGCAGGTATTGCCAATAATCATGGCTATGAAGCTGAAATTACCTATCATCACAAAATTGGAAATTTTGGATATTTTATAACCGGTCGCTATTCATATTCCAAAAATAAGATCATCGACATGAAAGAACCGCCTAAAGCTGAAGATTATTTATATCAGAAAGGTAAACCAATTGATCAGCCATTTGTTTTGGAAGCAATAGGTTTTTTCAAAGATGAATCGGATATTCAAAATAGTCCCGTACAAATGTTTGGTACGGTTCAGCCTGGAGATGTTAAATATAAAGACCAAAATAATGATAATGTAATTGACGATAACGATCGTATTCCTATCGGTTATCCGGCTTATCCAAGATTTTATTACGGAGCTGACTTGGGTTTGAGTTACAAAGGATTTGACTTGACTCTCTTTGTACAAGGAGTTGAGGGGCGTACAGTTTCGTTATTGAATTCGGGATTTATGACCCCATTTGTGAATGGAGGCGTAAAACCGCATCCCGAGCTTGCCGAAAATTATTGGACTCCCGAACGTGGCGACAATGCTTTATTTCCACGTTTAACTACCGAAACAAACAACAATAATTACCGTGAATCCTCACTTTGGCAAATCGACGGATCCTATATTCGGATAAAAAATATTGAATTAGGATATACTTTCTCTGTTACCTGCCTCAAAGGAATATCGGGATTAAGAATTTATGCCAATATGGTTAATCCATTTACTTTCAGTAAGCTAAATAAATATAATCTTGATCCGGAGATTAATTCACCCTATAAATATCCTCTGATGAAAAGTACGAATTTTGGATTTTCACTTCAATTTTAATAAAATGTAATAATTATGAAATCAACAAATATATTCATTATCGTTATAACATTTATGTTCACAAGTTGCAGTAATTTTCTGGATCAACAAATTGATGTAAACTATACCGAAGATAATTTTATTACATCGGGATATAACACGATCAAAGAGTTTGGAATTCAGTCCTATTCTTTTTTGCACGGATTTACCAATTACGATGGAAATGCTATGCTGGCTGCCACCTGTGATGAAGCTGATTTTTCGCGTCCTTCTCAAATATTATATTTTAATATGGGCGCTTGGGGAATTTTTAATAATCCTGATAATGTTTTCTCAAATTATTACAAAGGCATACGGCATATTAATCTCTTTTTGGAAAAAACAGTAGATTTTAAAAAATTATTGGTGAAAGACACAATCACCAATATGACTTCTTATATCAGCGATTGTGATGATATTTTCCGACTTCGTGCCGAAGCCCGGTTCCTGAGAGCTTATTACTACATGGAGTTGATTAAACGTTACGGAGGAGTTCCTATAATAACAACAGTCCTTCCTTCTACAAACGATGGATTACCGGCGCGGAACACTTTTGACGAATGTGTCGATTTTATTGTTAGTGAATGTGATGCAGCAAGTGAAGAAATGGCTGATTACTGGGTAAACTACGGAGTCCCTGATGGTGGACAACCAGGAGATGGTCATGGTGATTGTCCCGGAAGTACCGATATGTCACGTTTGGGGCGTGCTGAAAAAGTGGCGGCTAAGGCGCTTAAAATTAGAGCATTGCTTTATGCTGCAAGTCCGCTTAACAACCCGACTAATGATGTTGAAAAATGGAAGCGTGCTGCAGTTGCGGGAAATGAATTTTTTGCCAATGCCCAATTTCAGCCTTGGTTTACGCTTAATTCCAGCTATTGGGAAATATTCGTTCCTCAAAACGATTTGAAATACTTGACTTCACAAAAGGGTAGAAATACAGGAATTATATTTACAGTTCCATTTGAACTGAACGGTAATGCCATGGAGCGCTACAATTATCCTATCGGAGCGCCCAATGGAGGACAGGCGGTAACTGCTCCATCACAAAATTTGGTAGATGCCTTTGAAATGACCGATGGAACCAGTTTTGATTGGAATAATCCAACACAAGCGGCAAATCCTTATTTAGGAAGAGATCCACGTTTTCGTGAAATGATTGCTTATAACAATTCTGTCTATGGAAAAAATACCGATAATACCGACCGGCAAATCCAATCATACGAAGGCGGCGCCGATGCTATTGGCAGTAAACAAGGAGCCACTACTACAGGATATTATCTGAAAAAATTCTGCATAACAAACTACAATCTGTCGCTCTCAACCAGTGTGAAACCCAAAGCATGGGTATTGATGCGAATTGGTGAAATGTATCTTAATCTTTCTGAAGCCATGAATGAGGCTTACGGTCCCGATGAAAAACCGGTTATCAATGGAATCGCTGCGATTTACTCAGCTCGCGAAGCATTGAATAAAGTTCGTACAAGGAGTGATGTTAATCTTCCAAGCGTAGCTACAGGATTAACCCAAGAAGCCATGAGGGAAAAAATAAGACATGAACGACGTATTGAATTGGCTTTTGAAGAACAACGACCTTTTGATATCCGCAGATGGAAATTACCAGTCGATGAATTAAGCACACCTTTGGAAGGAATTATTGTACGTAAAAATGGGAGCGCTTTTATTTACGAAAAATTCGAAGTAAAAAAACGTGTTTTTTCAGAAAAAATGTATCGTTATCCGATCCCGCTTGAAGAAATAAATAAAAGTAAAGGTGTTTTAACTCAAAATGAAGGTTGGTAATTTGTTAAGTAAGAAATTACGACGGGAGTGACATCACTACCTTTGTCCCCTTTCCCAACTCCGATTCAACCGTAATCGTTCCGCCATGCGAAATCAGGATTTGCCGGCAAATGCTGAGTCCAATGCCGGAACCGCCGGACTTTGTAGTGTAAAACGGAACGAATATTTTGTCTAAAACATCGGGAAGGATACCGCAACCGTTGTCGGAAACAACGATAACCGGTCGCTGGTATTCGTTTTTGTAGATTTGAACGTTAATTTCGGGCGATTGATTCCTTGCACAAGCTTCCCACGAATTTTTGATGAGGTTAATCAACACTTGCTCCATTTGTGTGCGGTCGGCGAAAAGGGTCATCTCTTCCGGACGAATTTCGCAGGAAAACCGGATGCCGTCGGCACGTAGCAAATGGTTTATGTCGTTCATCATCTCTTTGGCGCTGAAGGTATTTTTAACAGGTGCAGGAATGCGGGTCAATTTCTGATAGTTGCCGACAAATTCGACCAAACCTTTGCTGCGGCGGTGGATGATTTGCATCGCCCTGCTCATCAGTTCATAATCTTTTTCCTTGGTTGAATCCTGTTCCGAAAATGTTTCTGCAAGCGAAATAATGGGAGTAATCGAATTCATC
>Ga0123354_10007778_pt1 | contig 16220 bp, 2 predicted proteins | sample TergutLab28metaG_2_FD_97872 | JGI IMG/M metagenome (GOLD analysis project Ga0123354, IMG submission 97872) | Labiotermes labralis P4 segment gut microbial communities from Petit-Saut dam, French Guiana - Lab288 P4 | ecosystem: Host-associated > Arthropoda: Insects > Digestive system > Gut ...
TAGCTCCCTGAAGATGGTTTAAATGTAAACCGAAACATGTCGGAGATTTTAACTATTTTAACAAATTAAAGTTTTATAGTGTCAAATGAAAAAGTGTGCATGTGTTGGTGATTATTGTGAATGAATGTCGGAGCAGTTTTAGTGTTTTAATGTGTAAATTTCATATAAGTGCATTAGTTGGTGTAATAATTGAGTGACTCGACAACATGCACGGTGTAACAATGAAAATAAAAAATGAAAAAATTCATTTTTATTCTTGCTGAAAACTTTTAAATTGGTTAAACTTATGCACCCTTCAACCAGATTTGTGATTGTATTTAGAAACACTTTAGCTAATTTAACCGATGTTCTATAGCTATCGATTTATTTTCTCGAAGTCTATACGTTTAAGATACAGTTTTATTGTATTTAACAATCTGATTAATGAAATTTGATTTGTTTTACGAGAAAAATTCTTTGCGTGAAACATAAATCAAATGTGCATTAGATATAACCCGAAATGTGAAAATATATAAAAAATAGTATCGACATTTAGATACGCTAGTTCTGCCGGTCTTTACGGACATACACGATGATAATGTGTGTCTGATAGAGTGCTGTGTTTAACGGCTTTCTGTAGATCAAGCCGCATTCGTTGCGATTCCCTGCCGAGAAAGCCAAACATTTCAGGTTTCTGTGTCTCCATAACCATAACTCAACCTGCTCTGGATTACATCCCTTCCCAATCAACCCTTATTTCCCAGTGGGGCTTAACCTCTGTCGCCATGCTACCCGCTAAGCATTCTACGAAATAGCTATATTCCATAAACATACAGCTTAATAAACTGACGTTTGCCATGGCAATGTAGTCTCACAAATGTACACAGAACGCCTGTGATAGTAGTTTCAAATGAAATATTGCTTTATTTAACAGTCATGTCTTTCTAAAAGTCGCGTGACTTTATGCTCTTCTCAGGCTGTTAAATAGCAGTATGTATTTCGTCGTTACAAGTATGCATACATGCAGACAACCACTCATCAGAAAACGATCAACTTGGCAGTGATGTAGAATTGCCGTTTGTCAGAAAAGAATTGTACGTATAAAAGTAGGTAATGGTAGAAATGTCAACTAATTGATTGAATCATGATCATTTATTATGATCTTATCAAGGTGTCCCATGTTTGTTATAGAAATCAGAAGTTTATTATTTTGTCGACAATAGGAATCAGAAAATATTTAAATAAAAACCCTCATACTTTGTGTTTAGCAGTAAGTGTGATCAGGTCAAGGAATTTAAGAGGAGCTGGGGAGGGAGAAGAAAATCTAAAAATCTTAGATTAAAGCCTGAAGGAAAGGGAACATTTCGAAGGTCTAGGCGTAGGTGGGATGATAATATTAAGAAAATTAGATAGTCTCTGCGAAGTTGTGGACTCGAATAAAATTGCTCAGTTAAGGAAACAATGGCAGGCAATTGTACACAAAGTAGTAAATTGTCAGTAGAGCGACAGTCGACTTGGTACTTCTACAGAGCGATGGTCTGTAGAGGTCCAAGAATTTTAACATTAGTATTACAATTTTTACTGACATGCATGTGAGTATTGTTGGTGCACAGACACATTGACGGACATGTATGTGACACGATTATAATACAAAATTTCAAGATCCCATATTTGAAAATTTAAATATTGTGCTTTATTCTAATCGCGACAGTCACACCGAATATATGCCTTACATTGATGCTTCTTGTAGTCTGTTCTGTGCTGGAGGACAGGCTTGCGGCGTATGTACGTGATTCATGAGCTGGAGACATGTGCAGTGCCTCTTTCTGGCACGCTTTTGCTCATGCGGTGAGATGAATGATAATTGAAAACGAGGCTTGCACTTTCAAAACCGCACATAATTAACGGAATGTATTTCATACTCCATACTCCATAATTCAAGGGCTTGGCAGACAAGTCCAATTTTCGTGATGTGTATTACCAGTTCCTGGGTGAAACACTTCGTGATTAAGAACACTCAAGCAATTTTAAAGAACTGATCAGCTCTGGCTGTAAGCACCCTACCTACAGTTGACACATTCCTACACTGGGCGCCCAAGACGAATTCGGTATCTTACATTTTGTCCTGGTTTGATAACAATAATATTTGTTGTTTATTTTGTTCTCAGCGAGACAAATGACGTCAACACGGGGCTACTCATCGAGGTATGGAGCAAGGGGATGCTCTGGGACAACGCGCTAGGCTACCACTGGATCCCACTGCCTGTTGTCAAGTACTCCAATGAGGTAATGTACACCTGCAGCTTATTAATATTCTCCTTGCAGTGTTTTCGTATTGTTAAAAAAACCGCAAAAACTAGGAATATAACTATTGTAAGGTCCGAAGAAGTGCCAGAATGACTACATATAATATTGTCGTAACAATTAGTGATTATTTCCATTTTAAAAGTACAAGACTCTATGCATTTCGGTGCCTCTGGCCCGGATGGAAATGTGGGTGGAAGTTATGTCCCCACAGTCCTTTCGATAAATGTCGTCGCGTGAACATTCCGTGATGATTAAGGGGAATTATATCGAGATTTAAATATTCATTGCATAACGCACAATGACGTCATTCCGTCTCAGTTATAAAAACATTTAATGCTGTTTAGGGAAACAATCACTGTTTTTTTTTGTGAAAGATCATCATCATCATCATCGGCTGTACAGCCCTGGGTAGACCTTGGCCTCCTCTCTGAGAACTATACCAAACTTGAATGCAGTATATAGAATTTTGAGGTTAAACTTGGAGGTAAGTAAAGTAACCACTGGGCTTTCGAGGGCTTATCATTTGACCATAAGTGCAATGTAACACAGTCAAGCAAACTATTTCGTCTTTGCGGACGAATGTGTTACGTGTTTTGAAAGATCGTGTTCTGTTGCGATAGGTGCATAAAATCGTCACCTAATGTGAATGACACTATAACGAAAAAAGTACAGAGGATTTTACATTTTTCATCCCTTGCTTTATGACACAATTATTACAATGTAAACTAACAAATTGCACACACTTCGTTCTCATTGCAATAATGTTTTAATGTACATATATTCGTGCACGTTTCGGGCCTCACTGGCCCATCATCACGGAAAGCACTGTTGTGTAAAACAATCTTTAGACCTGATTATCATCTCCAGTGTATGGAACTCTCGTAATTTCGTCAATGTATGATTTATAGATCGGAAGGTCGCTGGTTCGATCCCAGCTTGTGTCATTGGAATTTTTCATTGACATAAAATCCTTCCGATCGCACTGTGGCCCTGGGGTCGACTCAGCCTCTAACAGAAATGAGTATCAGGAGCATTTCCTGGGGGTAAAAGCGGCCGGTTCGTAAGGCTGACAACCTTACCACCATCCTGTGCCGTTGTCATGAAATCTGGGAACCTTAATTTCCTGGAACCCTGTGGGCCACTCCAAGCCTGTAACGGGACTGATTTACCTATTTATGATTTATAGAGGCGGTTATGTGCACAGTAATTGGAGCAGCTTGTAGGTCTGAGTGTCTTCACGGTTGAGTACCGCAACAGAATTTTAATAATTGGTTAACAAGGGTAATGCAAACAGTTATGACAGATTCTGTGTCCTTTCTTCTTATAATACCATTTATTGCGATTTGTGAACGGTTGGAAATTTAACCCCCTATTTCATCTGGCAGAAGGGTGAGAGTTTTTAGGTCTTCAGCAATATATTTTTATGATCTAATTTTTTAACACTGAGAAAAATAATTTCCAAGGAACTGTGATTAAGTTGAGGGAGTGTTGCTTTTTATATTCTAGTTTACTAATTCAGATATTCCTTCTGCCATAAGTACGGAGACAATCTCATTGCCTGGCAACGCTGTAATGTGGGAAATTGTAGGCGAATATTACAGGAGATTCATATCTTGCTGAGATTTCTTGTGGCATATTTAGTTCATAGTGTCCATCCTGAAGTTTTCATCGCGAAAAGACGTGTCGAATATAATGTAGAAAGGGCTTCTAGTTCAGTAGTTTAAAGCTAGAGTGACATAAGGCCATTACTTAAACACGGATTACCTACATTCCGAGGGGGACCGCGGTAGCACAGTGTTTAAGGTGCTGTGCTACAAATCGGAAGGTCGCTGGCTCGATCCCAGCTAGTGTCAGTGGATCCTTCATTGACATAAAATCCTTCCGATCGCACTATGGCCCTGGGGTCGACTCAGCCTCTAACAGAAATGAATACCAGGAGCATTTCCTGGGGGTAAAAGTGGCCGGTGCATCAGGCTGACAACCTACCACCATCCTGTGTCGCTGTCATGAAATCTGGGAACCTTAACTTCATGGAACCCTCTGGGCCACTCCAGGCCTGTAATGGGACTGCTTTGCCTTTTTTAACTACACTCCGTTTGGGGAAAATGTATTTTCCAAATGAGTTATTTGCTATTTTGCACAATGAATTTATTAATTGCAGACACAAATTTGTAGCTGTAAAGTTAAAAGTAATTACACCAAGTATGACAAATTATTTTTCACATAATTCTTTAAATTCAATAACATTAAAAGAACCTTTGAAAGGAATCTGGTCGACGTCAGTTTTTAAACTCTTTTAATACTGTACACCCTCCGTGAAATTTATACACACAAATAAGTTTATTACCAACAAATTGCACTTGTCCATGAGTAAAGAACCGCTTCTACATGTTTCGGCTATTATTTACAGGCATCTTCACGGAGAATCAGTGTATACTAAAAGAAACATGCAGCATTAGCACACAGCTTTGTCAGATTGTAAATGCATGGCATTTTATTTTTACCATTTACAATTTGACACAGCTGTGAGCCAACGCTGAACATGTCGGGTCAGTATATATTGATGCTCCATGAAGATGGCTGTAAATAATAGTCGAAACACGTAGGAGTGGTTCTATAGTCATGGAAAAGATGTAACTTATTGGTAATAAACTTCTGTATGTATTTATTTCAAGTTCACGTTTTATGTAAGAACTTCCTAATGAGTTATTGAAGCAAGATTAAATTGAAAATTATTCATTTTTTACTTGAATAAAGGGAGACCAACTTGATGTCACTTGCTTTATTATTTCATTATTTAATGCTCAACATGTTTCGGATGTTAATACATCCATCCTCAGGAGCTTGCGAAGCACTGCTTCAGCCTGCACACGGATACCACACCACCCCAGCCGAACCACATTGTAACACCAACACGCATCGAACCAGAACAATACAACCCATGAAATAACTCAACAAATAAGTTACAAGCTCCTGAGGATGGATGTATTAACATCCGAAACATGTTGAGCGTTAAATAATGAAATAATAAAGCAAGTGACATCAAGTTGGTCTTTCTTTATTCAACTATCAAGATGATGCACGGTCCAATAAACATAATATTCCTTTGTATATTTAGTACCATCCTCGATCGAAATACTTTTGAGTAGTTTCAGGAGTAAGTGTGCAGGAGAACTGACAGGTGAACTTTCTCAGCACGCTATCATTCTGTTTGCTTTATGTAAATAAAGCACAACACTTCTTAAAGTTATTTTTAAAGGTCGGGTTCAACGACTGTGTTCTAAGCAATGGACACAGGTTCTGCATTTCGCGGAACCTGTGCCCACATTTCTACTTTCAAAATAAGCGTCATTAAACCCTATTATAAGCCAGAAAAATACAGCCCAGTCTTTTTCGTGCTGTTTATGTAAGATACATTTTAATATTATCCGCAATGAATCTGTTAATTGTGTGCATAGCTTACCAACTTCTCAATAAAATTTTTCAACTTCTTGAGTGTACTTGCAAGAGGTGGATGGCTTTTAGTGTCGATGTGTTTGTAAATTTGTGGCTTACGTGTTCAGATGCTTATGGTGTTTAAGTATGCATTAAATGAGTTTGATGGTATTGATTCAATTTTAAATTCATGCTTCCTATACTACTGTATGTGAACTCACTATATCTGGAGGGTTGTAGGTCTGCTTCTGTCGTCGGCATCGACCTGGAATATTCCATTTTAAGCTCATGGTTCCGTGCATCGTAATTCATTGTTAATAAAAATCCAACCAGATGCAACAGTATTCAGATATTTATTTACTGCAAAGTCACTCTACAGTATTATGACCTGTATCGGAGACTGCGGTTACAGTTTTAGTACTCCTGATTGATGATTGGTGCTGTGACGCCCGAAAAATGTAGAGTGACTTTGCAGTAAATAAATATCTGCATACTGTTGCATCTGGTTGGATTGTTATTAACACTGGAATATTCCACATGTAATGCAGCCTTAATAACAGGGCCTTCTTAGTTATAATAACTGAAATAAAGTACATTTTCCATTCTGTGACAAAATTTCAGTTACAGGGACTGTAACTGATAGAAATGGGACCCAGAGGAAATTAGACTTTTGTCTGTACACATTATCATGTGTTAAATATGACAATTTTGTCTCGCCACATTACCGTACGCTGCAGATAACACTGTGCTGGGACGAAGAGCGTTGAAGTGTAATGCGTAGTTCCTATATGTTTGCACAGGCTTGCAAGAAGAAGCGAGCATGTGCCAGCATGGATTGGATGTGAATGTTTTAATTGAAGCCAAAATATAAACTCTACTCCATAGGATTACGTGAGTTTTAGAGGTGCTTCCATATAAATTTGCGTACCTTGTAGTCCTCGGTTTGCTCTATTATGTGTAATATTTTATGTTTAAAACAAATCATAGATAAACAATACGGCAATTTTCCTGTTACTTCGTTAAATATTCGCCATTTAGGAAGAAACTGTCTGTACGCTTTTGCATCGAAGTGATCTCCATACTGTATGAACAATACGTACCAAATTGCTGTATGACGTATCGCTTTGAAGGCGATTTATAAACTACGATTAGGGTTGCTCTCAGGTAGTAGGCCTATTATAGCAATAGGCGCGCACCCAAAGAGGCAGCACCCTCCCCCTCAAATCGAAATTTAAAAAAAACGCAGATTTTATAGACATGATTATATAAAACATTTTACGTGGTTTGCTTATCAACCGAAATAAACCACTGAAATCCGCTGAAGACTATAATAGTTAATGTCCGAAAAGTAAAATAAAAACTGAACATGTTTTAAATAAATTTAAAAACAAAAGATTAGATCTTTTGATTTAAATTACACGAGTGAGACATAAAATATGACATTATATTTGTGTGTATATACCGGGGTGCTGATAAGTCCTTAGCCCGACCGGGAAGGAAACAAGCTTTGCCTGTCAAAAGTGTGAAGGGCAGAGGAATGGATCGATTTGGCTAGGGTAGGGACAGGTGGTGGACTCTTGTGAATGTGGTAATGAAACTCCAATGTCCATAAAATACGGGGAATGTAGCTTGTTTTCTTCCTGGTCGGGCTAAGGACTTATCAGCACCCTTGTAACTGTAATTGCAAAGAATATTATGTTACAGTTTTATTTACGACTTATTTTTATAACGACATTGTAAATGTAAGTCAATCCCTGTACAAACTCGGGCAGGGCCTTGAGGGTGCCTTGAAGTACCCAGATTTAGACTATCGACACTTGAAGGTGGTAAGTTTGTCAGCCCCACGCACCTGGTACTCATTTCTGTTAGAGGCTGAGTAGACCCCAGGGCTGTAGTCAACGAAAAATTCCAGTGACACGATCGGGAATGGCGCAGTGCCTCAACCACCTGTGCCACCGCATGGCACAATTTTTGTAGCGTGGGTTTCATAATCAAACATAAATTGTACTAACTAGCTAGCTAGCTAACTAACCAACCAACCAACCAAATGACCGACTGACTGAATGACCAAGTGCTTAACAAAATTAAGTAAGCAGTACGCTAACAATCTAACCAGTAATCTAAGTAAAGTGAATGACGGTACTTAACTTAATTCTGTCTCCATGGAGGACAGTGTTCTTATCAACAAGTTAGTCTTTGAGATATGCAAGAATTTCGTCACCATTTATAAAACTTAAAGGTTCGTGACCTTTTTCGCATCAGCCTACCATTGTTTCCTTATGCTAAGCTGGATGAATTATTCCATGCCCTCCTGTTGTACATTTCAGTACTATCATACTGTCGAGATCTAGGAGTGCAAGCTGGTACCATCTCGTTAGGTTTAAAAGTTTGCATACAATTTCGTGATTGTTTTGCGCTCCGGCCTTGTCCTTCTTCTTGATTTGTTCCTCCTCGTAACATTTTGTGACAGTACAGATCATTAAGCTGCCCCCACCTTTACTCGTATATCTGCACCATCATTTGACTACTTTTACTCAGGTCCAAACATTTTCCCAAGCACTTAGTTTTCCAACACCCTTAATCTACTGCATATTTTTCACTCATTCTGAGAAACAACTTTTACACCCAAACGAAATTGCAAGTTAAATTATGTATCTGCACTCATTTTAAAGTTTACAATTTTGGGTGGCAGAGAAGAAAGCTTAAGAATAAAGAATTCTCCAGATTAATTCTTCTATTAATATGTTCATCAATTAATTTTGATTTGTTGCTCGCAATTTTCTGTAAATCTGTCACGTTTCCAAAGAAACTATTGTTTAATTTTATATTACTAGTACTTTGTCTTCCTACCGTCCTTTTGCAAGGCGTGAGAGCCTTGAGATATTTTTTCTGTGTTTTCTTTCAGACGAAATCTTCTACTGACTGATAATGGAGGCTCTTTTATGGAACTTACGACCAGTGGGAGGTTTATATGAAGATAGTCTCTAAAGTTAATTGTACGTCACATACAAAATATTATTAAAGCCATTTCAGTAGATATTTGAAGTCTATAAACAGACAATATTTCATTAGTCTTTTAAAACCCAACGCAATAACGGAAGCATACGATATTATGTAATGAAGAGCATATGCAAAAAGGCTAATATAGATATGCTGTGCATTTATATGTAACAACGCGCACTCACATTTATGATGATTTATGGTGTTGGGAGGTACTGAAATAAATTTAATTGTTCGGTGTAAGTCTGCTTTATGTGGCAGCACTGTGACGTACCGCAAACGTTGGGATGGGACAGACAAAGAAGAGCACAAAAAGTAACACGTAGTGAAAACATCCATTCATATCAATTAACGTTGAGAAAAAACATTGACTACACAAAGAAACGCTGATAAAAAAGTTACATTAACTCTGCAAAAAACATTGACCCACACGAAGGTACACTGACAAAAAACTGTTACCAACATCAGAAAACTCTGAACGAAAATATTGACGCACATGACGGAGGCTGAATAAAAATATTTGTCAGCCTCAACCAAACAATATTAATAATGACCTCGTAAAGTAATTACAAACTAGAACAAACTACATATCAAATACTATTACAAAAATATTTTTTCATATACACTGAATGGAAGCACTAGTCAACCTTTGCCAAGTGACATTCAACAAATATTGACCCGATTTATACTTTTCACTTACACGGGGTTGATCTGTAGAACATTCGTGCCAGGAATTTGCGCAAAGAAAATCTCCTTTACTTTTATCGCCGCCCAGTGAACCTGTGTTAGTTGGGCATTGATCATGCAGTTTACCCATAACGTAACCTATATCCCTTTATTCCTTTGTCTCTTGGTAACACGGTCGACTGGACCGAAAATACGCCATTTCCTCTCTACATACTGTGGTCTGCTGACACTCTGCTAGAATCCGACAAGTGGAGTTATCCCTGATTGCTCCGCTGACGTACAATTGGAAGTGGAATTATGACACCACACATTCTTAACCTCAGCATGAGATGAGTGCCCACCAAGTCAGTTTGCAGGATTTGGGAAACCCGTCTGCACCCTCCGGGTGCTTGTTTAGGATTTGTCTTTTGTCCAGCCCCTAGGATAGTCGTTATACGGACGCTGTCTTGGATCCCACTGACATGCCTTCGGAATTTTAAATAACGCCTTGTGCCTATTGGATCGATTCTCATACTGTCTGAGACTGTTGAGGTGTATATATGCTTGGAAGGAGGTGGAAACGTATTAAACGTATTAATTAAAATATTCGGAATGCAGATTTTAGATCAAGATATTTTTCTAGAGAGATATTAGAAAACATGGGTTGCTGTCGGTCAGGCTACCAATTAACTTGATCGAGAGCTGCAGAAGCTACTGTGCGAATTTAAGTTCAGTGCCATTCCACCGGCCTGTTTATTGCGCTTGGTGCAGTAGAGGAAACATGATAAATTACAATAAGGCAGAGAAGACAGACGAAACATTGAGGCGCGTTCGTCCAACCATTATTTCAGCGGAAAAGCTAGAATATTACACATTCTGAGCGTGTGTTTGTAGGCTTACGTATCCAGCATGACATGCGCATGTGCCATATTTTCATCTATGGCCTGCCCCGCTCTGCAGTATTTTTCCACATAGTAACATAAAGGGCACGATTTTCCATTAAAATGTTACTGAATATAATATGTATAATTTGATTTTCCGTGCAACATTTGTGAAACTTTTCATTGTAAGAAGAACTGAACGAGATATGATAAAAAATGTACATTGGTCTTCGTGTAAAATACCCGTTTTTCTTGTCAGAGTTTAGTTAAACTTGAATTTTATCGATAGATTATCAAAAAACACGCAAATGCCAAATATCATGTGAATCCGCCCACTGGGAGCCGAGTTATTCTATGCAGACGGACAGACGGACAGACCTGACGAAGATCATAGTCGCTTTTCGCAATTTTGCTAAAGCGCCTGATTGAAAATTAAGTAAAGTTATTAGCACTGTGGCTATGTACACCGATTGCGAAGCAAGTAATAAAATCACTCACAGATGTTGGTTTCTAGAGAATTTAATTCCTTCTACTATTCATAGATTTATTTTCAACTTAACGCCTTGGGAATGTCTGACGTCACGTTTCGGTGACTTGTTAACCAAAAGAAGCCTGCTTTTGGAAAAGAGACTAGTAAAGAGACAGTTGAAATCTGAATAGGAAAATTTGTCGGTTTACAAATCCACGCACGGTTGAAACATAACCCCTTCTTTGATCAATTTTATATCGCATAGCAAAGCAATTTAAATGCCAATTTTACTGAATATCTACGCCATTTAAGTTTATTAGCAGAGGTCAACGCCACAGTACCGACTGAATGATACATACCATGTAACTCTTTGATCAGAGCTGAAGGCTTATTTTGCAAACACAAGTATAATTATAGTTCACTACTGCTAATTACTACAGACAATAGGATCATTTTCGGATGTCATTGCCGCGTAATGTCCATGTATATATATATATATCTTCGGAATTAATACATTGCTTGATGTACGCAAAGTTTTTGGATTTTAACATGAGAATTGTTTCTGCAGTGTGATTTACCCTCGTTACATGAATACCGTCTACGTTCAGTTTCGTGCAGTTTATTCTATTTCGTGCCCGCGACCGTGCCCGAACCCTGAACCTGTCAGAAACTAAACTGTGGATATCTGACACTGAGTTATGTATGTTGTCCCTCAGACTATTTGGTTTTATAACAGTAATATTTCACGGATCGTTGGAAGAGCAATGGATTTTCTGAAGACGCACACACACTGCCTGTGTCACTTCATGCTCGAAGAATGTCGATGCCCATACAAATTTCATTTCTGCCAAACTGATCTTAGGCACATAGAACTGCTGTAGATGTGCGCTGTATGGTCTCTGGTACGGCAACTGACATTTTCTTCCTTTTCTCTGTTTTTCGTTTTTTTTCAGACTTTTTAAATTTTTCTGTGTTTATTTACTGTTTCTTTCTTTTCTTTCTTCTCTGTTTCTGTGTATGCCTTCATTTTTAATTTCCACATTTTTCATTTTCTTCCTCTTTTATTTATTTCTTCCATATTCCCTGATTTCTTTTAGTCTCTCTTTTTTCCGGTCTCCCCCATTCTTCGTTCTGTGTCATCCAGCGTAGAAGCGAATGTCCCAATATCTACCCGTAATCAGTGGAGGAATATAAAACCCCTTTGTAGGTGTCTTCGCTTCTTAAAATGTTAGACGGTCAAATAATCGCATCTAGTTACGTAACAGTAATGATGTGACGCAGCACGACTGGTACTGGTTACCGTCCTAGTCCACATGTGCTTAGTATTACTTTCCATTTTTCTGAAAACAGTTCTAAATGATCAATACAAGTATTATTTGTTCAAGGTTAGTGTGACATTCCTAATGTAATGCATATACGGCTATGTACACGAACGCAAACTCTGTAATGAATATTCCTGTGTACTGCTAGTTATTCATACCAGACAAGCAAGTCTTTCGTGTCAGGAACATGGCAAACGACTTTGCATGATTCAGACGTAAGAACACAGTTGCGCAGCTAATAGGTCTGTTAATCCGTATTTTGTTTACCTGCGATTTGTCATCTGATAATGTCGTCTTGATGGCGTCATGCCTTTCAGTATCAATTTAATTACGTACATGTTTCTATAGGCTTTTCAAAACAGGTTACTAGGGGAAAACTTGGACCTAAGTGGAGTAGTTACAGAAAGACGCAAACAAATTGCAAAATGTGGATCTTGCGGCTTTATATATTTTCAAAACAGTTTTCCGGCGTTGAAATCACGAAGCTGAAATGGGCGATCACTAAGGTGGTATATGAGATGTCAGGAATGATTAAAATCAATGAATGAGCCACATAAAGTTTCGTTTATTGTAGCATGACTTCCTCGTGTGGCATTTGGATTTACAGAGATTCAATATTTTTAACTTTATGTATCTGTTAAATGAACAATTCCGCAATCCGTTGCCAGTTCCTGTACTCTGAGAACTTGCTACGGAACGAAAGGAGACCTCAACCCCAGGACTGTCATCTGCAAACCACTTTCTCTGCACACAAATAGCAATCGGGCATTAAGCCTCTTCTTAATCCAAGGCGACAGAAAACCTTAAATGTCTTTTCCAAAATTGCAGTTGGGATCTAACAGGCCTGCTGCCTTACCCTGTCGACTGCAGATACGTTACACTGACTCTGACACCCACAAAATATGTAATGTTTAACGTGCAGAATGTACAAGTAAGTACAACTTTTATCTTACACATCGGGCTGTATTTTGATTTTTGATATTCTTTGTCCATATTCATTCTGTTAATACGTAAATAACAACTTTTATATATTTGTAATGTTCTGTTGGCCGTGCATCGTGATATATCCGTGTACTATGAACCAACAGGATGCACCACTTACTTTCAATTTATTTCAATAATTAACCTCTACATGTTTCGAGCAGGCTTACTGCTCATCGTCAGGAGGTACTACCCTGTAACCACAGCAGTTTGTGTATGTCATGCGTTGATGTTGACTGGCTGTTGGCAGGATCACGATCCAAGCCGATGGAAACCTTAAATGTCTTTTCCAAAATTGCAGCTGTGATCTAACAGGCCTGCTGCCTTACCCTGTCGACTGCAGATACGTTACACTGACTCTGACATCCACAAAATATATGATGTGTAACGTGCAGAATGTACAAGTAACTGCAACTTTTTATCTTGTGAGTCGGGCTGTCTTTTGCTTCTCGCAATTCTTCGTCCATATTCATTCTGTTCATACAAAAGTAACAGCTTTTATATATTTCACATTCATCATTTAGACTGGGTCTCGTACAAGAACTGTGAAGAAGTTCACATGATGAAACAACAAGAGCATCAGCGCATTGCATTGCACAAACATACGAGTAACATGTGGGAAGAAGACTCGCAGGGGTGGCGGGGGTGCTACAACAACACCATATACGGTATACGTAACATCTGGTCAATGAGTGCACTTAAAAACACTTTTAAGAGAAAACAAATGGGTGGATGACTCGGGGCGGGGGGGGGTGCAGTTTGTCACGAATTTAACAAATTGTAAGCCTCCGCTTCATTTGCTGAAATGCTTGTCTCGCATCCAGGTTATTATGAAGCGCATAAAGCCTTGATTTAATATTTCAGACACTTCCTTGACTCTGACTGTGTCTGGGTAATCGTTGATTTTGGCTACATGGTGTCGAAATATCTTCAATACCCTGTTGCAGAAATCTCTGCCACCGTCCGATTGCAAAGTACAAGATGCCTCAGATAATAGTGAGATTTCCAGAAGCTGGGATGCAACGGCTTGTTCGCTTTCATTTCAAGAGCTGTCGGCATTATAAATTTCTTCAGGTAGTCTGATAAACAAGTGTTGATTTGTGCATGCCGCCGGGAATAGATTAGCTGGTTGAAGCAGTCATTGAGCCCTTATTACAAACATCCCGTTATTTCGTGAAATAACTACGTATTTCACAAAATATCGGATTTCACACGTTAACGGTGACACTTCAAATAAACAACTCATGTAATACCAACATATACATTATAATTTATGCTACAATCCTTTTACATAATTCTGCATGTTTCGACATTATTATCTCGCCATTTTCAGGGAGCTGACACCAACATTTCTTTAAAATGTACAGCAATAAAATAGGTCACAACAAACGTGGGGTGTCAGTAGTGCAGAATTTTACAGGTTTTGGCCAAAATTGTGTAAGTAAATATAATTTCATATTTGTGATACAGAAACGATATTTTATTTTAAAGCGGCTAAACACTAACGTGTAAGTGCTACGTGAAAGATTGTACGCCTAAAACACAAAACAGTGCATTCGTTGTTGTTACACGAGTTACTTCACCATATTGCACGGAATAAACAATGTACAAGTGACATGTCAGTTCACTCATTTCACACACTAACCGATGAACCCGCTGAATCATAAAAAAATATTCTGTGCATTACCTGGGGTCAGATCGCTACTCTGTAAATTTTAGCTGCCTCTGCCCTATACTTTATGAAACAAATAGACACTTCACGAAATGACCGACTTGTAACAGCAACGGCATTTTTCGTGATCAAGGAACTGAATTTTTATATTTACTGTAGACAAACTTCGTGATTTAATGGGTTATATAGGCCTATAGGTTATCGCTGCATGATCATAGTTTTGTGTCGTAAATCAGAAGAGTTTCCAAAATTCCCTTTGCAGTATCGTCCACAATTCTATTTACTTTCTTGGTTGCCCAGTGTCTCGTACGTTCATTGCCAGTATCTCACCACCGTACCATAAATATGTCGAATTATCCGCTTTGCGTGGGCATGTGTGTGGCGCCAGAACTCCTATTTATTCGCTAAAAGGAATGGAAAGACAATACGTTAACCTTGAAGCGTAAACAGCGTGCTTCTATTTTTTCAAAACTTTATGTTTAATTTTTTGAAAATATATTTTTCTTTTTGTGTTTTTTTCTTATTCCTCATTTCCTTTGCGCGTTTTTTTTTCTTGCAGAGAAGGTTTATAACTTTTGCAGTTCGTATAAAGTTTTGTGGAACTGGAAGATTGTACAGTTCCGATCTCGCCCTTAAACAGCACCACTGAACGTTACGGAACTGAAAGATTGTACTGGGTTATTGTATATTCCATTCGGAATAAATTTACCGTCTTCTGCTATAAATATGGTTTATCAGTTCCAGATGTTGGTTGTGTAAGGACGGATGGACCTTTGGAAACAGTTTTATGGAAACAAATTTTTAATGTTCCCTCACACTGAAGAAAGAGGCTACTTTTTATATTTTACCAACATTTATTACTATTATTATTATATCATAGTCATCATTATTTTGATACTTATCATCATAATTTTAATGTTAAACTTGTGATAATGTTGCTAAATATAAGAATTTGCCAAACTAGCGAAACTTTCTCACAATTTCCAAAACACTGGTGGTAGAATTTTGTGTGACACTGATTATTAGTTGTGGGCTTTAATGTGATGAAAGAACTGTAGCATTATAGCTTTCCATAGAGAAGTTACAGCCACTTAGATTACATATTTACTGTACAATAATCCTGTATATCCCGCTGTATCTTGTGTAGCGAAACCGGTGGTCTGAATGTCTTCCTCTCGCATAGGTTCACAAAATGTATTGAACTGATCATCAGCACTTGGAAGAGCAGTAAAATTTACACGACTTCTTCGTGACTTCCAAGATACTTATAAGGCATTTAGCTATTTTTGTTTTCGTAGAGAGACCTGAGCCAAGTGCTTATGAGGTTGAGTTGGCTATCGGCAAGTTAAAAAGCCACATATCGCCGGGTATTGATGAAATACCGACAGAACTGATTAAAGCAGGGGGTGGAACAATTTGCGGGGAGATTCATAAGCTTATCACTTCTATTTGGAAGAAGGAGAAATTGCCTGAAGAGTGGAAGGAGTCGATCATAGTACCTATTCATA
>Ga0123354_10007780_pt1 | contig 16218 bp, 12 predicted proteins | sample TergutLab28metaG_2_FD_97872 | JGI IMG/M metagenome (GOLD analysis project Ga0123354, IMG submission 97872) | Labiotermes labralis P4 segment gut microbial communities from Petit-Saut dam, French Guiana - Lab288 P4 | ecosystem: Host-associated > Arthropoda: Insects > Digestive system > Gut ...
AGGGGTTGAAAAAAAAAAAAAAAAAAAAACAACAATCGTGGGTGACTAATGCTGTGACTAGTGTACATGAAAAGGTCATCAATCACGGCTGACTAACACTGTGACTAGAGTAAAGTCACATGATAAGGTCATTGCATCAGCCACCAGACAGTGCCTCAGTTTCAGTCTGTACAAGCACAGGTGTAGGACAGTATGTCTGGCTCTTGTGTGAACAGTGCAGACGTATTCTGTTGTGTGAGTGGGAAAGTGACGCTGGCGTCACAGAGGCGTTCTATAACGTCTCGGATCAAGAAAGTCTACCGTCTGTACTGTGGGTGTTAACTGGGAGACCAGGACAAGAAGTGGGCACCGCATTGAGTGCAAATCGTGTGCAATACGTCTTGGAGGCTGGATAAATCGTAAGGGAATGGCGATGCCATTTGCTGTTCCGATGGTGTGGAGGGAACCCTCAAACCACAGCAGTGACTGCTGCTTTTGCTTGACACCTTTTGTGGCAAGTGACGTGAACAGAAGGAAGAAGCAGAGAATTGACTATACAAATATACCCTCTGCCGTCAGATCTGTGCCTCATGGGGAAGATCTGCCCATGCCAGATCCACCAAAGAATACAATTTGATTTCGGAGATGGAAGCGGAAGACACGGAGAAAACACAGGACCTCACAAAGAACCTACAGATCCAGACTTCCAAGGTCCAGCATCTGAGTCACCTCACAAACTTACACAAAACGAACTGAATGATCTGGTACGCGATTTGGAGCTGTCAAAGATAAAGGCTGAACTGCTAGCATCCAGAATGAAACAATGGAATGGATATGGATGAAGGCATGAAAATAACTCCGTATCATTATCACCAAAAAATCTGGAAGAATTCTTCACTATGGAGGGCACTCTAGTGGCATGCAAAGATGTGGATGTCTTGTTCAGAGCATTAAACATGGGCCACTGCTCATATGAATGGAGGCTATTCACAGATTCCTCCAAAGTCAGTCTTAAAGCTGTTCTTCTGCACAATGGGAATGTGTTACCTTCCATTCCTGTTGCACATGCATTTGGAATTAAAGAAAGTAATGAAAGCATGAAGCAGTTACTGCAATACATAAAGTATGACACACACAATTGAAACATTTGTGCAGACCTTAAAGTCATTGCACTTTTGCTTGGACTGCAGCCTGGATACAATAAATTTCCTTGTTTTTGCTGTGTGAGTGGGACAGCAGAGACAAGGCACATCACTATGTCAAAAGTATATGGCCTGCCAGAAAGATTTTGGTGCTAGGACACAAAAATGTAAAGCATCATTCACTGGTTGAGTCATCAAGGATTTTGTTGCCACCTCTTCATATCAAATTAGGCCTCATGAAGAATTTTGTGAAGGCTATGGATTGTAATGGTACAGCATTTCTGTACCTGTGACAAGAATTCCCCCTGCTTAGTGATGCTAAGATATGAGAGGGTGTTTTCACCAGCCCAGACATTCGCTCACTTCTTTGTGATGAGGTATTAGAATGCATCATTGCGGGTGATGAACAGAGAGCATGGCGTGCCTTCCAAGAAGTGGTTACAGGCTTCCTAAGAAACAGAAGAGCAGATAACTACAAGGATCTTGTGGAAGAACTTCTATCCTCATATCAGAAACTGGGGTGCATATGTCCATGAAAATCCACTTTCTGAGTTCTCATCTGGACTTCTTTCCGGAGAACTGTGGTTCTGTGAGTGACGAGCACAGTGAACGTCTCCACTCAGACAATGCAGCAATGGAGGGCAGATACAAAGGGAAATGGGGCCCATCTATGCTTGCTGATTATTGCTGGACCTTGATGCATGATTGTCCAAATTCGACGTTCAAATGGCAGGCGAAGAAGGCCCGACTGCACTAGAGTTATATGCAACCTTCAACTTATGACGCAGTACAGGTAAGAGATGATAGCTTGAAAACCGTTGCTAATGAAGCATTTTTATTGTGATTTTCGTGATGAGTACCTCAATTTACATAAGAATTGGCACATTTTGTTTCTGCAAGTCGCAAAAAGTGAAATTTTGTATATCAGTGTAATTTGTCAATGTTTTGTCTCCTTTCTTGTAAAGTGGTTTTATATCTGCAATTTTATGACAATCAGGAAAAATACCTGCATATAGCAGGAAATTATAAATGTACCTTAATGGGTGACTGATGAGAGATGCACAAGTTTTTAAGATTTTACATATTACTTCATCATAAACTTATAATTGGGAAAGACTGATGCCTCCTTGCAACATTGTACCCATAGACCCATAAACCATCACCTGTAATAATTAATTTCATTATATTCTTGTCCCCTTCATCGTTTTTACACGGTCAAAAACAAACCACATGGAGACCTCATCCACAGGTGTGCGACCTATCAGTGACTCAACCACTTTTCAGATTTTTGTGAAAACTGGCTTGGTGAGTCTTACTTTATGTAAGGCAGTAAAAGAGTTTCTGTGTTTCCTATGTTTGATTTGAGAGAAACTCAATATATAAGATCTTCACGTAATACCGCTGAACAGTTGCAGTTTTGCATGAAAACGCGGTATAGTAATTTACTTGAAGGCATAACTGAAATTTTCCCCACATTTTTACACTTTTTGTCTGGTTTGGAAAACTTCGGTATAGATGCAAAAATTGCATTGAATGATTTCAAGTTTTGTGAAAATCAGCACAACAGAAACTGTACTTTACTCAGCAGCATATATCCATACTTTCTGCATTTACTGCCCAATTTGGGTCTGTATAAGAGGCCTGCATGTAAGGCTGCAAAGCATGCATTTGCGAATCAAGAAAATCGGTGAAAAAGGGTCGTACTTTTCATACGGGCGTAAATCAAATTACATTTACACATATACATTGACATAGAGTGATGTTTAACAAGCATGTTTTGGGAAAGTCGGTGTACTATACCACTCACTTTGTCCTGTTGCAAAATGTCTGTGCATATGTTAACCTGTAAGAAGGCATGAAATAAATTTTGCAGCAACACACCACATGACCAGATATTCAGTCAACATTCTGAAAAATGATCCCCCCAATAGTCCTACATTTTCCACCTTCTCATACTGTTATCATCGATCTGAGCACACCAAGGCACTGATGGCCCCAATTTTTTCACCAGTGGGCGAGGGGGGTGGGTGACCAAAAATGGTCAGCTTCATACAATGCTGGACCATTTTGAAAACTGAAATGCTGTTGATCTACTTATTCCCATTGCCTAATGCCACTTCTAACAAAAAGTAAAGTACCTTAGAAGTTCTTCCTGTTCTATAACAATATTTCACACAAATGCGCTCTTCTGTTGACATTCTTTTGACATTTAATGACATATTATGTGATACTGAGACTCTTTCATGCAACCACTTTTTCAGTGGAAAAGCAATAAGCATTACATATTCTGAGTGTGTGTTTGTAGCCATAGGCATACAGCATACAATGCGCAAGTGCCATATTGTCATCTGTGGCCTGCCTACCTCTACAATATTTTTCCACATTATCTCATAAAGAGTATAATTTTCAAAAAGTTAGTGTATGTAAACTGGGTCACCTGATTTTATCTACAAATTCTGTCTGCAACATTTCTCATTCTAAGAAGAAATGAGCGAGATATGATCAAAAATTTATATTAGTCTTCACATACCCATTATTCTTGTCAGATTTTAATGAAAGTTGAATTTTCTTTATAGATTTTCAAAAAATACTCCTATATCAAATTTCATGAAAATCCATGCAGTAGCCAAGTTGTTCCATGCTGATGGACAGACAGACGGACAGACATACATGACGAAGCTGTCGCTTTTTGCACTTTCGTGAATGTGTCTAAAAAAAATGTCAATGCACACTTCCTTTAAACCGAACCACTGTCCTTATTCCACAGCAAAACACACAAGGATTGAAAAAAAAAATCAACACTGTGCATTCGTCATGATATAAGGAGGTTGCATGTACAGTCCAAACCTTTTGGACACAACATATCTGAACAAAATTATCTCACAACCAGCACTGAATCAACTCTAATAAAATAATTATTGACAAGAAGTGGTAATCACTTTTTACAAATATTAGAGTACATTTAATTACCAATTACCAATCACCAAACATGAAATTTGAAACAAATGTAAACCTACACAGAATTACTGAAGACAGCACTGTAGAAAAACACACACAATAATATTCACAATATTTACTTTTATTATATGAGATGTCAAACACAGACACAAGACACATCTCCATCCTATTCATGAAACAATTAAAAACTCATTTGCTTCATCGGTGTTCAGTATGTCTGATAATTCACACACAAACTCATTTTTTTCACTCATATATTCAATTGATCAAACTTACAAAATATATAATAAAGGTGATGACAAAAACACACCAAAACACATAATGTGAAGAGTCTGTCACCAAATAGGTCTTGCAAGACAATACCAATGATAGCTAACTACTTATTATTCTTATTTGTACTTATTCACTCATTCATTTCTGTCAGCTATAACTACATTACATTAATTGCAACTCTATGCTATTGTACAGTGGTTATAAAAATCACATAGTTCTATCTTGTAAGCATATTAAAAATGAATGTGACAGTCTGGTTCATCTATTACAATTCTAGTACAGCAATCAGTGGACTAGGAGAAATATAATTATGCAATAATTTCACGTGCTACTGAAAACTGCGAGAGCTTTCAAAAAAAGTAAAGTACTCTGGAGGTATTCATAAAACCAGCTATACATTTATAAGTGTTACAGTACTGTATATTATGCAGTATTTGTGTATGTGTAACCAATTTATGCCTTCTCATTTGTACATATCTATTTACTCACGTACCTACATGTTATTGGCATTACTGTCATCTTGAAAAAGCCTCTACTTTAGAAAGAGTATTCTGGAAATGGCCTATAATTTCTGAGCTGGCTAGAGGAACTTATTCTGCTGGTACATTAAGTTGGGTGCTAACAGCAACAACAAACTCCAAGTTAAACTTCCGAAGGAGGGATTCTCAAGTCACAAGACATTTCTCATGTGACCACTAGCTCAGAGCTTTTTAAACGTGTTCCCATTCCTAAGATGAATTTGTGTAGAAGTGACCAAATTCTATGTCAGATGTTGGAATGGGGCTGAAGTGGCAAGATGGTACAACAGGAAGCACTACACACGTGCATGCACATACACGACCACCAAGCATTTTTTATCCATTTCATAAACATTCACAGCGACTGACGCTATGAATGTACACACAACAGAGGAAATGTTGTGGGAAGAGGTGTAATGCTGCCTGCATGTTGCATGGTGAGCATAACAGCCATCAGGCTGTACAGAGTGCAGCTGTGTATAGTGTTAGGGAGTTCAGCCAGTAAGTAATGTGGTAACTGCTACAAATTCAGTGACTATTTTATGCAAGTGTTGGGGAGTTTGTGACATGTTGATGCAACTCTTCGCCCTTGAATGCATATATGTATGTTGGTTGTTATACTGCTAAATCACCCTTCTGTTATATGCCAAAGAAGGTCCAGTGGGCATGTCCTAAGCTGTGCATCAGGTATTGTATTCTCCTTACCATGCACTTTAAATTGTAAATCAATAAAAACCTCCATACAGGATATGTTTCATATTGATACAATCTTCTTTTCTTTGACCTTGTCCATTGTCTATAGATTCTTCTGACACCGAAACACTATGTTTCGAAAAAGCCACTCTGCTCATGTCTTCAGGCAAGACAGCTTCCAAACGTAGTGTTTTCTTGTCTAAAAAATTTATGGAAAATGGATGGACAGGGTCCAAGAAAAGAAGATTGTATCAACATGTTTTACACAAATGTCAAACCCTTATAGTGAATTAAGCATAGGTTTCACACGGCCACAGAATATGTTTCTAATGGCTACAGAAATTCTTTGCTAGAGAACTGCTGTTTTGGCAGCATCTTCTTCAGTATTAACACATTTATTAGGGCATTTTAGCCCCTGTGAGGATCTCAGTGACCTCCATATGTATTACAAAAGGCTGGACCCACTGGACCAGTGTCAACTCAGCATTAAAAACTTGGTTCATTGGGAATGGCAAACACATAATGCTAAATATTCAATACCACCTTCTCTGAGAAGCATTCGTTCATCATTATGTTGCATCTGACAATATTTTAAAAAATGCATCCTTAGTTTGTTTTCATGGACATGCGAGTGCTTATATTGTAACCTGTCACACAGAACTCAAATACAACAGAATTTGTCACATTCAAATATACAAATTATACACCTTCAAATAAAATTTTCACACCAACATCTATAAGGTGAACATCCTCATGCATATAATGTAATCGCAGACACCATCTTCTTACAGACACACAACAGAACAGGCACAAGTAAAGAAATGAATTTCCTTGTAAAGCATATTCACCAGTGCCTGAGAGAAGTGTGATGCCATGTTAACGATTGGAACAGTAAGCAGTAACAGGGCTGGTACATTAGTGTGAAGTTGTATGTGACATGTAAGGGTACTCGCAGTTGATGGAGAAACAAAAACAGAAGCTGTCTGCATGTAAGATTTATTGTGTCACATTTTGACAATTGCAATCACATAAAATGTACAGGGTGAGGTGAACTACCAAATTGATAGATGTGATTTGTCTTATAATACATTACTCTTTTATCTATCAGCTAAATTAATATTTCTTTTATTTAAATACAAGTGTAAGGTCTCTTTTCAGGTCAATCTTTAATTAGAATGAGAATCATGTCCTAGCCCACTTCCACTGTCAGACGTGAACAACTTTATGCAGATGTGCCCATCAAATAGCAAAGTCAAATGAAGGATGACAAAGTCAAAGAAATTCAAAGTTATTTACATATTATATGACTGTAATTGGAGTAAGGATGTACATATGTCAAAGTCTGCATGACCTTCCTGACACTTTTGGTACACACTAAGGTTGTATGTCCTGAACAGTGAGGCATAGGCATGCACTTCATTTTGCATTAAACAAAATGGGACAATATTGATGCATGTTTTTCAGAAAACAGACTGTGTCACCTCACAAGAATAGCTGCTACAAATGTTATGGTCCACTTAGCATTGAATAATTCCATTACAGATGTTAGGCTGCTGCAGTGGAGTGAGGTTTTTATCTTGTTCCACTGGAGTGAAAGCAAAAATTGCAAAGAAAATCATGGTTGACAGGAAAAAATAATTTCTTAAAATAGCACAGCATACCATACACCCAACTTTCGAGAGCATGAGCCAAGTTTTGACTTTCTTTTGACAAACACGCCACTTCACACACACACACACACACACACACACACACATATTCAAGTATGGGAAGCCAGTGGGGTAATACTGTGTCTAACTAGCCAACTGCAAACGGACTCATGGAGTGGCAAACCAATCTGTAGGAAAATTTTATGTCATAGTTCAGTGGGATCGAAGTACATACAACATGCATGTAAATACCACATAAACAAAGTCAGTCACCACTTGGACACGAGCAGATCAGATTCACACAGCTCATCATCAGCTCTTGGACTTAACAAATTTTCCACACATTAATTCAATATACTTTGTCCAAATTGTCTTTTCATTTCAGACAACTACAACTTGGTTACACTTAAGTCATTAATTCAACTTCTGACAGTTATCATTCATGTGAGCTAAATTATATTGTGCCTTGTGTTTATTACTTTGAGGATTTCATGAGATTAAACTGCCAGCACATTAAACTTCTAAATTCACTATCCAATGGCTTTTACTCTGCAAATATATCTATAATTCCTTCACTCCTACCTCACCAGTGCTACACCAGCTATCTTTTACTCACTCATTTCAACCTACTGAAATTACGTACGATAATTTTCACGAATACTTCTCCCACCATCAGTCAGAGATGGATACAAAAATGTAGAGTGACTGCTACACCTTATATGCCATAACCATACAAATATAAAACAAAATGAAGGACTGACCCTTCTCAGGAAAAGTTCTATGGAGAGGAGAGTGAAGAAAGATGGCAGAAATTCCCTTACAGGTGAAGAGTACTTCCCAAAATTGCACAGGACATTCACAGGATTATTACATGTTTCAAGGTCAAGTCAGATAATTGAAGTAAGTTAAATTTAAAGTATTCTGCAAAAATCATGGGTGCTCATGTTGGAAAGGTACAATATCTCAAACACCAAAACCAATGTTCTTCAGTTACAATGCTGATCTTAAATCACGATGGAACTAACGTTCCATCCTGACCACACTAGCAGACAGCCAACAGAATTAGCATGACAAATACCTATTGCATATATACAGTGTTGAGATACTCCTGATGATGGGACAGTGGACCTGTCCACAACACGTGGAGTACTTCATCAAATAAATTTGAGAAATAGTGCATCTCGGTGGCTTTATTATAAGAATATATCAAGATGCACGGTCCTCTGCATGTCAAATTTGATCTTAAGAGGTTGAAATTCACCTTGAGAGACTAACCTTGATGATTCTATAGCTACACCTAATCGCAAATCTAGATAACAACATAAAGTTACAGGAATTGTTAAACGATGGCCTGCCAGCCCATGCTTGAAAGAGGATGCCACAGGGGCAGGTTAGTAGTAATACATCCTAAGCCTACTTTTCAGTAAATGACTCCAATGTGTTAAGCCACATAGTCACTGAGAAACCATAAACAAATACAGGTGCTTCTGTAACACAGCATACACTTCCTTATCTTACAAACTTAGTGGGGCATGAAATATTTGCATCAGCCCATGAAATGGGAACATCTGATGAGATTCATTAGTCTAATCAGGTACCCTTACTGAATGCACTACACCCAGCCAATCCAAGCTTATTCGAAGACAAGAATCAAGTTTTATTCTGTCATTAGCATAGACAAGGATGCAGTCCAGCAGCGGAGCACTAGAGATGGTCTCTGGATTCCGTTAGGACATCCAGATGTCTATTCTACAAAAATAATATAATTTTTGGATGAAAAGGATGAACAAGAAATGGGTGAGAAGCCAATTGGCACAAGTAGTGAATGGCACAGGCTAGTTAATATGATTGTGACACATTTACAAGACAATGTGTGGTGAAAGCAAGCATGTGCTTCATGAGAAATTTACAGTTAAAGGTGATCACTGTACGAGTGTTGACACTCCAGACTCGGACAAGACAGATTGTATCTGTAAATGAAGTATGTGACTTTCGATGGTAACTGAAGTTACAATCAACCATGAATGATTATTCAAACTTGAGTATCCCTGCATAAGAGAGTCAACTACTTTTATTAAAGCTATGTGTTGTGATACCAGGCCTCAGTGTAAGAGCTAAGTTCTCCATATAACAGGGTGTGAAGGACCAGAGGGGGAGCAGAGGTACAGCTCAGCCCTTTCTTTATTCATGGCACTAGAGAGGCATGGGTGATCAATGCCACACCCTTACTGGGCCTCGGGGCCAGTTTACACAGGTAAAAAAATCTCAACCACAGAAGGGTTCAAACCCCAGACCATCCATCCCAAAGTGTCACTATAATGGCTACATTACCGTGGCTCCCCAGCCTCTGTGTGAATTCATTTATAACCTGACTGTTTTTGACGTACAGTGATGCAAGACCTGGAAGACACCACATTGTTCTCCACATAGTATTTCATTCTAAATTACAACTTCAAATTCTGTATGCTTCTGAACTAGCATTTCAATCAAAGGAAGAACTCTGAGAGCTGCTGCACTCTAGGAGAATTGGATCTACATGAACAGTTTCTGCCTGCACAAAGCTTTAATCTATTACAGAGAATTTTTATAATCGGAGGTATTAGAACAGTGGAAGAAAATGCTGCTTTCAGAACGGAAACAGTTAACAGGTTACTGACCCTGAGACATCTACCAATGCACCCGGACCACGAGCAGTTGTGCCCAACTCCCGACCAAAAATAAGCCTTAAAGTTCAGACCTAAAATTTCAACACAAACTGAATGGAAAGTAAGGAATGGCATGTGGTGAATCAGACTGTGAGGTAACAGGAGCACGTAAGTATATAAACATAACTCAATAAGTTAACATGATTTACAAAATTCCTTGACTACAAAAAAATTGGCAGAAGGCAGAAAATTTCACTAAATGGAAAAATAGTAGTTCTCCCATAACATAATCATCATGCTCAACTCACAAGTGAAGTATCACACTACCATCTGGCCCACTTTAAACTTAAAACTCTCCAAATAAAAATAATGTGATGATCCATGATATGCAGCACTGATGGTTTATTACCATTCAATCCACAGCATTGTCCATCACAATCAGGACAAGGTACATTATGAATCAAACTTCCAAGTCCTTAATGCTCACATTACTCACAACACTTACATGATTATAACATCTTTCACCATCTTCAACTTGTTCATGACTGAGATATGCCAGTGACCTTCACGCTTGTAAAGAATGGAAAATGTGTCAAGATCTTTAAACTCACTTATTATAGAATCAAATGTTTCAAACCTGAATATGATTCTTGTACTCAAGTCCCACATTTAGACATGCATAATATTTTCCTCACCATTGGTTATGTTCATCACATTCGCGCCAACTAGTAACTATCCCTTGGAATATTACAGAGACAGCTTATTTTGCACTGGTGGTGACTATTTGGCTAGCTCTACTGTATCTTGAATTAGTACCTCTGTTAACACGCTGCTGTCCTGCAAGATCAGCTGTGACAGACAGATGATCTTGATGCCTCATTGCTGTAGCTACTGACTGGAAACAAACAAACGTAATTAACACCCCACTAACTTCCGCAAAACCAAGTGCAGTACATGATGCGAGATTGTTTTCTTTACCATCACTCAGGACTCAGTCTTGCACTATTTTGAGGATTCATACTTCGGATGATATGTGAAGACAATGGCAAATGGAGAATAAATCTTCACTGTTAAGGTAGAGGAGGAGGAGGAGGAGGAGGAGCAGGAGGAGATGGTGGTGGTGTTGGTTTTGGTGGTAGTAAAACAAAAGAACAGCAGCATAAGACACAGTAGGATTTAATGCAAAATTTTGGTGATTATTTGCATCTCTGGACGTCACTAATTCTATAGAGTAAAATTTTATCATTTAGTGGGTAAAATTTTGAAATATACAGACATTTGCATACAGAATATTGGTTATTCATAAAAACACAGAATTCTGACCACACACATATCACATACATAAGCCCCTCATTACAACAAGACCTCTGGCACTTGTCACTGCTTAAATATATATATAAAAAAAAATCAGGTTAAAATTAAATAGTAAAAACAATAAAAGGGTGTCTTTTAAAGCTTTACAGTAGGCAACCTTAACAAATATGCATGCCTGTGCCATGTGTACAGACATGCACCCACACACACCCACACCCACTCACACACAAATTCCATGTGATATAAAAGAATGTACTTTTCACACAACAAATTTTAAAAATGTTATATTTCTAACAATGACTAAGTGGATCCCTTGTCACAATGGCAAGGCACACCCTCTGATCTCATATCTTCCCAGCCTCTGCTGTGAACTGCAGAGAAATCCCAGAATTTTCATAAACAGATCCACCTGGACATTCTAAATCATTACTTCACCACTGCCAGCATTACAGTACCTTTCAACACCACAGTTTACATTCACATGTTCAGGCATGTTAGCTACAAATGGCAGAAACCAAAGTCATATAGCACCCCAGTTGATAAGTGTCAAAAACTATTTCCCAACTGAAAACCGACTGACCACACCAGGAAAAAAAAATTCCTGTAACAGAACTGAACTAACCCTTTCATGCCAGAATTATATGCCTGGGGCACTCTGAAGAAAATCAGAAGTTAAACAGGCACCACCACTGCACATCTTTCTGGCAATGACTTCAATTGACATTGTAAACTGCACACTGCACATCAACTGTGGTCAACAATCCCCATTAAAGGGTTTAAGTGACACCAAGATTCATCTAGTGTGATTTTCATAAGTCTAAATTAACAACAGTTATAAATACAAATTTGCATATATATGTCACTTAGCTCAATGAGACCTCTTACCTTGAATATTATGCTACTTCCCCAGAAATGTTACGAACCTGAATGATGGTGACCATCAGTTTTCTTGCTTGTTTGTTGCTGGCTTGCATTCTTCCTTGTTGTAAGTTACATTCATTCTATCATGGCTGCACAATGTGTTAACATGCTTCAGCCTACCCTTATGAATGGCCATACTGTTTGTTACTAAGGGCAACTGTACCTACCAAGCGGCCTTTCACCCTTTTTGGCATGTCTTCATCCAAACTGTAGATAGCCTCACGCTTCAGTACCAGGTGAGAATTGTCTTCAAAAACCACCTGGAAAAAGCATTTGCAAGCAGTCTAATTCAACATCTACCATTCCCATGTCCATGGAAGGTGACGTTTGTTACACTGCATAATAAAGAGTTATGAAATCCAAGCCCATTCTCACGGATAATATACTATACCAATGTATTCAGTTGCATGAAAAAAAATTAATACACGTTTCCTTGACAAAATGGGAGTCACATCTAAAGTGTTGATAGAGGCAATATAACCAACATCTAGAAGTTAATGTTCAGAAGCACTAAAACCATTGCAGGTTTGCTGGATGCTAAGATTTCAAAGAGTTAAAATTAAATCTGCAAAATATAATACCAGCACCAAAGTTTGCCACAACTGCTTTCATGTAAGTTTCTCCACTAAACTTTCTTGAATATTTAGCTTTTTTAATTTTTTTTCCAAGTGTGTTACTTAACAAGACTGTTCACTGCTAAGATCATAGTACTTGGAGGAAAGCCTGTTCCAGTACCACTTTGTCCACCATAAATCCCACATGGACTAGCCAGGTATCGAAATGAGGCCTCTGTGGTGAAAGAATGTCCACTAACTGCCCGAGCCATAGCATGGCCATCAGCCGCATATCATACAGATCTACTGACAAGACAAATTACACCAAATATTTTATCACAACACTTACTGTAAACATGAGCTGGTGGTTAGTACCATGAAACTGGCCACAGTACCTCTTGCCATCACTCCACAGAACGTCCACATCGGTGCCCACATGTGGTGGACCATCTTTTGCACATGCAAAATTCTGCAACACAAATAAATATGAAGCTAAGGACAAATACATATACAAAACTAAGCAGACTACTTATGAGGAACATCAACATGTTCATACCTCCTCAGCTTTAACTATCCACTTGAGGGGGGGGGGGAAAGAGTACAAAACTCTTCTCACTTTTATACAATTTTTTTTCTCTACACAGCTGGCACTTGTGTCATATCATCAGTCTCTTAAGATTTCATGCCATGTAGTCTGACAAACAGGTTTCAGAGTAATATGTCCCATTTTCAGGATATAAGAATACACAGCATCACATCCCAGAAGTCATAGTCCCTGCCAGAAGAACCTCAAATCTCATTTTTATGTCATATTTTTTAAGCAAATTACAATTAACTAATCAATCAATCAATCAAAATGGGGGAGAAAACACTTAAAACTGCAGATGGAATTTACCATACAATTTTGCACCTGTTTTTAGTACATGTCATCAGCACAGATTCTGATGCAAAACAGATGAACCAATCGATAATCTGAACTGGCCACATACTACAACAACAATGGGAATATAAGACAGCAGAGGTCAAGCACTTATCTGGCAGATGTCTTACATTTGGGACAGCCTAAAACATCATGCTGTATCACCCTGTAGCCGAACATTAGAACCACACACCATGAGAAATTATTTCTGTTCTTCAACCCCCTCGCTGTTACCCATGACCCTCCAGTCCTGACAGCTTCAATACTATTTCGAGAACGGGATGTTTGGAAATTCATTTTGGCATCTGTGTTGACAAAATTTATGGTTTTATTTTCGTAAAGAAAGGTGCGACTTTTTGTTACGTTGTGGGTGTTTCTATCCCATGGAAATTTAAGCTTAACTTCCAAGAATTTTAAATTGGTCAGCCAACAAAAAGGAAAAAACCTTTCATTCTCCAACCAATCACTACAGGGAAAGATGGTAGGAAAATATTAAAAAAGGATCTTAAAAAAGAAGATGCAGACTGGTTTTGTATGGCTCAGTACAGTGAGGACTCAGAAACTCTTATAAATATAAGAAATTACCAGGTTCCACAAAGTGTGGGGAATCTCTCCATTTGCTAAAGAGCTACTAGGTTCTCAGAAAGGACGCTGCTCCATGGAGCTTTATTTGATCAGATTTTAGCATATGCAGGTGTTACATATTCCCACCTTCTGCACTGAAATGACAGTGCTTACTGGGAGGGTGGTAATCCTGGTAACCAAGAATGGAGACAAGCACAATGCTGGTGCAACCAACAACAATGCATTTCCCGTGATCCTAAGCTCTTCCATCTTGCAAACAAATGGTTAAAAAGATGAACATCACAGGTTACAACGCAATGCTGTAATTATATCCAATTTATGTCACAAAAAAGGAGTGGGAAATCCTTTAACCTTGACTGACATATAAGTGAACCATTAAAAACACCCAAATACAAAAGTCAGGAACTGAATATTAAAGGGTCAACTTCTAAGGAATTCCACTTCCAATATTCTACTTGAAAAGCTGGTGACAAGGTGATGGGTATGAGAAGACTGTTGGTGATTACTGTAAATGCAGAAGTTAAGTAATATCGTAACAATTATTCTTTGTACCTCACTTCAGCTTGTATAACATTCATACCTAGAGTAAAAAATTCAGGCTAGAAAGTTAACTGTCTTTCATATGAGAAGAAGGTTGTGCTTTTCTTTTCTATTCCAGTCATAAAACTTACTGTAATGTCTTCTGGGTACAGATCATCACTAAAAGAACCATCAGAAAATAGAACCATATAGAACTGGGTTTCTGAAATGTTGGCAATCCGGCCCTTGTAGTAGCGTCCATTCTTGTGGCGAGCCCATACCACTTGCCCCGTGCGAACATTGCAGATCTGTCAAAAAAATGCATGAGTTTTACTGGTTTATTTTCTCTTATTCATCTGAACAAAACATACACGGTGTGATCAAAGTCATGCAACTCATATTTAAATAATTATTGACAGCTTTAATTGAATGAAATTCAGTGAAATTCATAGAAAAAACACATGGCTGTGGCCATACCAGTACAGAACCTGCACAGGTCACATGACTTTGTATAGACCCAAGCCAGTCAGCTTTCAGCACTTTTCTTGCAAGTACAACCATTCACTGTCAAACACCAACTGGCATCTCATTCCAACTAACTCCTGCAAATGAAATTAGGGATGTGTTTCCTGATTCTCCTGTACCAAATAAATCAACAAGTCGTGAACTATATAGGATGAAGTTGTCTATCTCCTAACCCACCAGGAAATACATTGTTTTAAATGGGTAGTTTACGTTTAATCAGTGCTACTTCTTTTTTAACTCATGGTTCCATGCATCGTAATTCAATGTCAATAAAAATCCAACCAGATGCAACAGTATGCAGATATTTATTTACTGCAAAGTCACTCTACATGTTTCGGGTGTCACACCACCGCAACCTCCAGTACAGGTCATAATACTGGTACAACTACTTCCCTCCATAGCCTGATCAGGTTTTATTTACTAATGAAGCACGGTTTCACCACAGTGGAAACGTTAATAGGTAAAAAATGGGAATATGGAGTGAAAAACATCCCCAATCTTTCTCTGAAACACTGTTACACTTCTTTAAAGCTGGTGTATATTGTGGTTTCCTGACAGAGATAGCTGTCCCCCCCCCCACACACACACAAATATATATAAAAAAAAAAGAACGGAAATATCAAGATCTAATTATGAGTTTCATATCCTTGTTGGAGGCCGAGGACCAGGACTGCTGGCTTTAGCAAGAGGGGCTATGGTAAAGACAGTAACTGAACACCACAAATGTTATGTAAATTAAAGTATATAAAAATCACCTGTTAATTTAAAACTGAAATTATTATCAGTATTAATTCATGAAAACACATTTCAGCCAAACAGGCCATCTTCACATTAACACAAAAATTTTAGGGTAACCGCATCAATAAACTTTATTAAAACAAATATAAGATCTCATTTTTATATAAAGGGTAATAATTCATTTGGTGTAACATTTTATATAATTCTGAAGTAGTATATATTCCAGTATCCTAAATGTATGAAAGATTTGACTTGAAAGTTTTACCTAATTTATGGTTATTTTTTG
>Ga0123354_10007782_pt1 | contig 16217 bp, 5 predicted proteins | sample TergutLab28metaG_2_FD_97872 | JGI IMG/M metagenome (GOLD analysis project Ga0123354, IMG submission 97872) | Labiotermes labralis P4 segment gut microbial communities from Petit-Saut dam, French Guiana - Lab288 P4 | ecosystem: Host-associated > Arthropoda: Insects > Digestive system > Gut ...
GTGTGTGGTGTGAGTGTGTGTGTTTGTGTGTGTGGTGTGTGAGTGTGTGTGTGTTTATGTGTGTGGGTGGGTGTAGGTGTTGTGTGTGTGTGTGTTTGAGTGTGTGTGGTGTGAATGTGTGTGTTTGTGTGTGTGGTGTGATTGTATGTGTGTGTAGTGTGTGAGTGTGTGTGTGTGTTTGTGTGTGGTGTGTAGTGAGTGTGTGTGTGTGGTGTGAGTGTGTGTGTTTGTGTGTTTGGTGTGATTGTACGTGTGTGTGGTGTGTGAGTGTGTGTGTGGTGTGTTTGTGTGTGTGTGTGGTGTGTAGTGTGAGTGTGTGTGAATGGTGTGAGTGTGTGTGTTTGTGTGTTTGGTGTGATTGTATGTGTGTGTGGTGTGTGTGTGTGTGTGTGTATGTCGGTCTCTGAGTGTAATCAGATGCAACAATAACCCTCTACATCTGAAATGATTGGATATAAAGGAGCCAGAAAAAGAAAGAAGGAAAGAAAGGAAAAGAAAGAATTGGAAAGGAAGAAGATGCGTTGCTTTCTAATTCACTCAGATACGGCGGGTCCACACCATTTTAGCAACTGCTGCTGTAGGCTGAACTGGCTCTGCATTTTCTCTAAACACGGATCATTGATGGAAATTTGAAAATCGGAAAATAAATTGTAGCACTCTGTGTGCTCACATATACGTGCAGACCATAAGGCGCTGAAATGATATTTCACTAGAGGAACGTGGTTAAAGTCTTTCTACATTTTCTTCATGATTAATGTATTTAATTTAAATAGGTTTCCAGACTCGTGTCACTGCACAGATCTGAAATAAATAAAATGTAGCTTATAGAATAAGCAAGTGGGTTTATATCAGCGTCGCGAAGCAGAATCGTTCTTGGAGAGCTTAGAGTTTCTCAGCTAGAGAAGAAATGCCACAAATCTTAAGAAGACAGAAATTTCATTACATTTTTTTTACTGTATTCATAATTTGCCCTATCGAAGTAGCCAGATACATTTTCTACATCCTCAAACCAACTTCCTTATGACCCATTTTAGTAGTACGCAGCAACACAAATCCATTTCTCCCTAATCGTCTTTTTCCAGCAGATTATTCCAGTCCAATCATTTACGCACTTCTCTTCTCTCCCAGACATGTTACGCGCGCCCAACATCACACGATCCGTAATCTGATCAGTCAATTTTATTTAGTTTGGAGTAAACATAAAGAAGATACTATGTAAAAGGTGAGTGTGAAGCAGTCTAAATACAAAAACATTTGGTATCTATACCTAGTGATGTAGGTTAGCTACCAGCAACTGATAGCTACTCACCATCACCAGCTATAGATACAAAATATAGTCGTGTTTATACTGCTTCACGCTGACCATGTACATTGTCATTTAATACACAACAGGGATGTCGCACCTCAAAAATGAAGATCCTCATTAGATACTAATTTTATAAGGTGCTTAAATTGTAGTGTATTTACGTGTGTTGACTACGTAAAAATTATAATTTTATGACGAAACAGCCCATGGTGTGTGAGCCAAGGCCTCCTCAATATCGAAGCTACACGACTACACTTAGACACACGTCACTCGGTAAGACTCCTCTGGACGAATGATCAGCTCGTCGCGGTGACCTCTGCCTGACAACACACACAACACTCACAAAAGACAGACATCCATTCCTCCGGCGGTATTCGAACCCACAATCCCAGCAAACGAGCGGCTGCAGACCCACGCCATAGACGGCACGGCAAATGGGATCGGCAATAGAAATTTATTAGACTTTAATAAATAAAATATATATTAATCTATGTCAATGCTTACAAGTATTGTAATTCTTGACACACACACACACACACACACACAAGGTATTGGCTTAGTACTGTGTAAAATGTCGTGGTGGTTTTATGTTTAAATATTTGTAATCCTACGCAATACGATATCTAGATTTTGCAAAGTACCTCACAAGTAACACTATTTTTTACGATTTGTTTTGATGTCAGGGCAAGAAAGCTTTAGAAATTTAGGAAATGCTGAGTTGTAAATTGATGGTTTGGATTCATAATAGGGAGTATCTGCGTCTAAAGATGTTTTCTGCTATGAAAATCCCACGCACTTGCACATCAGGAATTGAAGTGTCTGACAAGTAACGAGCACCGTAACTCCAAATGCCTGGCTGCTTAACAGGAATCCCAGATGCACGCTATCAGATTATTAGACTTCTTCCAGACTCGAAAGGTGGGAAGTTAGAGAATTATATGAAAAAGAAAATATGAGAATTTTGAAGTTGTTATGGGGAATGGGACCAGTCCAACAGACGTCAATATAAACGGACAAAAAGGAGAAATTGTGTAGTAGCTACATCACAGAACAGTGAATTTCCAGGAACACCCAGACCCCACTGACCCGCATTTCAATTTGTTCACAATCGACCGTAATCAGGTCGTCCATTATCATTCCCTTTAATCAAATAAAATTAATTAACCGGATAATTTTTTTTCATAGAAACAAAAAAAAACCGAATTACCAAAGCTCTAATATTCTTGCTCTAAAGACCTTTTAGTCATACATGAATATTCATGTGGGCACAATGCGTCCCGATTGCAAATACTAAAAGTTTAATGCAATTTGAGATAATAGTCCCTGTTTATTCTCAGATTCATAATGAAACCTTTTAACTTCAATACAACCTGTGATTGATTCGTACGTTTATTATTGGGCTTTAAATGTTTCACGCGGTATTAACCTTTAGACGCCTAATGTCAACTATAGTGTTCGTACCGCACCGCTAACCTCTAAAGTTGCATTTTATATATTTATTCAACAAATATAGGTGCTGAATATTTTAAACATGGTATATACTCTCCGTTTTTTCTCTTGAAAGTGCAGTTTGTTTCCTAATTCTAATGTATTTGGTTCCTATACAGAGTGTGCTAAAATTTAAAAAATAATTCCGGCGCCAAAAGGTTAATAATCAAAATCTGCTACTCTTGTAATACACCAATAATTCATGGTATTTTTTGTCGTAAGTGGTATAGGGATTAAGCCAAGCAACAAAATATTAAGTCATATCCAGTAAATTATGATTAATTTTAATAAACATATTTACCATAGGTAAAAATTTCAAAACTTTTTCCCTCATCATAGCCTTCTACCCTGCGTACAGTCACTCGCAGCTCATCATTGGCCATATACAGGGTGTTCAACTTAAAAGTGGACTGTATTTTAATGTAAGTAATTTATTTACCAATATTTACAACATGTTATATTACACAACTAACCTGAATTTACAGTAAGTGTTGGAAATGATGTCCATTCATTTCAATGCACTTATCGACACATATCACTATGTTCCTCGCGAATTTTCTTAGCGTTCCTTCATTTTTAATCATTTTCTCAATAGCACTTTTCACTGGCGTTTGCCTTCCAAATAAAAAAAAAATTGTCTACAGTGGACGTAAGACATCATTTTTAAATAACTTTCCAAAATAAACACACGTTCTTCCACTGTTAACCGCAGTATGAAAGCGTAAAAAATGGCCGCTTTTCAAACACCAGCATTCACTGTCGACTGACTCAACCGATACAGATGGCCAAGACCGGTTCCCCCCTCTCCTTCAACAGTCTTGCCAACTCCTGCACATGTAGTAGTGTAATTTCATACCAGCAGAACCATTATAAAAAACATCTGACGTGATATATTCACGGCTTAGTTAACGGTCCACTTTTAAATTTAACACCCTGTATATATTAAAAACATGACAGGAAATATATATCCTAATGCAGACGTTTTCGGATCTTTGCACCATGGGCTTTTTACAGACGGCGTTCCTTAATAGTGGTCACACATTTAGGTTCGTCCGCAATATTGTGAAATGCGACTATTAGCAGCGCCTTGTCTTTCTGTCTGTCTGCCTGCCTGTCTGTCTGTCTGTCTGCCTGCCTGCCTGCCTGCCTGCCTGTCTGTATGTCTGTCTGTGTATTCGTTCGTCCATCCATTTGTTCGCATTAAACAGCTCGTTTATCTTGCAAAGGATTTTCATGAAAATTTTGTGTGACATTATTAATATTCGTTCCTAAGTTTCTAAATTAAAACCAGAGAAATAGCTCTATAAGAGGCACTTGCCACGGAGACTCAAATACTTGTATGATATCACCCTGAAATATTCCCGAGACCAAAAAGTAAGTTGAATGGTGCAGACTAATAAAAATCTGTCACTTTGAACAGGTTTTTCATAAAATCTTGCCGCTTGCGAGAAAATTATGAAATATAAAGACAAAGCGAGAGGGGGTATAGATGAATGACCATCATGTACCGCCAACACATTTAAATTTGTATGATGGGTGAATAGGAAAAATGCATATTTTAAGAATACTGAATATTTACTGCTTTGGTCAGGAAGAATATATGAGGCAGATGCAAATCCACTGACGGATAATTAAGAATAAAACATGCAGTTATAATATTTAATACTCACTGCTATATGGAGCCGGGATAGTACAGTGAATTATAGTGACTTCGGGCTGGAAGACCCAGGGTTCTAATCCCGTATGGGCTAGGTATTTACATAATCTCCACAATATCCATATAGTCTCTGGAGATAACGTATCTTTCTAATCGATGGGTACCACGGGACAGCATTTTCGTTTAAAATATTAGCCAGTTATAATAAATTATTAGTCCAATACTCCAATTTAACTGTAACAGAATTTGAATTAATCTTTATTGTATCTAATATGACAGCAGCTACATGTTTCGGTTATGAACTTCAGCCATCATCTTAATGTATATTTAAGAACCTTACTAAATAGAACTTTGGGCCCGGTAGCTCAGTCAGTATAGCGACTGACTACAGGCTGGACAGTCCAGGATCTAATCCCGCTGGGAACGAAATTTTCCGCCTGTCCAGACCGGCCCTGGGGCCCATCCAGCCTCCTGTACGATGGGTACCGGGTAAAGTGAGACCGGGGCGTGCTGCTGGCCACTCACCCCCCTTCTAGTGCCACCGTCATGGAAGAGTAGAGCTATACCTCTACCCACCCTCTGGGCCACACCGTGTCTGTAAGGTGATAACTTTACTTTTTACTTGGGTAGTACTACCAAACAGGCAAAATACTTGTCCTTGCAAATACTTGTCTCCTCAGCAATGATTACTACTGTTTTTTATGCGTATTGGACCGTGCATCATCTTGATATTTGAATAAAGGTTGACCAACTAGAAGACACTTGCTTTATTATCTACTGATCAACATGTTTCAGACGTTAATAACTCCAGCCTACACAACGCAACAAATAGTCGCAGGCTCCTGAAGATGGAGGTATTAACGTCTGAAACATGTTGATCAGTAGATAATAAAGTAAGTGTCATCTAGCTGGTCAACCTTTATTCAAAGATTACTACTGTTGTTTATTATTCAGCCCTTATGAACCCTCCTACGTTAGGAAAGACGGAGCTAGCTGTTAATAACAAAAAATCCATCCACGATACAAGTTTTCCCTTATTCCGTCCTAAGTACAACAAGCAAGCACTTCACAGAAAACGAAATGTATTCCTTACTACATGACAGCACGTGACGTAACGATGTGTCACGTTCCACCCCGCCGCCCTCCATATTTGTATTCAGTGTGACTTACATATGCTTCATACATGTTGAGAGAGTAGCGATCAGTTGATAACACGCTATTCAGAAGCATAGCAAAACACGTATTTGAAATTTAATGTCTGTCCTAGTTTATGCCTTTATAATGGAACACGAGTTGGGAGATACAGGAATTCTCATCACTCACACGTCGCATTTAAATAAATATATGTAAGATCTGAAATGCGTCCTTCATGATTATGTAGGCTTATGTTAAGTTATCTACTAATGTGGTTATTTTGCAACGGCAATGTATGTGAGGAAACATTAAACTTTTGGCGCCGGAATTATTTTTTAAATTTTAGCACACCCTGTATATAAAATGTGAATAATACTGGAACCAAATACGTTAGAATTATGAAACAAACTGCATTTTGAAGAGAAACACGGAGAGTATATACCACGCTTAAAATATTCAGTACCTATATTTGTTGAATAAATATATAAAATGCAAATTTAGAGGTTAGCGGTGCGGTACGACCACTATAGTTGACATTAGGGGTCAAAGGGTTAAAAGGAGCTGCAAGAAAATGTAATTTTTATGTCCTTATGTACTGAAATAAATATACCAAATAAATTATGGATATATATATATATATATATATATATCTAATTTAAGCCATGGTAGCTGGTCTGCGAAAAGAGGTTTCAACTGAAATGTCCCGCAAAATTTTGTAATCACATTATTTTTCCTGGAACAGGCTGAGAAATGACATTATATATATACACACACACACACACACACAGATATATATATATATATATATGTATATATATATAATATAAACGTCGATTTCGAAAATATTTTGAATTCGGTACATTTCAGTTACAAACGCCTTTTCGCAGACCAGCTACCATTGCTTAGAATTTTCGTGAACTTATCCAACCCTCCAGAAACATACGGACACAGTATCTTAAATTAGTCCACCATCACTATTTTTACCAAGTTTCGCACATGTCGGTCAATAATCTTACTACATTTTGCGCTACGTAGTCTGACCTAATAAGAGCTTAGTCAAGTCAGCCGTAACTAATATAGTCTGAGGTAGGCAGATGTTTCAAATTCTTCCTCGACAGGCTTTTATAACGCAAGCCAAATGCTAAGATCCAAAATTAAATGCGCTCATAAATGTTCAGTACATTTTTACTTCAAATTTTCTTCGAAATTCCTCGGTTAGGCCCTTGAACAGTCTTCGCTTCTTTCGTGCCTTCTTTTTTACACATTTCGTTTGAAAAACGCAAAAACGTCACTGAAATTTCAGAAGTCAGAAACAAGAAACCTAACTATCCATAAACTCCAAATTCAATAAGATTTGTTTCTCTGCATCTAAAAGAAGGAAATTTTAAATACATGGAAGAGTTAGTTTTTTTAACTTTTCATACAATTTTTCAGGTAAAAATGAATTTAAATCATAAGCCTAAGGAGTTAAGTATAGGAAGACTAATTTTTTTATATACATGGGTCAGTGCATCGTGAATCGAATTTAATAACTGTCCAACAAGACGCGACTTATTCAGTTTATTACATTTCTGTAGGCAGCTGTACATGTTTCGGGTGTTGACATAACCTAAATTATATATATATATATTTTATTATATATATTTCGTATTTTGTTGTACATAATTTAAAATTATTGCTTTTAACCATCCACCAATATTTTATATATCATATTCGTCAAGGCTAGTAACATTCAATATAACCAATCTGGAATTTTAATTGATACATTAGTATCAATAGCAGCGTATTTTACTCATTGCAGTTAATCAATACCAGAAGCTGTAATTATAGCTGTACCAGCTCCTGATGATTGGTGTCAACACCCGAAACATGTAGAGCTGCCTGCAGAAATGTAATAAACTGAATAAGTCGCATCTTGTTGGACAATTATGAAATATAGGAAACTTAATTCTAAGTAAATAAGCTTTTTGCGTAAATTAAATTAATAAACCTGGAATAAATCGAAAAGAAATTTTATTTGTCATAAAATAAGTGAATAAATCACTTTAAAAAAGAGTATTCTTGATGTACTCATGTCTAATGCTTACTTAAAAATTAAATATATTTCTCTAAATTCAGATTTAAATCTGACACGAAATTCATAGAGAAATATTTATATAAAATTTGGCTGATAATGTTACGCCCAATCACACGAGGAGAAAAAACAACACTATATATTTTATATTTTAACGTTAACATCCCTAAATTAGACATAAGAAGGAAAATTATTCTGAACTGGATAGTTCTAAGCTTTCCCTGATTTCAGTCTCATGTGAAATTCTACGTAAATGAAATTTAAATTTGGTACTGTCATTTTTATGAAACTGATTTACTACACGTTTTTAAAGAAAGTGATACAAGTTTGTAAAACTTTATGCCACAATTCTAAACTCCCAGCAACATAACATTTCTAATGTGTTGATTGTAAGTTGTGTTTGGAGAATCTTGAATTTAAAAAAAGGGAGGGGGGGAATTATTTTTTCATATTTTTAATTTTGTTTTGTTTGTTTGTTAGGAGTTTTCAATATTTCTGAAACTGATGCAGCATTTTACTACATAAATAAGTGCATATAAAATCAGAGGGAAAGGGGAATCGATACCAACGTAATCTCTTGGCCTTGACCTGAAGGTTAAGACACAAACGTAACAAGACAATGCAAATACTCACTGAATTTACTGAAATGTGTTCTTATCAGTCCCTCTCAAATAATGAAGTCAAAACCTAGAAACTTCTGTACAGCTATGGAAAGTACTGGATAAAACAGGCCATTATTTAATACATCGAAAAATGATAAACATTCAGTGTTCATTCAAAGTGAACATAAGTTGCATGAAACTTTTACAATAAATAAGAAATTTGCTGCAGAATATGTCCGTCAGTAACGTACTTGACACAGTGAAACCCTTTATGTTCATAAGCAGGTTTTTCTGGGTAGTCCCATAACTAATTACAAATATACATATAAATACAACGCGTCAGCCAATAACACAACAATTTATTTTATATACAATAAAACAGTATATTGTCCGGGCGACATTTTTCGACCTTTATTAGGTTATCTTCAGGCCCTGTGGGAAAGCAGATCCAAGAGCTATCTATATTTCAAAGCATCGTGGGATCCCAAATGCCTACAGATTGTGTTATATGAATGTGAAATACATAAGTTTGTACTACGTATATATTGGAATCTGTGTAGCGGTCTGTGCATTGAAAGGCTGAAAATTATCTGAGGTGGTTGTATATTAATACTCAGATAATTTTCAACCTTTTAATGCTCTGACCGCCGCACAAATTCCAATATACAGAAACTTATGTATTTCACAATCATATAACACAATTTGTAGGCATTTGGGATCCCACGATGCTTTGAAATATAGATAGCTCTTGGATATGTTTTCCCAGATGGCCTGAAGATGACCTAATAAAGGTCGAAATATGTCGCCCTGATAATACATTGATTTTATTGTATATAAAACACAGTGTTGTGTTATTGACTGACACGTTGTATTTTTATAACACTTCGGGATGGAAAACATGAAATATAAATATACATACCGATATACAATACAAAAATCCCCAGAAAAACTGCTGTATGTGATAATATTACTTAAAGTTTAGTTGGTGAATACATTTAATTTATTGTCACGTTATGAGATATTTAGTACATTTGATTATATATTTCCTTGGCATTATGACCAGTTTCTGTATCCACGTATGAAAATTAGGTTCAAACATGCAACTCATGTATTACGAGAAATGCATTACATCAGTCAATTTAGGGAAAGATGAGTATACCTCAGCACATCGGAAATCGATAAGGCTGACATGAGTTCAAAGAACTGAGTGGTAGCTTATCACCGAACACTGCTATTAATACAAAGAGCTGTCTCTGTACCAAATGCTTAGCTGCATATTAAGTGACATACCGGTTATAACCCTGGATCTATTTATAGATAATCAGGATATCCGTTCTAATACGACTGGCCGCTCAGCGATAGAGCACAATACTTTATTAACAACGACAATTCTCCACGTGTTGTAGTCCTGCTTGTGTTATTAACAACAGTAATGTAAAACCTGATGGTGCATCACGTAAGCAGTAGGCTTTAAAAGGTTAAGGAAGAAAAGTTTTAAATAAACATAAGTAAGGCTAATAATAAAGGTATATTGTTGTAGTTATAAATACAATGGGAAATACTGCTCTATATTTGAACCAAAATTTTCCGAACGAACCTGAAACCGGATTACCGGGAGCCGTTTTACCGAGGGAATGTCTATGTACCAAGGAATGTCACAGACATATATAGACTTCATGGGACTCATTACTTACAAGTATTATAGATTTAGGGAAAAAATGTTTTTTTTTAATCTCGTCACAGTATTAACATGTAGACGGACTCAACTCTAGATATGATATTAGCAGTAAAATCACTTTGAATATCCAGCAGTATCTAAGCTGAGTTCTTACGTTTCAATTGTCAATAGGCCTAGCCCACTACTCCATTCTCAAACTGGAAAATTCGTGGGATACCAAATGTAGAAATAAATTGGAAAAATTATACATGACATGATACGAATAAGAAGGAAGAGATTTCCTAAATATTACTTTACTTTCAGGGGATATTAATAGACTAAATTTCAGTTAGAATTTTATCTGTTTAAAGACGGTCTTATTTTGGAAATATCAGTAATTCTGAAAAAATGGTTGCATTTTTCACTTTTCTAATCACGAATTATAACCCTGCGTTAATTAATAATTGGAAAACGAAGAAACGGTAACTTTTCTTAACAAGGACTTACTATATTCGAGAAAATCTTGGGCCCTAACTGTGAGTTTAATATGTTTGTCTTTTCATGGCAAGGGAAAACAGAGCTCTGAAAATGTTTTCAATTCCGTCTGTACCACATCCTGGCCTTTCTTGGAATCAAGAAGTGAGATCTTGAGGTAAAAGGCAAGGAGAACCGAATTTCCAATTGGCTCCACAATGCAAAACGCTCACCAGTAAAATCACAGTTTCTTAGTCTGAAAGGAACACAAATAATACAGTTTTACGCATTCCGCCCTTCTCCCTGCATGTCAGAATGAACAAAGACGCAAGCAAAACGATACCCAGCGTGGTTCAACCTAAGTGTTCAGGACTTCAATTATTACTAGATGACCTCATTGTTCCCGTAGCGCTTCACAGCTTGAAGTTATATAAAATATTATTTCCAATAACTATTTAAATTAGTTTGGAAACAATCGTAAGTATTTATTAGTGATAAAACTGTAATAAATTGTGGCAAAAGACGGACAATTCTACAAAGTCGGTGAAAGAACGGCGTTTCACTGTTTCAGGACCGCTACATAGGTACTACAATATTGCAGTTTTCTGGACTTTCTCTCTTTCCTTCTACTTTACTTTCTCTAGTTGCCATTTTATATCCCTATCGCACCACATATATATCCCCGGCAGGCAAAGTTGCAAGGATGGTGTATCCGATATCGGCTCTTCAGTGCGTGTACTTTTCGTTACTTACGGTCTAATAAACATGCTTGCTTCTTGTCACGTCTTTGAAAAGCGAATCTCTCGTATATCCAAAGTTTAAATAGAGCAATGCCTTAAGCGTGACGTGGATTTTACATTCCTGTAGCTAACATACTTGTTACCTGGTATGCTATGACACACACATACACACACGCGTGCGCGTGCGTGCGAAGTTCCGCTGCTTTTTTCACTTGAGTCTAGTGTTTAGTTCGCAAACAATTCGTCCGAGTTTGTTCCGAAATATATCTTAAAATCAGCCCAAGACTTACTGTGACTTTCCAGACATCCATATTTTTACTCCTTCATAAGACCCGCTATTATAACTACGTATAAGACTAATCTGAAATTCTTTAGAAGTGACGTACGTAAATAAATGTCAAAGAGTATATCACAGTTTCCACTTTCGCGGATATCGACTGAGAATTCAAGAAAATTTTATAAGCTTGCCTGAAACTGTATCTATGTAATTTCAGTAATTACCCATGCCGAAAGTCTCTATTTTGACTGACGTGTAGTAGCTACCCTTACAGACGATTTTTGGAAAAAAATCGAGGATACCTCTTTTCAACTTCTATCATTTCTAACATATATAATCATAGTCTAACTTCATTCCAGACACACTTTGCTATTGACACATTGCAAGTAAAGAATTCAACACTTACATTAAAGAGAAAAAAGGCGATTTTGAGATAGATGTCAAATATTGAGTCCTATATTGACACAGAGATATTGGTTTGTGTTCAAGAAAACACACATAACTGTAGTCAGCTCATATTTCTGTAAAACTAATATGTGCTTTGATATGAACGTAGCTGATGACAGCGTCCTGTATACTGCAGTATGTTAAAACAATGCGCTATTCTAGGATTTCATTGAGCCTTCCTATTCAAGCCACTGGGTTGTCGCGATATGTGTGTACATCACACTTGGACGCTCGAGTCCTTTTGTTAATCGTGCCTAGCAGCCTGGTCAAAGAGTACCATTTTAATGATAAAAATATGTGACATGCTATTTCACACTATAAACGTAGGTTTTAGATAAATCGATCGTTGCTATAGCCCCCTTTTATTAATTAGAACAATTATGTCTGTGTTGTTGACCGCCTCTGTGGTCTAGTGGTCAGAGTTTCTGGCTACAGAGACAGAGGTCCCGGGTTCGATCCCCGACGCTACCAGATTTTCTGAGTAGTAGTGGGTCTGGAACGGGGTCCACTCAGTCTCGTGAGCCTCGTGAGGTCAATTGAGGAGCTACTTGAGTGAAATAAGTAGCGGCTCCAGGTCTAGAAAACAGAGATTAACGGCTGTGGGGACCCGTTGCGCGACCACGTGACACCCGTCTATCCGCAAAAGTTGGCACTAACTTCGCTGACCGGCGGCGGCCGCTCTGTCGCTATTTCGCTTGCGGACTAAGGCCACGGAGTTTAGTTTAGTTTATGTCTGTGTTGTTAAGTTAATAGTTAACGTGTTTTCTAAAGCAGCTGTTGCTGCATTTTATCCACCGTGTTTGACAACACGTTTTGCGGAATTCTCTGATAAATATCCGTCACATTTTTCCGTGTATACATCCAACACACACTGAAAACAGCGGTACAGAGTAGTGGGGAGCTTAAGGCCACAAATCTGAATATTATTACCAGCAGTTGCAGAATTTGAAATAACCCACCCAACTCGTCTGACGAATTCCCGGACAGCTAACAGCCGTGACTAATTTGCATTAATGGAAATCTTACACGCTTACCGTTTATGATCAGCTAACAGCAAAACTTCATTTACACTGTATTTCTTATTATTTCTACTGTAGTCTTTATTTAATTAAGTTTCTTATGATATCAAATTTACAAGTTAAGGCAATGAGCGATTAAAGTAACATTCAGTAAATTTGAAGAATTTCGAAATAAGTTTTCCTTCTTCATTCAAAACGAAGGTAGATTTCATACGCTAGGATTTCTAAACTTTGTTACATTTCCTTCTCATGACGCAACAGCCCTGTTAGGATAGGTTTTCCTCATTATCGAGACTTTACGATCACATTCAGACACATCACCCTCGGTAGGACTCCTCTGGACGAGCGATCAGCCCAATGCAGCCACCTATACCTGACGACACAGAACACACACAAAAGACAACCACCCAAAGGCGGGGTTCGAATCCGCATTCCCAGCAAGAGAATGGTCGCATAACCAAGCTTTAGACAGCCCAACCACAGGCAACGGCTAGAATCTTCTGAATTACTCACTTAATCATGTATAATTTTCATGTTCTATTACCTACTCTTCACACAGCAATTCACGGATCCAACATTTATTTTATAACCTCCTATGTGAATGACCAATTTTAGAAAATGATACGGATTTTGCAGCCTTGTAACCGGATTCATATTTCATTAAACGGATTATGCCTGTTTCAGATTAATAACGTTTCAAAATGCAATAAAACTAGAACACACACTCCGACACATATTTTACTTTCCGCTGTTGAAGCAGAGCCTCGTTTATCATGCATTATTTGGTGAAGTACATAAAATGGGCCCTTAATGCGGAAACTATCTGATTGCTTATAGTCACATTTTTTACGCACTCACAGAGAGGATTTTGATTATTACTGCTATTTCAGTTGGCCTAATCAAAGCTGTCGAACCAATTTAATTTCATCGCGTTTGTGTATGTTGGGGTTAAAAATTTAAATTATGAACGACCAATCTAAAAGCTCTTGTAGGGTTCGGAGTCATGGGTTCGTTTCCGCATCTGTGGCAATTCTCGGTAATAATTTATCTCCTGCAGCGAATTAAAACTACGCGTTTGCTTTGGCTAGCTAATCTAAACTGAGGCATCCTGTCGTGTTTCCGTAAAATTAAAATAGTAACTACCCATCGACACAGGTTTAATTTGTACTATTGCGTTGCAAAACGTTTCGACCCCAAACGGTCTTCATCGGACTAAAAACTATAAAATTCACAGAAAGTTTACATTTGCTTTTCTAAACTGAAATTAATTTTTTTTAGAATTCTAATTTTTGTATTGTTGCTATTATTATGACCATTTAAAATGTTAAAATAAAATGAAGATAATTAATGTCAATAATACGTGGGATCTCGAAGTAGTCAGATGGATTGAGCTGGAATATTCTTATACATATATATATATATATATATATACATACATATATACATATATACATACATATATATGCACATACCCAAACACACACACGCACATATACAACAAAATATCCCGTCTCACTACATAAGACTATTCGTGAATCTTAATATCTTTTATATTAAATATATTCATTTTATTGTCAAAATATAATTAACATTAATATTAACAATATGTATATAATTTTGCCTGTTGTTTTGTATGGGTGTGAAACTTGGTAGTTGACATTGCGGGAGGAAATGAAGTTGAGGATGTTTGAGAACATGGTGTTGAGGAGAATATTTCGACCTAGGAAGGACGAGATAACGGGGGAATGGAGGAGAATGCATAACGAGGAGCTAAATGATTTGTACTCCTCACCCAATATTGTGCGGGTGATAAAATCGAGAAGAATGAGATGTGCTGGGCATGTGGCGCGTATGGGTGAGGAGAGGGTGTGTATAGAGTCTTGGTGGGGAAACCGGAGGGAAAGAGACCACTGGGGAGACCTAGGCGTTGATGGGTGGATAATATTAGGATGAATCTCCAGGAGGTGGGATGTGGGTATATGGACTGGATTGGGCTGACCCAGGAGAGAGACAGGTGGCGGACGATTGTGAGTGCGGCAATGAACCTTCTGGTTCCGTAAAATGCGGGGAATTTCTTGACTAGCTGCAAACTAGTTAGCTTCACAAGGAGGACTCTGCACCATGCAGTAAGTAAGTAAGTAAGTAAGTATTAGCAACATGTACAAAAAAATTTAGAATTGTAACAAGACAGGCAATGCATGTAGAACATAACAAGGAGACGCCTTCTTCCAACGATTATTGCAGTGTACAAGCAATAAGTGTTATATATGTTGATTGTGTTTTTAGCCTTAGGTATCCAGCATGCAATGCGCATGCACAGTATTGTCATCTGTGACAAGCTTTCCTTTGAAATATTTTTCCGCATTATCTCATAAACGACACGATTTTAAAAAGTACTGAAAGCATAATATGTGTTTGGATTTCCTCTAAAAAGTTTGTCTGAAACATTTCTTATTCTAAGAAGAAATGAGCGAGATGTGATCGAAAATGTATATTGGTCTTCACGTAAAATACCCGTGGGCTCTTCACTGATTTTAATGAAACTTGAATTTTCTCGACGGTTTTTCAAATATACTCAAATATCAAATTTCATTAATATTTCTTTAGTGGGAGTCGAATCGTTCCATGCAGACGGACGGACGGACGGACATGACGAAGCTAATAGTCGTTCTTCGAAATTTTGCAAATGCGCCAAAATCTGACACCTCAGTTTATAAAAAAAAACCCTCATAACTCTTTATGTGATTTAAACAAGTATTTAGCCAGATTGTGATCATTTAGGGTCGAAACAAGTTGTAATAAAATAGTATGAATAAAGGGCGCTTTGGTGTCTTTTTACGCTTTTAATTAAAGGTAACTAAGTTAAAGGACTGTTTTCAAACTGGTTTCTTCACGCGTTAAATTGTGACAACACCCAGTACCTTCCTGTTAGCTGTCAACATAAGCTAATGTTCCGTGCTAAGGTGAGAGTTGTTGGTTTAGCGCAAGGAGAAGGTCTTCCGAAAAACTCTGGCGATGGTCGAGAGCCCCTAACCGTATTACACAAGACCTATTTCCGTATTAAAACACAGTCATTGGCCAAAGTGCAAAAGCTTTAATATTATCTTTCCCAATTTTCTCACAGTTGAATCAGAATGAAATAAATATTGCATATACAATACATTTTACACTAAAATACTGCTTGTCCGGGCTAGAGGTATACAAAAATATATGCTTATATTTTAGTACCTAAAAGCTTTATGAAATTTATGTTTTCGCCAGTGTACAGAGTAACTCAAAAAGATTTTTATGCACGTCCGTACACTTCAATGTGGGCACCTGTTGTAGCTCGACAGATATCTA
>Ga0123354_10007784_pt1 | contig 16215 bp, 10 predicted proteins | sample TergutLab28metaG_2_FD_97872 | JGI IMG/M metagenome (GOLD analysis project Ga0123354, IMG submission 97872) | Labiotermes labralis P4 segment gut microbial communities from Petit-Saut dam, French Guiana - Lab288 P4 | ecosystem: Host-associated > Arthropoda: Insects > Digestive system > Gut ...
GCAATACAACCCATGAAATAACTCAACAAATAAGTCGCAAGCTCCTGAGGATGGATGTACTAACATCCGAAACATGTTGAGCATTAAATAATGAAATAATAAAGCAAGTGACATCAAGTTGGTTTCTATTTATTCAACTGTGAATGTCATGTTGCTGATCGGTTATATTCTTGTATTATTAATAAGGAATGAATAGAGATATCCTTTATCATATTGTGCAGCTGTAGTGGCATAGACTTAATTCATTTCTCCAGACGGGCCGCAGATGTCAAAAGAAATGGATGTGACCTTTGGAAAGGATGCTTGAAGGAAGAATTCCGAAGATATTATAGCGACACAACACGAAGACAAACGAGGATATCTGACGTTAATTGTGAAGTGACAAGTGTAACTGGAATAGACCAATAGGTTATCTTTGATGAAGAAGAATTAATCCTTTACATATTTCCTCGAAGTCGTCGTGTAGAAAATCGGTTCTGTTCCGCGCCTCTGTGTGACAGCAGAACATACAGCAAGTGGGAATACATCCTACTTGCAAGTGGGGTGGTGTGGTATCCGGATGCAGGCTGAAGCAATACAACCCATGAATAACTCAACAAATAAGTCGCAAGCTCCTGAAGATGGATGTATTAACATCCGAAACATGTTGAGCATTAAATAATGAAATAATAAAATAAGTGAAATCAAGTTGGTCTCTCTTTAATCAACTATCAAGATGATGCACGGTCCGATAAACATAAGGTGGCATTCACAGTTTTTCAGTGTATGGCAAGTTTCAGGCGCCTCCCCTCTCCCTATTGCATGCTCGGTGCCCAGCCACCCCTCCCCCTTCCAAGGCTCTAAAACACTCATATATAACAAGTATATTCATTGTCTAGTCTGTCTTTCGACATGTCTGTGGCCATTTCCAAAACTAGATCTCCCTCTTTCATATTTTAATATTTTCTCTTTTCCTTAAGACCACTCAATAGCTGCTCACGTCTCCTTCTACGTATATATAGGAATATATGGTTGTTCGTGGTCCTCATATCGAAACATAAATAATCTAAGAGACATGTAAGAGAGCAATAGAACATATTTATCTCTGATCTTTCTGAATGAGATATTTTGAAATGTAAAGCTTACGAATAATTTTGTAACTGTAACTCGGTCGTAACAGTGTATAATATAGTAGGAGTCCCAAATAGAAATCATACAGTGTAAATGATGTGCTGCTGTGCAGAATTATATAGTAAATTAGATATTTTGTTTTTAATTTAATAATGTACATCTGCAAAGCATGTCATAGTGTAATAATACGATACAAAATACCCGATGAGTTAGCGTGTTGACCGTGTGGAAATTATGCACAGGTTCGTGACAGAGCTCAATCACTGGTCACCGACTCTTCACCAAGCATATCCGGGCGTTCTCTAGCGGCAGTTATGGGGGTTTAGTGATGGATAACATGACAGTGGGACATTTTTCTTATAGCACTTCGGTCTTTCCTGTCTGTTTTCATCTCTACGAAGCTACGTAATGCAGTATTACTATTAATTAATAAATGTAATACCAGTTATGCTGTTAACAGATGTGATTTCTTATTATCTCTTTTCTGCAGGTTTTCTTTATTGTTTGTTACGTATTTATTTTTCTTATAGTTCTGTGCTGCCTCTGTAATTGAACTTATGGCTGTCTTACCAGTTTAGTAATAATAAAGAACTGAATTGAATTGAAGGTACAGAATTAGCTGTGGAATTATAAATTTCTAGGTGATTCACTCTTCATCAAAATCGGTAACCTGAAAGATGTACATTCTATTACAAAATTCTTCGTGATACTTTTTACGTGCATTTACTGCTCTTCATCACGTCATCATTCAATCTACATCTGTCTGTCAGTCTGTCCTCATGTAACAACTCACCTCCCACAGGTTGGATTTTTATGAAATTTTATGTTTGAGTATTTTTCGAAAAACTGTCGGGAAAATTCAAGTTTCATATTTTCGGAAAAGCATAACGAGTACTGTACATGGAGTTCCGTGTATATTTTTGATCATATCTCGCTCAATTCTTAGAATGAAACGTGTTTTAGACAAAGGTGTCTAGAATATAAAAGCACACATTTTATGCTGAATAACTTCTTTTCGAAAATCGTCCCCTGTATGAGAAGTGTGGAAAGATACAGTAAAGCCGGACAGGCCACAAATAATATGGCGCATGCGCATTGTATTTTGAATACCTAAGGCTAAAATCACACAATCAGGATATGTAATACTTAGGGCAAACATTGTCGCCGTGGAAAGCAATAAAGCGCCTCACTGTTAAGTTGAAACCAACACTCCCTGTCTTGTTTAGTTCTAAAATGGTGTCTGTATAATATCAGTGAAAATATACTGCAGTCCCTAGGGTAAGAAACTGAAAATAGGAATATTTAAAATTACAATAGAGATTGACAGCACAAGAGTAAAAAAATATAAATCGCAAAGCCGCGGAATGAATTACGTTAAATGTAACCATTTACACATTTATCTTACAAACTTCGATAAAATCGAGTAGAATGAGATGGGCTGGGCATGTGGCACGTATGGGTGAGGGTATGGGCGAGGAGAGGGGTGTGTATAGGATCTTGGTGGGGAAACGGGAGGGAAGGAGACCACTGAGGAGACCTAGGCGTAGATGGGTGGATAATATTAGGACGAATCTTCAGGAGGTGGGATGTGGGTATATGGACTGGATTGGGCTGGCCCAGGGTAGGGACAGGTGGCGGAAGCTTGTGAGTGCGGTAATGAACCTTCGGGTTCCGTGAAATGAGGGGAATTTCTTGACTAGCTGCAAACTAGTTGCTTCTCAAGAAGGACTCTGCACCATGGAGTAAGTAAGTAAGTAAATATCTTACAAACTTCAGTCAATATGTGTACATGAACTTTCTGACTTTCACTAGAATGTGATTTCCAGACTATATATATAATGTACACAACTAGCTGTAATTAGTGTGCCGGAGAGTGGATAAAACCTCGGATCCATGTTAACACACGGACACGTATTGTTAGAGAATATGAGACTGGAAGTTACTTCCTTCTATATAAAATATTTTATTATAGATTTCTGATTAAAATAAGGTTATTTGTCGCAACGTAAGTTAGGCTATAATAACTTTTAAAAAAATGATTTCAGTTGCTGATGGGGTTAGACGATTGGAAATTGTGTTGGCTGCAAGTTCGAAAGGATATCATCTGCAGTTTTGAGGTCTGAAATGCATATTCCACTTCTTCCAACATAAGTCCAAATTTCTTGTTGCACATCTGTGAATCGTCAATTGAATAGCCACATAAGAGCCAGAGCTCAAGAATAAATGCAGAAAGCTTTAAAAAGTAACTGTAATTAATTAAATTCAGGCCGAATCTTTAATTATTTTCGTGTTGGTTGAAGACTATAATGACCAATTACAAAAATATTCTAAAGAAACAAAATTAAGACAAGAGAAAAGCGTGGACCAAAGAAGAGAAGAAGAAGAAAAAACATTAAAACTTAATTAAATTTAAAGTCACATTAAAAAGGAGAGAATGAAGGAGAGAACATCGTAAGCCTTAAGGATATTTTATAGATAATGAAATACCATAACAATATAATATATGATTAACGGAAAAACAGGTGTTTTATGCATAAATATTACTGTATATTATTATTATTATTATCATTATCATCATCATCATGGCCATGCTACTGCCCAGGCGATTCGTTAGATTCCTATTTTCATGGAGGACAGGATTCAATCCCAGGTCACTCCAAGTGGGATTTTGGTGAAAAGTGGCACTAAGAAAGACTTTGCTTAGTCTGGTTCTGCTTCATTATCATTCCACCAATGCTTCATGCTCATTCATCTATCACGGAAGCTATGTAATCCTAACAAATGACAGCAAGTGATATACATATTCGTATTGTGGTTATTATTTTCAGTAATTTCAACGAGCCATCACTCAGCAGAAAATGTGTTAATGTCGCAGGCCTGACATCATTGCGGGTGGGGGGTTGAATTTTTTTTTTTTTTTGCTAAGGGTGCCATGTATCATAAGATGAGTGCTGGTATGGTCCTTCCGACCGACTGTAAAATGCGCTTCTTGCTCCTTGCATAAACTTCTTGTTGGTAGGTGTCAGGTGTGTTCACGCACATTCCTGTTAGATCTTAAATTTCCAGCGGTATTTATGAAAGAAATGTCTGTTACATGAACGTACGAAATATGAAATGAATAGCCCGGGGCTTATTTCTTTTTATTGCTACATTTTACCGTTTCTTGGGAAAAAAAATCCCTTTTCATGCAGAAGGGTATGATATTACATTCGATTTCATTCAAACTTTTATATCATCTCCTCATTACTTTATCTTGCATGTATTCAGTCATACCTGAAGCCCTGTTTTGCGATGAAGTACAGTACAATGCTCGAAGGTGTGGGGAAGTTTATACAGTGAGAGGAGGAATATATATTTCTGAGAAATATAAAATTGTGAAGGAAAAGGAAATGTAATTAAAACCTGTAATGTAAGCTTCATTTCTCATTACTTTCCACAAGGCTGCAAGGTTGATATGGGCAGGAAATGTAGCAAGAATGGAAGAAGCAAGAGGTGCTTAAAGATCTTAATTACAAATCCCCAAAAATAAAGCATAGTTAAACATAGTATGAATTTCTTTCTTAATTCATAACGGGTAGTCAGTCAAAAATTCATCATCTCTTATCAAACAAGAATACTTATTATCATATATATTAAATTCCGCCGTTTTGGGCCCCATTGAGACCCGTTTAATAAAGCCTTAGATTCAGCTAGAGAGATTTAGATTCTGACTTTTGCATATCCCTATTTAACAAGACTATTTAAACTATGTCGAAAGTGATAGAAAAATGACGGGGGAGTCTGTAAAAATTTGGAAGATATTTTGGGACCCTTTTGAAGATAAAAAATCTGGGGTTTTCACCTGATTAGACTGATCGCTAAAACAATGAGCCTGTGTAACAGATAATCCGTCTGTGATTGTAATGGAAACGTTACCTTAAACCACTTATTAATCTGAACGCAAAACTTCTCGGTCAGAGTGTCAAAAAATGTGAAGAACAGCTAACAAACTACTTGAAGTACGGGGCAAGAGGAAGAAGATTAAGGAGTAGTAGGAGAATTAAAAAAGAGAAGAAGGAAAATGAGAGTATTAATAACATTTACAGTCAAACATGAGATACTTGAAGGTAGAAGGGTGTCCCGAGGGTCGGGGTCCAGAAGGCTGTAGATGCCATAATATCTGAAGAATTAAGAACCAACTAGATGCCACTTGCTATTTTTATTTTTCTTCTTAGATACTCAACATGTTTCGGGCATTAATATATTCATCTTCAGGAGTTTGCGACTATGTTGTTGAACTACCACATTGGCTGTATTGTTCTTGGATTGCTGTGTGTTGGAGTTAGGGTGCGGTTCGGCTGGGGTGGTATCCGGGCTGCTGGCTGCCGGCAAGTGACATCTAGTTGGTTCTTAATTCTTCAGCTATTACAAGTTGCACGGTCCAATAAACATCAGATGCCATAATATCGGTGGCCATAACCATCTCAGCTAAGTTGAAGCCACACCAAACTTATTGCTCTGCCTTAAGGAAGTGCGTTCGTCCTTTCATGTAATTCAGGCGTTCAAAGTTCAAGAAGGTCAAAGGAAAAAAACAAGGAACCTTCACGTAATTCACCGACCATGAGTTGAATACTGTTGCGGGCAGTTTCAAAAGACATATACTAAACTTGGCGTAAAGAAAATCATAGATATCGGATATTTCCGTCTTTGTAAGGGTTATAAATTTTCGAGTCTCTCTGCTATCTGTCTGCCCAAACTTGAGTATGCTTTTTTATTCGATCACGATACTCGGATGTCGCGCCGTGCCTTTCCCAGTCCATAATATTATATGGGTTACCTTTACTGGAGTCTCTAAGGACGTAGCGGTCTGCGAAGAAACTTTCGCAATCGGGAACCCAGATGCTTGAAATTTATTGCTGCAAGTATGTGAGATCAAGTGTCTGACTCTCGTAATTCCACAGCTGGGTGGTCAGCGCACAAGCAGCTTACTACGTACTGGTTTCAGTTACCGTAATTTATTGGTCCTTGGTAGTCGGTATTGTCTCCTCTTTGTTCACAGAATCAACTTACATACTGATGGACGCAACATGTATAAACTTAGAAAAGATAAATCATTACCAATAACTATATACAAGAGCAGGAATAGGTTAGCGCATTCTTTATCCACCACCCCTTTTAATACTGTCTCTCCATCAATACTCTGACCTTCTAATGCTTTCTTCTAATGACATTTTTCTAATAAAAACTCCATAGCATGTTTCTCCTTTCCATATGTCATTTTTTGCAGCTCAACTAAAATAATATTTTGAATCAGACTTTTCTTGTGATTTTTCTCAATGTGACAGTTTTTAAGGTTAGGGGTCTAAGTACAAGAGCTCCGTAGCTAAAGGACTGCGGGAGGTTGGCTGTCTTTAAGAAAGATGCACAATCATAGTTACATTCTATAGCTGGCGGTTTTCTTAACCCAGAGCTTGAAGTTTTCCTCGGATGTTGTGTATAACAAGTAAAAACGTGACAAGACATTTCTCTGTGAAGGAATAGCCTTGCTATAATTACGATGCGCAAACTGACATCTCCCATCGCCTCATTTCAAAAGGCAGGGCGTCGAAAGCTTGTTTCACGTTGTCATCAAGAATACGCCCGTCTAATGGACCCAAAACAACGGGCTTCATATGCTTACCAAATAATGAAATTAGAGCAAACAATTTGTATTTGTATTTTAAGATGTCTTGTGTGTATTGTTGTTAGTTGTCTTGTATGTATTGTTGTCATCTTATTACATTTGTTGTGCTATGTGTGTATTGCTGCTTTTACATTAGACGCCGGACTGCTAGCTAGAAGTCAGTATTCGGAAGGTCCTGCGACCGGCCACCTCGACAGAGGATTTTCTCGGTTTCCCTGTATCTATAAGCAAATGCTGAGATGGGTCCTAAGATTCCAAGTTGCTACTACATGCTTCTCATTAGCCCTCCCGAATTAAATTTATTAGTAACCAATTTCATATTTTGTATACATGTAAAATAACCACCGCTACCGGGTGACAACCCAATTGCAGTTAATAAATATTATTATTATTTTTATTATTATTATGAAAAATGTATTTCTTTTAACAGGGACTTTTATTATATATATTTAATGGCTAAGAATTTAAAATTTGTGAAACTCCAGTCTTATGAAGGTAGTCACACGAGAAGCAGGAGTGATGCCAAGCAACTGTCTACACTTCTGCGTTCTTCAGTGTCAGGGGAATACAAGCACAAAAACTGAAGCGGCATAAAAACAGCTCATCTCTGTCACTTTTATCTTATTTCTTTTGTTTTGTGTGTTTTGTAATCAGAGTGAAGCTTTCAACAGCTGTCTCGGCACTACACCAAAAGTTACATTTATTGTGATTCTCCTACCCTTTCATGGATGGGAAAAAATGAAAACCCATCTGTTTAGTAACTCCTTCCTTAGCGTTCCCGTACTCTTGGGAAAATGTAGTGTACGTTAACATTCCGAATTCATTCACCATTTTCAGAGTTACTGTTTCAAATATCCCATTGTTCACTGACTGAATTACAATACAAATGTAATTTACTTTTTTTACATTTATCTCTCTTGTAAATGTCCAGGGTGCGCTCTTCTTGGCTGTGACACCGTGAAACCTTGTCGCAGAATACGAACGGTTCTAACCACAGTCTCCTTCACCCTGTTAATGTAAACCCCACAGCGTCTCCACCCTAATCACATAGGCACTAGTCACAGAGGTGGAACTGCCCTCCCAAACATTGCTACGTAACGACAGAACTAAGTTACAAGAAAGTTATAAAGTAAATTTTGCTTGAACATTCACCGTCTGAAACACGAGTGGCTTATTGTCTTGATACCATAATATAAACAACCAACTGGATGCAACAATGACAGTTAATAACTTCAATCAGTTCGGCATGTTTCGGGCGATAGTTTCGCCCATCCTCAGGAGCATTAGACTGTGTTTACAGCTTGTGGTATAATGCACCGACGATGCTGCCTGCTGGTGACCAGGATGAGGTGTAACTCCGTTCCACCTCATCCTGGTCACCAGCAGACAGCATCGTCGGTGCATTATACCACAAGCTGTAAACACAGTCTAGTGCTCCTGAGGATGGGCGAAACTATCGCCCGAAACATGTCGAACTGATTGAAGTTATTAATTAACTGTCATTGTTGCATCTAGTTGGTTGTTTATATTATTGTATCAACGATGCACGGTCACACTTACATCAAATATTGTCTCGATATTTATTGCTTTAAAAAATGACGTAACTGTGTATCTTCTGTTTCTACCGCCTGCCTGATCTGTGGCGTAGTTGAATTACTTGCAACTGGTACATAAATGTGGTCGTCACAATTAGCACAACCTCTTGTGTTGTTGGATTGATGCTGAGGTTTAGATTGCAGTACAACATTGTACAGATCTGAGAAGTAGAATGAGTTCAGAATAGAGAATTGGAGAGGTGTAGGTAAAGTAAAGGTAAAGTTCACCCTAACGCAAGCGACGAAGTTCCACAGGGGCAGTAACCGTATTTCCCTACTCTTTCTTTTATACTACTGAATGAAACAATAGTAATTAGAGCACATACACAGCGTTTAATTAATAATCAACTTAAATAATTATCAGCAACATGTTTCGGCTCTTAAAATAACATCTTCAAGCTGAATACAAATCAAGGTAGGAGATATATGTTACTATGCCATGAATGGACGAGATATCGTCTTACATCGAATTGGAGGAATTATTATAATAATTCCAATTTGATGTAAGACGAGATTATTTAAGCTAACGATTGATTTATATTTGTGAATAGACTCTAGTTCCTATAACACAACGGGAATGTCTTGCCTAAAAATTATAAAAGCCATTCGAGCACACATCTACCAATATCAAAACCTGAAGAGAAAAAGAAACCTCTTATAGTAATGGGCAGTGGATTCAAAAGAAATCGCCTCACATGTACAATTAGTTCAGAAATGCAAAGCGCCTGCGGTGACTGGGAATATTAAATACGAGCGAAACTTTGTAAGCTGTAGTCCAGCAACACCTGTTCACGGAACAGTGGCAGATACACGCTACAGAAACACAACGTTTTGTTTGGTTCTTCTACTTCGTCTGTCGCTCTCGAGAGATTAAAGTCCAAAGTAGCCAGAAATCGGCTCACTGAATGAAATCTATCGTATTTATCAGTCCTTAAGGTGAACAACAAGTATATTACCTTAAGTGGGCCACGACCCATTCCTGTATCTTACAAGCGAATCAACAATCCACAACCATTCTACCATTCTATTCTCTATATCAGTGTTTCTCAACCTTTGTGGGACCGCGGCCTGGTAAACTCTTTTTATATAAGACGAGGGCCCGGTCCCAACAAATTTACTCGTAAATACCTTTCCATTATTTAAGTTCATATATTAAACTAACATAAGTATTAATAATTAATTATGGCAAAATCATAAAGAGTATGTATATGGTGTGGCATGTTGACAAATATAAAATTACTATTAAATTGGTTATCAGTCACTGGACTAATGAAATCTTGCAGCATATTGTAGTTTCCTCAGGCCAGAATCTGGGTCTGAGCTTTTCGACACATTCATGAATATATTCTCCTCAGAATATTTCCACCATATAATATTTATTCATGAAAAATTCTTAGAAAACTAAAATGACAAATTCCAGGAGCACCTCTCGCGGCCCGGTATAATTGATGCCAGGGCCGGGTACCGGGCCGCGGCCCGGAGGTTGAGAAACACTGCTCTATATCTAATGCAGCTGAGGAAACGTAGTTCAGTAACTGTATAATCGTTACAATTCACAGCCTGAATAATTTTGCGGTGCGTCAGTAAATAAGTGCCCGATAGCGGAAGTGAAATACATAATTCTAACTCGTTATTCAATTGGCATAAAATTATTTTAAAGTGGCAAGAAGAATGGCGTCAATTGCGATGTGGCTTATACTCAGTTGACAGCTTTGAATCCAACATGCCTGACTGTTAGTGTAATTTGCATCAAATATATCACCCTGGTAATTTAAACATCGCGTCACGTTTAGCAAAAGTGCAAACTCAGCATAAAATGACTGAGAAATATAGTGACATAAATATAATGCAGCCAGAAACTGTGGCCAGCACGTATAGAGCAATTCAGAACAAAGTAGCAACTTCCGGATATTCGTAACACGAGAAACTTTACCGTGACGTAATTTGTTTTTATCATTGCACGGATAAACCCTACATGTTCCTCTGACAAATTTCCGACTGAAATTATTTTCTTTCCCATCAGCTAGAGGCGCATATGTTGTGAAAATATAGTCTACGCAGAAGAAGAGCATTTTTGGCACCTTCTTGTTGAAGAAACGTTTTGTGACAGGTGTGCAGAGGTTGTGTTTGGTGGAGGGGGGGGGGTAGTCCAGATCGTTCATGTGTGACTACCGGACTACCGGGGTGCTGACAAGTCCTTAGCCCGACCAGGAAGGAAACAAGCTCGGAAGCAAGTCAGCGACGTGCGCGATTTCAACAAAATCGAGAAACAAGCTCTCATCAAGTTTCTTTTCCTGCAAGGCAAGGCGCCAAAGAAAATTCATGCCATTCTCACAGAAACATTAGCTTGTTTCCTTCCTGGTAGGGCTAAGAACTTATCAGCACTCCTGTAATGGAAAAATTCAACATAACAGGGGAAGCCTAGCAGGGAAGCCCTTGAAACTCATGCCTCAGAGGTATTCGTGAGTTGAATTCGCCCCAAGCAACAGCCTGGTGTCTACTTCGGAAAGGGTTACTTTTGGAAGCCTACAAACTGTAGTTAGTGCTGGCGTAAAAATTGAGCGACAAGTAATAGCGATCCGAGTTCTCCTTAGAGCTTCAACAGAAATTGGACGAAACTGATGTGGCAACACAGCTTCTACAACCATCATGTCTGAGATTCCAAAATTCCTCACCAAGTCAAGTATTAAAACACTTTCCCAAAAGTGACAGATTATTTGCCATTTTAATCTAAAAAAATATGGCTTCTCTTTTGTAGGGAAATTAATCAATGGGAATATTTTTTTGAAGTGTCAATTAACTGGCTTTTGCCTCAACTTAAATTCCTCTTACATCATCCCCAGCAAGACGATGCATCTTCTTGCCTCTCATCGAGAGGTGTCAGAACGTCTAAGCAGCAGACTGGTACAAAGAACAATGTGGTGCCGACGAATATTGCACTTGGCCCTCCTAGCTCCCCAGAACACCTGCCCTAGCATGTTACTTCTTTTTTGATCAGTATGAGGGCTGACGTGGGTGTTTATACCAGCAACAAATAATCCTGAACTGGAATGAAGTTTCATACGCCGGCATCATTTGTCACTATCATACTAGCATACCGTTTGCTGGTAACTGTTATGATTAACTGCATGTATAAGTGTCTATTTACGCACACAGACGGAGTACATGTGACATGGTCTATATTCGTAATTTGGCCGAAAAATTAGAGAGTAGAGGCAGGCTTTTCCAATCCAATTTTCCCATGGTACCGAAGGGTATATTCGGCGAAGTTAAGCGGTAAAGAGACCTACTTCCTCTTAATGTGAGTAACTACAGGTATGCGCCGCATAACGACGTTTCGGTCAACGACGAACGCATATAAGACGGCGATCCCGTAAGATTGTAATATAATATTATAATACTTATAAGACTAATAATATAATATATAATAATATAATACTTATAATATTATAATACAATATTATAATATTATTGTGTTAGAATTGCCTACAGTATTCAGTACAGTAACATTCTGTACAGGTTTGTAGCCTAGGAGCAATAGGCTATACCATATAGTCTAGGTGTTTAGTAGGCTACACTGTACTATCTAGGTTTGTGTAAGTACACGTTCGCACAACGACGAAATCGTCTAACGACGCATTTCTCAGAACGTATCCCCGTCGTTAAGCGACGCATATCTGTATTTGTTATAGAAGGAAAGGGAGTGAGCGATGACGACGGCCTGTGCTTGTGTTGGTAAGTGTTGGATAATTGGAGGATTGTTTTTCGTGCCTCCCATTAGTGATTTAAATCATTACACCAACTGAACAGAGCGCCTAGTCTTCGTACAGTATATTATAAACGCTTTTTATGTTTATGGTTCCGTGCATCGCTGATCTATATTAATAATTGCCCAACGAGATGCAACACAAAACAGTCTATTAATTATTTTGAAAGTTCACACTACATGTTTCGGGTGTCAACCACACCCATCGTCAGGAGTACAGAAAATGGTAACTACAGCCTTCGGTATTGTTCAGCTAACTCCTTCCAACGTGGCCAAGCTAGAACTTGCACAAAAATATGACCAGTACCGGAGGCTGTAGTTACAGTTTTGTGTACTCCTGATGATGGGTGTGTTTGACACCCGAAACATGTACAGTGAACTTGTAGAATAATAAGTAGACTGCTTTGTGTTGCATCTTGTTGGACAATTATTAATATAGCGTGAACATTGTTATGTTGACTACATTCTAAAATAACAAAGCTGTGGGTGTGAAAAAAAATGCTGGATGTCTGTTTTCGTATAGGTTTGTAATATGCTTTATGTGTTCCATTTCCTTGCATTGAAGAGCGTTATATACTTATGTGATACAGCAACAAATGCATATTTATAAGTACGTCCAGTCACAAAATATTTTTCCTCAGTAACATGTTTCGGTCACTCCTTTGACGGTCATCAGGTTGTCTTCTAATTCGATATTTTCTGACCGTAAGGAGCGCTGTAGAAAATCAAGTGCACCCTTAAGTCTTCTTATCATACATTTATGTGCTGTTACTGTACACTGACTGTACTGTTGTTACAAGACATCCTGATGATGGCCGCAAGTTTGACTGCAATAAGTTAATGAATAAAAATATGTTGTGGAACATATTTATATATGTGCCTTTGTTGGTTTATCACATAAGTATATAACATTCTTTAATGCGCGGAAATGGAGCACATAAAGTATAAACACACGTATATAATATGTAATATGTGATAGGACACGTTTGTAAATATGCATTTGTTTGTTCATTATGTAAGTACGTTGGGGAGACCGCGGTAGCACAGTGGTTAAAGTGCTGTGTTACAAATCGGAAGATCGCTGGTTCGATCAAAGCTGGTGTCATTGAAATAAAATCCTTCCGATCGCATTATGGCCCTGGGGTCGACTCAGCTTCTAACAGAAATGAGTACCAGGAATATTTCCTGGGGGTAAATGTGGCTGGTGCGTAAGGCTGACAACCTTACCATCATCCTGTGCCGTTGTCATGAAATCTAGGAAACTTAACTTCCTGGAACCCTCTGGGCCACTGCAGGCCTGTAACGGGACTGCTTTACCTTTTTATATTTAAGTGTGTTCCATGTGTGTATGTATGATATCTTATAATCAGCACTGCTGAATGGTAAGAAACGCGAAACTTGTGTTACTATGTAAGCAGAATTAGCTTTTTAGGGTTACCAAGTGTAAATCGTTTCGATCGACATGCAGATCAGATGATCGTAAAGTCTTCATGTCGATCACGTTAACGGGGCTCACGCGGTCAATGCGAGCGCTGCGCTACATTTGGAAGAGAATTTGAACAAACACTAAAGACAAGCTGATTCCTGTATTGCGGTTGTACAACACGGGAACACGGCTGCTGTATAAATGTGTACTTAGTCTTAGTGCCAATCAGTGTCGGCACATTCATGTGAACCGCGTTATTTCGGCTAAGGTTGTTACCATTGTGGCTTTGCGCCAGTAATTGGAAGGGGAGACTAGTAGAACATCAACGACTTCCGTCACGAGACGCCATGTAAAGCAACACTTGAAAGGTATTTAAAAGAATTTCGGAAAAGCCGCCCTGTATACACCGTGTATCAGTCTTGGTGTTGTTTACATTTGTACATGTTGTATTTTAAGATGTCTTACTTTTATTGTTGTTAGTTGTCTTGTGTGTACTGTTGTAGTTATCTTGTGTGTATTGTTGTCATCTTATGTGTATTTGTTGTACTACGTGTGTATTGCTGTTTTTATTTTAGATGCCGGACTGCTGGCTAGAAGTCAGCACTCGGAAGGTCTTGCTACCGGCCAACTCGACACAGGTTTTTCTTGGTTTCCCTGTGTCTATAAGCAAATGCTGAGATGGTTCCCAAAATTCCAAGTTGCCACTACATGCTCTCATGTAGCCCTCCCGAATTAAATTTATTAGTAACCAATTTCGTAGTGTGTATACATGTAAAACAACCACTTCCACCGGGTGACAACCCAATTGCAGTTAATAAATATTATGGTTATTAAAAAGTTCTATGATTTTGTATACAAAAAGTGCTGACAGAGAAATTTATTCTCAGCCCCCTATCCACAGGACTCATGCGGCTCTGTTTGACAGGACGCAGCGGCCATGACATGTGACGTCACTCTTTAAATCGTGATAATTCCCTATTGTTACTCAATGAATGTGGAAGAATTTGGTACGCCGATGGCAGATGACAAAGGAAGAACGGGGACGAGCGTTCGCTATTCTCCCCGGTAGGGATAAATAAGGGAGGCGTGTAGAACACAGATATATTTTGTGGGAAATCTACTATTTTTCAACACCATGAACAAAGCGTCAGATGGAACAGGTGAAGCGTACAGCCAATCCATGATCACAAGCTCATAACCTGCTGTGTGGCTAAACGTTATAGTAGATGCTTAATATATTTTTTTCACCATGGCTCAACAGCCCCCAGTGGGCCAGGCCTCCGCGTTATGGAGTACTTATGATCACACTCAGACACTCCACACTCGGAAGGACTCATTTGGACGAGTGATCAGCCCGACGCAGGGACCTCTACCTGATAACACACAACACCCAGAAGAGACAAACATCCATGCCCCCGGCGGGATTCGAATCCACAATCCCAGCAAGCGAGCGGCCGCAGACCCACGCCTTAGACCTCACGGCAACTGGGATCGGCAGATACGTGATGTTAGAACACAGAAATAAGAAGATTCAACTAAAATCCTGTTTTTATTAATTTACTGTATATTGGAAAATGTTGCGGCTTCTTTCAAAACTTAATCGTCAGGAATTGTCAAATAAGTAAAGAAAAATTATCACATACAACGCAATTAATGTTTCATTTGCACGTACTCGAGAAATCAGCGTCACCGTGTTACATACGCAGTAAAATCGGAAATTAAAACAAGCAAAAAGTTAAAAAAGAAACATTGAAATACGCCAGTTTCATTATGTAGTATTGCAACATGAAAGGGAATAATCTCCCGTACTAAGTGGGCCTCGAGGGAATCAACGGCGTAATTAATATCGATTGGAGTGTGAGGTGGAGGAGCGTAGTTACGTTAATTTCCTTTGTTTTTCGTAACTCCTCCACTCAACGGTTAACATGTGTTAAAAGTAAACAAGTCGAAGGTAGTTGAAGAATAAAAGACCAACTTGATGTCACTTGCTATTTTATTTCACTTCTTATGTGTTCAACATGTTTCGGACATTAATATATCCATCATCAGGAGCTTGCGACTGTGCTGTTGAATTACCACATCGGTCGTTTTGTTCTGTAAAGACGGAGGATTAGTGTACACTAACGCTAAATCCTCCGTCTTTACAGAAAAAAACGACCGATGTGGTAATTCCTGATGATGGATATATTAATGTCCGAAACATGTTGAGCACGTAAGAAGTGAAATAAAATAGCAAGTGACATAAAGTTGGTCTTTTATTCTTCAACTGTTACAATGATGCACGGTCCAATAAACATAAAAATAATCGAAGGTAACCCTGCAAGTATTAAAAGGTCACCTTTCACTTTCATTTTATTTTGAGAATCTGATTTACTCTTTTTAGTTTTAAACAGTCTGTTGTGCATCACACAACTGGATGTCCCACGTAAACGAACGCCACATTCATTCAGGTAAAAAGGTAAAGCAGTCCCGTTACAGGCCTGGAGTGGCCCAGAGGGTTCCATGAAGTTAAGGTTCCCAGATTTCATGACATCGGCACAGGATGGTGGTAAGGTTGTCAGCCTTACGCACCGGCCGCCTTTACCCCCAGGAAATGCTCCTGGTACTCATTTCTGTTAGAGGCTGAGTCGACCCCAGGGCCATAGTGCGATCGGAA
>Ga0123354_10007786_pt1 | contig 16215 bp, 13 predicted proteins | sample TergutLab28metaG_2_FD_97872 | JGI IMG/M metagenome (GOLD analysis project Ga0123354, IMG submission 97872) | Labiotermes labralis P4 segment gut microbial communities from Petit-Saut dam, French Guiana - Lab288 P4 | ecosystem: Host-associated > Arthropoda: Insects > Digestive system > Gut ...
AGGGCCCGGGCGCGCCGCCCGTGGGTGCGTGTGGTGCGGGTGATGGTCGAGGTCGAGGCCAGGTCCAGGCCGGTGACCGTCGCGATGAGCTGGCGGGACCTGTCGTAGGGCATCTCGGCCCCGGCGGTCGCGCAGGCCCGGGCCATGCCTGGTGACAATCTGGTCCCGGCCACGCCGAGCAGGTCGTCGACCGGTGCGAACCCGTGCTCGCAGGTGCGGCAGTGGTAGTAGCCGCGGACCACCGGCAGCGGGCCGAGCAAGGTCCGCACCGTCTTGGGGCGGCGTGCCACCAGGCGCGCGTCGGCGCCGCGGTGGCCCGGGCACGGGCACGCGGTGCGGGCAGGTGGGTGCGCGGCGGTGTGGTCGACGACGGCGGCGAGCACGGCCAGGCCGATCGCGGCGCCCGAGCGCTGGGCTGCGCGTTCCAGGGCGCCCAGGACACCGTCGCGGCCGTGGTCGGCCATGCCGGCGCAGGCGTGGACCAGGCGCCGTGCCTCGTCGGCGGCCAGGACCGCGACCTGGTCGGCCAGCACGTTCAGGCCCTGGTCGAAGGCCCCCCTTTTTCCCCGCCGGGCCCAGGGCTGGTCCTGGTCCGCGCCGCCGGGGCCGGCACGGCGGCCTTGCACAGGGCCTCGTTGACCTCCACGTAGTCCTCGACCAGGGACAAGAACTGGTCGTGGGCGTCCAGCTCGGCGCGGACCTGGTCGGCGTGCTCGACCGGCACGTACTGCCCGCGCGAGCCGTCCTTGGCCGTGCGCGTCCACAACGCCCGCGGGCCGTGGCCACGTTCGCCAGGGCGTGCGCACCGGCACGTGGGCTTGCCGCACTTGCGGTACCCCACCTGCAAAGACCCACGGCGGAACGCCGGGACCGCGCCGATGCGCTCCAGCACCAGGGCCCGCAGGTCTTCCAGCTCGCTGACGGTCATCGTCGAGTAGTCCTTGCCCATCCTCACAGCCTCCCAGAATCTGATTATGGCACACACAATCAGACTACGGGCTCACCTGGGCAGACCCGGGGAAGACACGTCCATGACGCACACCCAGCAACAGTGATGACTAGGCAAGACACTAGTGGAGCATCCCCACTGTCTTGGCTCACTGTCTTGACCTGCCGCCACCCGAGAGCCTCGAGTCAGTGGCCGAGATTTGAAAAGTCTTTGATGCGGAAGATCTTGTTGAGTCGTCCGTTGTCGACCACGAGGGGCTCGCCGCTCTCGAAAACGACCCGGACCTGTGCACCGGACATGACGATCTGGCCCGAGATCGTCTGGGCACCGAAGAGGACCTGGCTGGAGTTGATGGTGACATTCTCAACGTCGCGCGCGACGATCGTCGACTGGGGCGCGTTCACGACGATGCTCTTGCAGGTGTCGACGACGACGATTTCTGACAGGCTCCGTGCCTCGATGACCAGCGACCCGCCCCCGCACGTCATCGTGGTGCTGGACTGGCTGGCCTCGGCAATGTGCCCTTCCTCGTCGGTCGGCATGCCACGATAGGTGCCGCCGGTGAGTGAACCGAGCAGCCAGTGCTCATAGTCGATCGCCGAGAACAATGTGCAGTACCCGGTGGTCTGGCCGCTGCTGATCTGGGCTGCAGTCGGGTACCAGATGCCAGCCATGGAGTCGTCGAGCAACTTCTCGTCGTCACCGATCTTGGAACTGATCACGTCCCAGCAGGCGCGGACCTGGCTGTCGACCAGCGGGTCGGCTCGGTGCAGGGCAGCCTTGACCCAGGTGAAGGTGTCGACGACCTCCAGCCAGTGGTTGAGGCCACAGTCTTCCTCGGTGGCCGCGACAGGGTCGTCAATGTAAAAATTGTAGCACGTACCGACCTTGATGTTTTGTGGTATCGGAGTTCCTTGCTGAGATGCCTCATAGGTTCCTGCGACCACGGACCCGACCAGGAGGTCGTCGTCACGGTGCGCTCGCGCCATGCAGTACCCGGTCGTCGCTCCGGCGCTGATCTGGGTGGCGCTGGGGAACCAGACGTCAACACTGGCGTCATCGATCTGCCTGTCTGTCGAAACACGATGGCGCATCGAATCGTCCCAGCAGGAGGAAACCTGGCTCTGGATCATGCCGTCGTTCTGCCGGGTCGGGGAGTCGCTCCAGGTGAAGGCGCCGACGGCCTCCAACGCGTGGGGAGTCTCACAGGAGATCGGTTTGGCGTCGGACAGGTCGAACCTGGTCGAATACACGTCGAAGCACGTGCCGATTGCGATGTCTTGCTGCAGCGTGTATCCGTCGGGGACGGGATCTGGAGGAGGCGGGGTTCTGCCCCCAATGTTGATGCGGATACAGATATAGTCGCTGGAGCAGTCAGAATACTCCGGGTGGCGGTGCCTGAGCTTGTGCGCCGCCGTGACGTCAATCTCGTCAGATTCTGTACTTCTGACCGTCGGTTTTCTCTCACTGGCGTCCTGGCACCCCGTCAGAGCCGCGAACACAAGCAGAGCCGCGACGCTGGCGACGCGGAAGACGCGGCGGAATCTCGCACCACGGGATTCCGTGTCGGCGGCGGGCATCGATGTCCTCTTTCTCTGGTGCCGGTCGTCACGCACCGCGGATGCTACATCCAGCCGATGTCGCCGAAGCGCAGCCGCAGCGCCCCCGTCACGACCCTGATCGACCCGCGGTTCGACCACGCAGGGCGACCACGAACCCCATCTGCCCTGCGTACGCCACAGTGTCACCACCGCTGAGCCGCCGATCCAGGCACCGCAACCGGGCTGCTGGCCGCTGGCGTGGTTACGGATCTGATACACGATGTCTCCAGACTGTAACAACGGCTAACCCTTTCGAGGTGTGCGCCGGGACAGTCTCGAGGACGCAGGCGGTGACATTCCCTGGGGTGGTGTAGTTCTCGGACCCTAAGCGTGGTGCCACTGTTGGTAGGGGCCATCGTGCATCAACGAAGACCGGGACGACCAGCGCGTCCTTCGCGTTCTTCGGAGCGTCGAACCTCGTGTCCGTCGCCACGCCACCGAGCACCCTGGAGGACATGAGCGCGATGTTCTGGTGGGCGTCCTCCTTCAACCAGGACATCGGCAGCTGGGACGTGTCTGGCGTGACCAACATGGACTCGATGTTCTACTTCGCTACCATGTTCGACAACGGTGGCAGCCCGTCCATCGACGGCTGGGACGTCTCGAACGTCACGAACATGGGCTCGATGTTCAACAGCACCAAGTTCAACCAGCCGATCGGTTCTTGGAACGTCGGGCGTGTGGCCAACATGTCCTACATGTTCCAGAACGCCAAACAGCTCAACCAGGACATCGGGGCATGGGACGTGTCAGCGGTGGTGAACATGGCCTCGATGTTCTCGGGTGCCACGGCGTTCAACAACGGTGGTTCTGCGTCGATCGGTAGCTGGAGCACCGTGAACGTGGAAGCGTCATCGATCATGCACGGGTTCTACAGCATGTTCGGTGGTGCCACGTCGTTCTCGCAGGACATCAGCTGTTGGCCGACGGTGAACAACGCCAGCAAGCCGACAGGCTTCGACACCAACACCCCGGCCACGTTCAAGAACGTCGCGTCGATGCAGCCCCAGTGGGGCACCTCGGGGTGCGCCCGCTGACCAGCGCCAGCAGCGCCGTGGGGCGGGTGGTCGACCACCGGCCCCACGGCCTTCGTCATGGTCGGCACGGTGCCATGTCTACCGCGCCGATCTCTACCCCCCGCGGATAAGCGATGTGACGGTGTGATGTCTCAGGACATGCCTGACACTTGTCGTAAGTGCAGGTCAGTTCAGCACAGTCGGGAGGTCCCGGAGCGGTGTGTCGGCGATCCGGTGCCGCTGACCTGCATATTCACTTCAGTGCGCCTGGCGCGATTCGAACGCGCGACACCCGCTTTAGGAGAGCGGTGCTCTATCCCCTGAGCTACAGGCGCAAGAAGGCTTGCTGGGACGCCGGTCTAGGGTAGCAGGCCACCGGACCCGACGCGCTGACCTGGGATGTCACCGGGGGTCACGGAGCCGGGTCGCCTTGGCCAGGGCCGTCAGTAGACTCGGCCCGGACCGCAGGTGGACGAAAGGACGAAGACGTGGTGCCAGCACGCCGGGCCGTTGTGGTGTTGTCAGCAGTGCTCGTGTGCGCTTTGGCAGGGTGCAGTGGGGGTGCCACGCCGCAGGAGACGGGGTTTGCGACGAACGCTGCTGGGGACACCTATGGCTCGGCGCAGGACGCGCAGTCGAGCGACGACGAACCAGACCTCATCGCGGCGCTGGCGACCAACGGTGTCGAAGGGTACGTCCGCAAGAGCGACCTGTACGCCGGGGAACCGCAGAACCCCGAAGATGCGGTCGCCTACCAGAACGCCCGCGACGACACAGCGGTGCTGGCCTGTCTGGGGACCGTCGGGGTGGACCTCGGGCGTGACCTGTCTGACGACGACCGGACCTTGGTGCGGCAGGTGATGGACGCCTGGGTCGCCGACACCCTCGCAACCGACGGTGCGGCAGCGCTGACGGGGTTGCTCCAGGCCGCAGGGGCAGATGCGTCGGCCATCGCAGACCTGCCCGGCGCAGCCGAGCGGTGTGCCCTGGCAGCTATGGAGTCCCAGACCCGCACGATCGCGGTGTACGAGGCCGACGGGACGACCGTCGTCGGGGAGTTCGTCATCGGCGCCCCCTGAGCGTGCAGCCATATCCCTGACACGGCGGCCTGGCAAAGGGTACATTTCCCCACAGACCGCCGCGAGACAGGGACCGCACAATGAGGCTCACGCACTGGGGGTCGGTCGTCGTGGCTACGGCGCTCGTCCTGGCAGGCTGCTCCAGCTCGGCCGAGACCGACTACGACCTGCCCGTGGGGCCGATCTCCGAACGGGTCGCCGACCAGTTCCACGGCAACCTCGGCGAGGCTGTCAACGCCCTGCTGGACCACACAGTCGCCGACTGCATGCGCACACAGGGTTTCGACTACCAGGTCCCCGGCACCCGCGGCGACGTGCCCGCGTGGGACACGCTGGAGTACGCCCAGACCTACGGGTACGGCATCACCACGTGGGCGGACCTTCCCCAGCCTGCGACAGCGACGATCCCGCCCGACGAGGACTACCGCCAGGCGCTGTGGGGCGACGAGCAGCCACCCGACGAGGCAGCCACCTGGGTTCCCGGCGGCTGCTACGGCCAGGCGCTCGTCGAGATGGAGCTGCTGGGGTCCACGATCGTGCAGGACGTCGACGACATGCACATACAGGCGCAGGACGACACACGGGTCGTCACGGCGCTGGCAGGGTGGGCGACCTGCATGGCCGACGAGGGCTACTCGTACGCCACGCCGCAAGACGCCCAGGCTGCCGTCGTCGAGCGCGCTGCCCCCGGGGGCCACGCGCTGGCTGGTGCCAGCCTCAAAGCGCTCCGTGCCGAAGAGATCGCCACGGCCGTCGCCGACCACGGGTGCGCCACCGACCTGCGCCGCGCCAAGGCCACTGTCATCGCCGAGCTGGAGTCGTACTACTACGCCCAGCACACCACAGAGGTCGACGCCCTGCTGGCCCGGCTCGACAAGCTCGAAAAATAGGACCGTAGTCGGCCTGGCCCAGTTCGACACGCTCGAAAAATGGGACCACAGTCTGCCGAAATAGGCCGTAGGACTGATCCCAGGCGACCACAGCGACCACTACCGTAGTTCTCGCGAGCCGGTGCTCACTCGGGGTGTGCGCCGGCTCGCCGGCACGTCAGCCGAAACGGACTGCGCCGTAGAAGGAGCGGCCGTCGGTGGCGGCACCCACACGTATGACGCTCACCTCGGTGCTGGCCAACAGGGCACGGTGAGGTTCGGACGCGGCCCACGCATCGACCAGTGCCGCAGCCGAGGCGGCGCAACCGACGATGTTGTCCGCCCCGGAGTGCCACACGGTGCCAGAGGCGACCATCGCCATGGCGTGGCCGCTGAGCGTGCCCGAGGTGACGGCGGTCAGCGCAGGCAGGTCTTGGTTTGCCCGCCAGGCGTTGACGGCCTGCCCCAGCGCGGTCGACGAGACCGCCGGACTGCCGACTGCCTCGGCGCAGACCGCCATCGTCGGCGCAGCGGCCACGAGGGCCGACGGGACAGGCTGTGGCGGTTCGGGGGCGGGTGCGGCCCGTGCCCCAGCCTGGCGGGCACGCTCCTGCACGGCGGCTTGCGCAGCGACCCGGGCGTTTTCGTCGGCCTGCCACTGCGCCTCGGCTTCGACGACAGCGTCCTGGGCGAGCGACAACCGGTCCACCAGCGACCGCAACGACACCGGCGAGTACCGGGTCGTCAACGCCCCGGCGACCGCCCCGGCAGCCGACGACATCGGTGCGACAGCGTCCCCGGCGTGCGGAGAGCTGCCGGCTGCCTCGTGCGCCCCGGCGAGCGCGGTGACAGCCTGCGTGGTGATGTCACCGTGCTGTGCCGCACCAGTGCTGGTGGCTACGACCGACGCCCTGGCAGCCTGCGCATCAGCGTCGGCGTGGACCACCTGCACCGCGACGGTCGTCCGGGCTGCGGCAGCCCGGGCCCGGGCCGCGTCGCGTCGCGTGTCAGCCCACACCAGTGTCCCGACGACGAGCACGACCACCACGCACACAGCCGCCGTGTGACGCCACAGGTGACGGTGAGGCGTGGGGGACGCGGCGTGCGCCCGGCGCCGGCCATGGCACGGCCCAGCAGGTGAGCAGTCGACGATGTCGTCGTTGTGGGGCGCTTCGAGGGTGTCAAGGGTCTCCATGTCGAGGGCGCCGAAAGGGTTCGTGACGAAGGGGTCTGTGGGCGCGGCGTGACGTCCGTGGGGGCGAGCGGGCGTGCTCGTCGTCATCGCGGCGGCTCCTTGCGGTGGGACCCACCGATCGTGTGCTCTACCACCGAGGCTGGCGAGCCGGGGACGCCTGGGTCACCCAGACGGCCGAACACGTGCCGTGCGTCGGCTCACAGGAACGACGCGGCCCCGTACAACCACCCGTCGCGCGCCGCCCCGCCGACGCGGACCGACCTGATGTCGGTGCGCAGCATCTGCGCGTTGTGCGGCACGGACCGTGACCACGCCACGACCAGCGACGAGGCGTTGGCCGCCGGGACGCAGCCCACGATGTTGTCCGCCCCGGAGTGCCAGATCCCCCCGGCGTTGGCCATGGTCACCGCGTGCGAACCCAGGGTCGGTGACACGACCACGTTCACAGCGGGCAGCCCGTTGTCCGCCCGGTAGGCGTTGATCGCGTCGCCGATCTCTGCGGCCGACAGCCCGGTGCTGTTCTGGCCAGCGCTGGTGCATGTCTTGCCGCTGGCGGGGACCGTCGGTGCGACCGGGTTCGGAGGCGGTGGGACGACCTCGCCACCACGGACCCCCCCGGCACGCACCCGCCCGGTGGCGGCTTGTGCTGCGGCGGCTGCCTCCTGCTCGGCGGCGGCCCGGGCAGCCTCGTCCGCCTGCCACTGGGCCTCGGCCTCCAGGACACCGGACTCGGGGTGGGCCAGCATGGCTGTGACCTGGGCCACCTGGTACGGGCTGGTACGCGGTTTGGAGATCGCCGTCACCAAGGTTGCCGAGACAGCGTCCAGCTGGGCACGCGGCACGTCACCAGCGTGCGGGGACGAGGCGAGAACCGCTTCGGCGTACGACAGAGCGCCCCAGGCAGCGTGGACCTGGGTGTCCCGGGCTCCTGCGGCAGCGTAGGACACGGTGTTGGTGGTCAGGGCCGCGCCGGCTTCTGAGTCGGAGACGAGGGCAGTGCTGGCCTGTGCGACACGTTGGTACGCGGGGCTCGTCGCAGTGAGCTCGTGCACGGCGAACCCGACGAGGGCGCCGAACCCACCAACCACCACCACGGCCCCCGCAGCGGCGACGACCTGGGCGCGCTGGGGCCTGTTCCCCCACGGCGACGACTTCGACGACACGAGCGACCAGGTGCGTCGTGCCAACCCCGGGATCTGGAGCACGTGCGCGACAACCACAGCAACCAACGGCAACGCCCGCGACGACACGACTGACCAGGTATGCTGCGCCAACCCTTGAACCCCCCGCAAGCGCGCGACAATCACAGCAGCCAGACGATCCATCGTGCAGGTCTCCCGTCCATGGGTATAGCTGTCTTCCCCCTGCACGATCGGCACGCCCCCGGGCCAGGTAAGCGGACTCACACTGACGGGCGAAGTGTCCTCCGGCCCGCCGCATCCGCAACTGGCCGCCCCGATCGGAGCAACGACCCTCGGCCCCACCGCCCCTGACTACCTATCGTCAGACACCCAGCGTCGGGGCGGACAACCATGACAGGAGCAGCCGGACACCGAACCCGGTCGAGCCTTCGCACACCTCGTGGCGGGCAGCGGTGGAACGGGCAGGACCTGCGATGTCCAGGTGGGCCCACGGGACCGCTGCTGCGGCCGGTGTGGTGGTGGGCCGCACGAACCGGCGCAGCATCAAGGCAGCCATGATCGTGCCCGCACCGGCCCTGCGGTCGTGACCCACCTGGCGCACGTCGGCGACGGTTGAGTCCAGGTCCGGTTCGTACTCGTCGACCAGGGGCAGGCGCCACACGGGTTCACCCGCGGCGTCCCCGGCGGCGACCAGGGCGTCGGCCAGGGCGTCGTCGTCGCTGAGCAAGGCACCGACGGACAGGCCCAGGGCGTCTTTGGCCGCGCCGGTGAGGGTCGCCACGTCGACGACCACGTCGGGGGCCAGCGTCGTGACCGCCCAGTCCAGGGCGTCGGCCAGGACGAGCCGGCCCTCGGCGTCGGTGTTGATCACCTCGACGGTGCGCCCGCCGTGGGTGGTGACCACGTCCCCGGGCCGGTACGACCCGGCGCCCATATGGTTCTCCGCACAGGCCAGCACCGCGGTCACCCGGTACGGGACGCCCAGCTCGCCAGCCCCGAGCACCGTGGCCAGGGCAACCGCAGCCCCGGCCATATCCGTCTTCATCGTCACCATGGACTCGCGCGGTTTGAGGCACAGGCCGCCGGTGTCGAACGTGATCCCTTTGCCCACGATGACAACATGGCGGGCCTCGCTCACCTGCGGCGACGAGGTGACACGCACCAGCCGTGGGCCCGATGGCGACCCGCCGCCGACGGCCAGCAGAGCACCGAACCCCTCGTCGGCCAACCGCCGAGGTTTGAGCACCTCGACCTCCAGACCTGCGGCCCTGGCCTTGCGGGAGGCTTGTTTGGCCAGCCAGGCAGGAGTTTTCGTGCTCGCGGGGGCGGCGGTCAGGTCACGGGCCAGCCAGGTGGACCGGGCGAACGTCGTCGCGGCGGCGACAGCCGTTTCGGCGCGGGTGCCGTCAGCTCCGAGCAGCACCAGGGCTGCGGCGGGTTTGCGCGGGCCGTCGGTGACGGTGAACGGTGGGTACGCCGCCAGCAGGTAGCCCTCGACGAACACCCGCACCACCTCGGCAGCACGTGAGGCGGAGTCGGCGGCGTTGGTCGCGACGGTCGTGACCACCTGGCCCAGACCTTTGGTGGCACCTGCCAGGGCCGCACCAGCCCGGCGCAGCTCGGTAGGTGTGCCCTGCCCGGTCCCCACCAGCACCAGACGTGCCGGCAGGCCGTGCCAGGGCAGGTGCACCGCCGAACCGACAGCCTGCGGCAGGTCGACGACATGGGCTTCCCCTGCTTTGCCGGTCATGTCCGCGCGTTCGGCCATCCCTGCCAGGTCGATGCCGAACAGCGCCGCTGCTTGGGCGGCACCCGCCCCTGGGGTCAGCGCGTCGTCACCTTCGGCGGCGGGACCGACCAGGACGGCGAGCGCGTCGACGGTCCCCGACACCAGCAGCGGTGTGGTGGCGACATCGCCTCCGGCCAACGTGACCTCGGGCACAAGGGTGAGCGGAACCGTTGGCATGGCCGACAGGTCAGGCAACCCCGCCGGTGGCGACGCCGACGGCGGCGGCCAGCTTGTCGCCGAGGTCGGCGGCCTCCTCAGCCTTCAGCTCGACAACCAGGCGCCCACCGCCCTCGAGCGGGACACGCATGACGATGCCGCGGCCTTCCTTGGTGACCTCCATCGGGCCATCGCCGGTCCTCGGCTTCATCGCGGCCATCGGCGGCCTCTCCTTCTGTCACGTCTGCAGAACCCACCCAGCGCGCGCCACCGGGGGACCAGAGCCATTTTAGGGCACTCACCGCCCCCGAGTGGCCTAATGGACATGTTTCGAGCGCCCCCGCCGGTCGCGGCGTGCCGGACGATGCACGCTGGAGACCTCGTCGTCCCACGTGCCTCCTGCGCGACCTGTGTCGGAGTGCCTGGCCAACCCTCGTATTGGACGCGCCAACACACGACAGACGCGCCCAGGACGCGCCTCACCGCGTGTCCTGGCACCGGTGCTGACTTCGCCCGTCCAGTGCCGTGAGGGTGTGCTCGCGTAGTGTGGGGTCGGTGGGGTCCTACACCGAGTGGTTGCGGACGCGTGACAACAACCAGCTCACCACATTGCTGGAGCGGCGGCCGTACCTGGCCACGCCTGCTCCCAGCGCGTTCGCGTCATTGGCAGGACGGGCCACCAGCCGGTCGGCGACGCAACGGGCCCTGGCCGAGGTGGACACGCTCGGACTCCAGGTGCTGCGTGCAGCGCTGGTGCTCGGCACCGGGACGCCCGCACAGATCACCGAGGCCCTGTGCCCGGGCGACGACGACGACCGCGTCCCTATCGACCAGGCCGTCGCCGACCTGGTCGCCGTCGGGCTGCTCTGGCACGACGACGACGCGTTACGCGCTGCCCCTGGTGTTGCCTCGCTGCTGGACCCCGACAGCCGGCACCGCGGCGCCCAGCCGGGCGCCCACCTGTTCACCATGGCCCGGCCTGTGCGCCCTGAGCCCACCATGGTCCCCGCCGCCACTGTCGCCGCCGAGTCGTGCCGTGCGGCCGCTGACGTGGTCACTGCCACCGAACGCCTGGTGGAGGCGTGGGCGGACCCGCCGACGCTCCTGCGCAGAGGCGGCCTGGGTATGCGTGAGCTGCGCCGCACCGCCCAGGTGCTGGGCACCACCGAGGCCGACGCGGCGTTCGTCATCGAGCTGGCCTCTGTTGCGTCCCTGGTCGTCGCCGACCTGCTCAGCACGACCCGGGCATTCGTCCCGACCCCTGAGGCTGACACCTGGGTCACCGCTCCCCTGCCTGAGCGCTGGGCCGTGCTGGCCCGGGCGTGGCTGGCCAGCACCCGGGCGGCCTGGCTCGTCGGCACCAAGGACGACCAAGGCGTCGTGCGCCTGGCAGGCCACCTCGAAGCGTCACGTCCTTGGCTCCCCCGGTTGCGCCGGGCCGTCCTGGAGGTGCTGGCCGACGCCGACCACCGGGTGGCACACGGTGCCGAGCCCGGCCACGAGCCGCCGGACGAGGCCGGCACTGACCTGGGCGCCCTGACTGACGACCAGGTGCATGACGTGCTGGCGTGGCGCACCCCGCTGGCTGTTCCGCCGACCGACGTCGTCGTCCCCCTGCTCGCCGAGGCGGCCCGGCTGGGGGTGACCGGTGCAGGGGCGCTGAGCCCGGCAGGACGTGCGCTGCTGGCAGACGGTGATGTGGCTGGTGCGCTGGCCACCGACCTGCCCCCACCGGTGGACGAGGTGTGGTTGCAGGCTGACCTGACCGGTATCGTGCCTGGCCGCCCGTCGGACCGTCTGGCCCGGTTGCTGCGCCGCGCCGCCCGCGAGGAGTCCTCCGGCGGGGCGTTGACGGTGCGTTTCACCCCCGAGTCGGTCGATGCCGCCGTCGCGTCGTCACATGGGGCCGACCTGCTGACCGAGCTGACCGAGTTCTCCCGCGGGCCGCTGCCACAAGGGCTGGAGTACCTGGTGCGCGACGCAGCCCGCCGCCACGACACCCTGCGTGCAGGCCCTGCGACGGCCTATCTGCGCAGCGACGACGAGGCCCTGCTCACCCGTGTCGTCGCTGACCCGTCCTTGGCGCAGTGCGGTCTGGTCCGCCTGGCCCCCACTGTCGTGGTCGCGGCGGTCCCACCCGTCCAGCTCGCCGAAGACCTCGCCGCTGCCGGCCTGCCAGCACGGACCGAGACTCCCGACGGCCATCTCGTGGACCTCACACCGCCCCGTCGGGCCCAACCCCGGCCGCCGTGGAGCCACGCTCCCGCCCCCACCGACGTCCGTGTCGTCGTGGCCCGCCTGCGCGCCGACCACTCGTCGACGCCCGACACCCCAGCCCCGCCTGACGACGCCCCGGTCCCTGCTGACGCCCCTTGGGACCCCCTTGACACCGTCCTGGTCCTTCGCGAAGCCGTCGACCAGCACACCGAAGCGTGGGTCGACCTCGTCGACGACGCCGGTGGCACCACCCGCCACCGTCTGCGTCCCCTCTTCCTCGACGACGCCCGCCTGCGCGCCCTCGACGAGGCCCGAGAAGTCGAGATCACCGTCGCCGTCGGCCGTATCGTCTCTGCCTCCCCCGCCTGCCCGACCACCGCACCAGGCTGACACCCGCCGTGTCGTGCGCGGGTTCTGCCGTCCCACGCACCCAAGGCGAAACGGTCTGGGTCAGCCTCCGGCGCGGCGTTGGCGGGCGGCGCGACGTTTGAAAGAACGGCGTTCTTCCTCGCAGGTCGCACCCCACACACCAGCGTCCTGGTTGGTCTCCATCGCCCACTCCAGGCAGGTGCTGACAACGTCGCAGCCCCGGCACACAGCTTTCGCCGCCTTGATCTGCGCCACTGCCGGCCCGGTGTTCCCGACCGGGAAGAAAAGCTCGGGGTCCTCGTCCAAGCACGAGGCACGGTAGCGCCAGTCCGTCATTTCGTCTCTCCTCTTTCGAGTGCGCGCGCAGCAACTCCCAGTCGGCATCGTCGCCAACGGGTGGCAAGTATTTCCCCGCCGTCACGAACAACGTCAGGGACACAACCCCGCGGGGGCCGTCGGTCAGACGCTGGTCAACGCCAGCATCACCGTGAGCACGAGACATCCCGCGCCGGCGAGGATAGCGAACCATGCGCGTCCGCGCCCGTGGCCGCCTTCGGCCGCACGCCGCAGGGCCCACACACCCAGCGCGAGGGTGCTCGCCCCCACGACGCCCCCGACCCCGGCCCCGCCAACCCCGAGCCCGGCGAACATCCACGACAGCAACGCCAGCAACCCGAAGTACCCAGAAACCACCGACTGCCAGGAGCGTCCGACCGGAGCCATCCAGTGCAGGGCGCTCGACGGCCCGTCGGCCAGCATGGGCGTTCCCACCGCCGGTACCTGCTCGGTCGCGCGTATCTGCTCAGTCCACCGTTGCCCGTCGTACCAGCGCATGAGGCCAGGATTCTGGTTGTCGAGGTACCACCCAGGAGTTGTCATACTGCTCCCATCGGCACCCCCTCGCGCGTACAACAGCAGATAGTTGCCGTCCAGCCTGCCTGTATGTATCCACGACCCGCCCAGGGTCGATCCCCACGGGACCGGTGTGACCGCGAGTCCGAGGTGTTGTGCGCCGCAACCCCGGCGTCGTGAGGGCGAGCGGCCAGGCCCGTCCACGCCCGCCCCCGACAGCCGGGAAGCTCGTCCAGACCCGAGGCACCCCTGTGGCCGCTGGTGGGTCGAACACAGCTGCGAGCCCGGGAACGTTTGGCTCGGCGTTGGCCGCCGAAGCAAGACTGCACAGTGGACGAGCAGATGGGCCTGAGGCCAACGTCGGAATGGCGGGTCTCGAACCCACGACCTCCCGGACCCAAACCGGGCGCGCTGCCTACTGCGCCACATTCCGTTGAGCTCCCTGCCAAGGATTCGAACCTCGACCAGCGCGTTCAGAGCGCGTCGTGCTGCCGTTACACCAACAGGGATCGGTACCCAAACGCGCCTCCGGCAGGATTCGAACCTGCGACCATCGGTTTAGAAGACCGTTGCGCTGTCCGCTGCGCTACGGAGGCATGAGAGGTGATGCCCGGAGTCGAACCGGGTTCATGCGGGTTGCAGCCGCCTGCCTGTGCCGTTCAGCCACATCACCGGGGTGTCCGACGGGATTTGAACCCGTGGTCTTCTGAGTCACATTCAGACGCTTTAAGCCGAACTAAGCTACGGACACAGTGGTCGTCGAGGGACTTGAACCCCCGGCCTCCTGCATGTCGGGCAGGTGCTCTGGCCATGCTGAGCTAGACGACCGGTGCGCACGGCAGGAGTCGAACCTGCGGTCTCCGCCTTCGGAGGGCGGCGTCGTCTCCTCTGGACCACGTGCGCGGAGCTCGGCGCGGAGGAATCGAACCTCCGTAGGCAGGTTTCAAAGACCTGCTGCCCGACCATCAGAGCAGCGCCGAAAGTGGAGCGGACGACGGGACTCGAACCCGCTACCTTCTGCTTGGAGGGCAGTTACGCCGCCAGTGGCGCCTCGTCCGCGAGGGCCCACGAGGTGGGCCAAGCCTGGATCGATCCAGGACCAGAGCCGATGACGGGGTTCGAACCCGCGGCCTCAACCATGGCACGGTTGCGCGCTACCAGCTGCGCTACATCGACACGCGGAAGACGGAGATCCCGACTCTCATCGGCATACGCCGACCAGGCCGTTTCCAGCGGCCGCCGGTCCCCGACCGGTTCGTCTTCCATAGGGACAGCGGAAAGAGGAGGAGTCGAACCTCAGCCAGTCGCCCGACCCTGCCGGTTAGCAGCCGGAGCCGACCACCACGGCCGGATCACTTTCCAGGTAGCGCGGAGGGAGGAGGTGTCGAACCCCATCGAGTCACCCCGACGTCCCGTGTTCAAGACGGTCCTCGCTCCGAGCGAGATCACCCTCCTTGGCTCCCCGACCAGGATTCGAACCTGGAACAGACAGTGGGTAACAACCACCCGCTCTTCCGATTGAGCTACCAGGGAACGAACGTACCCTCACGGGGAATCGAACCCCGTCTGTGGGTGTGAAAAACCCATGGACTACCAATATCCGATGAGGGCGTGGCCCCGGCCGCAGCCGGAGTTGAGTAGGCGACCCATACCGGATTCGAACCGGTGGCCTTCTGCTCGACAGGCAGCTGCTCTGGACCATCTGAGCTAATGGATCGTGAGCCGCGGGCGGTCCCGCGGCTGGCGCCGCTGTCGTGACGACAGCGGCACGGGTGGAGCGCACGGGGATCGAACCCGCCACACGGATCTTGCAAGGATCTGTCGCCACCGAGGAACATGGCACCCCAAGATTTCCGGTACCGACCTGGCCCTTGTGGGCACCGGTGGCACGCGCGGCGCCGCGTTGCCTCTGGCAACCTTGCGCCGCACGTGACCGCAGCACACACAATCGCCAGGTCGGTGACCAAGCGGAAAGCGGAGGTCCCGACCCCCAGCCGGTTGCCCGACCCTGCCGTCTTCGAAACGGTGCCGGTCCCCGACCGGTTCGCCTTCCTCGTGCTCACGGTGGGAGTCGAACCCACATATCCCTGCGGATACTCGGGTTTGAGCCGAGCGTGTCTGCCAGTTCCACCACGCGAGCGTCGTGCGTCCAGCGGGATTCGAACCCGCACTGACCAGCCTCTCGAGCTGGTGCCTCTGCCGTTGGGCTACAGACGCGAGCCCACTCGGGGAGTCGAACCCCCCACTGACTACGGATCATCCGCGCGTCCGAACGCGCCCGGCGGGCCAAGCAAGCTGGTCAGCGTGCTGCGTACTCGCAGAGGGATTCGAACCCTCACCGTCTCCGGTCTGAGCGGAGTGCCTCTGCCAGTTGGGCCACGCGAGCGAGAAGTACCCTGAGGAGGATTCGAACCTCCGACCTTCGGTTTCGTAGACCGACATTCTCTCCACTGAACTACCAGGGCGTGGCGCGGGCCGGATTCGAACCGGCGATCTCGGGCATATGAAACCCGTGGGGACGACCGAACTCCCCTACCGCGCAGTACCCCGTGGGAGGATCGAACTCCCACCGTATGGCTGAGAACCAGGTGTGCTTCCATTACACCAACGGGGCTTGCGTGTCTTGCGTGCACGACCCGGGACTCGAACCCGGAACCGGCTGCGTGTAAGGCAGTTGCGCTACCATTGCGCTAATCGTGCGTAGCGGCAACAGGGTTCGAACCTGTGCCCACAGTTTATGAGACTGTTGCTCTGCCCACTGAGCTATGCCGCCACGTGGATAGTGCTCCACGACGTAGGTCCCGCGGGCCTCGAACCCGCTACCCCCGGTGTAAGAGACCGGTGCACCACCAGTTGTGCTAGTGTCCTGTCCGGTGAGTTCGCTGCATAAGAAGGCGGCGTCAGACGTGGTGCATCGCAAGGCGGAGGAGGGCGCGATAGCAGCGCTATCGCAACTGACGACAACGCCGCGAGGTGCCGCG
>Ga0123354_10007788_pt1 | contig 16213 bp, 15 predicted proteins | sample TergutLab28metaG_2_FD_97872 | JGI IMG/M metagenome (GOLD analysis project Ga0123354, IMG submission 97872) | Labiotermes labralis P4 segment gut microbial communities from Petit-Saut dam, French Guiana - Lab288 P4 | ecosystem: Host-associated > Arthropoda: Insects > Digestive system > Gut ...
AATGGCGCAAATCCTGGTCGACGACGTGCCCGCTGCCTTGAGCGAGCTGGCTCGCGGCATCGCCACAAAAGCCATCGCGGGTGGCCTGGTCAGCCTGGCACTCACCGGGTCGTCCGGCAAGACGAGCACCAAGGATATGGTGGCCCAGATACTGGAGCCCATCGGGGCGACCGTGGCACCGCGCGGCTCGTACAACAGCAAGCTCGGCCTGCCCGTCACCGTGACGGCCATTGAACCAGACACACGCTTTCTGGTGGCCGAGATGGGGGCGTCCAAAATCGGTCACATCGCCTGGCTGTGTTCTATCGCCCAGCCCAGCATCGCCGCCGTGCTGAACGTCGGCCACGCCCACATCGGCGAGTTCGGGTCGCAGGCGGCCATCGCAGCGGCCAAGGGCGAGATTGTCGAGGCCCTGCCGGAGGACGGCTGGGCGGTGCTCAACGCCGACGACCCGCTGGTTTCGGCCATGGTGGGGCGCACCCAAGCCAACATCGCCTGGTTCGCCCCGTCCGGCAAGGTGCCGGCCGGCGCCCAGTGCTGGGTTGGAGCTAAGGATGTGCGTCTTGATGACGCCGACCGGGCCAGTTTCACAATATTCGGAGCGGGCGCCGCAGGCAGTTTCCGGGAAACCGTCCGCCTGCGGACAATGGGCGCCCACCAGGTGGCCAACGCTGTGGCGGCAGCGGCGTTGGCCACCTGCGCGGGGGCGTCCCCAACCCAGGTAGCCGACGGGCTGAACGCGGCGGTGGCGCGCTCACACTGGCGCATGGAGCTGCACCACCTCAGCGACGGCACGCTGCTGCTGAACGACGCCTACAACGCCAACCCGGATTCTGTGGCAATGGCGTTGGCGTCGTTGCGGCGCCTGTGTGACAATCGCCCAGGGGCTCGGGCCGTCGCCGTGCTGGGCGACATGCTGGAACTTGGGCCGGCAACGGCTGATGCCCACTTGGCGATGGGCCGGCAGGCCGCCGAAATCGGTGCCGAGGTGGTGGCCGTCGGCGACTTTGCGGCGCAGACCGTGGCCGGCGCGCGACGCGCCGGGGGGGTGGCTCAAGTGATTGATGCCGGCAGTGTGGCAGATTGGCTGATGCAAAATCGTTTTGACGTTGTGCTGATCAAGGGCTCGCGGGGCGTTGGCCTTGAAGCGGTCGTTCATCAACTGATCGAAGCACGCGGTGAGGAGGCCTGATGAAAGCCATTCTGTTAGCCGGACTGATCTCACTGGTGGTGGCGCTGATCGGTACCAGGCTGCTGATCGGCTACCTGCAGCGGCACCATTTCGGGCAACAGGTGCGCGACGACGGGCCGCAGACCCACCTGGTCAAGCAGGGCACGCCAACCATGGGCGGCCTGGCGATCGCGGCGGCCGTGCTGCTGGCCTACGGCATCACCCACCTGGTGCTGCTGCGACCGATGACGGCCAGCGGCTTACTGGTGCTCGGCCTGCTGGTGACAACGGGTTTCATCGGCTGGCTTGACGACTGGTCGAAGATCAAGCAGCAGCGCTCCCTTGGCATCAGGCCGCGCACGAAGCTGATCGGGCAGGCACTGATCGGCATCGGCTTCGGGATACTCGCCACCAGGTTTCCCGATTCCATCGGCATGACGCCGGCGTCGACGGCCATATCGTTCACGCGTGACATCTCATGGCTGCGCCTGCCGCTGATCGTGGCGATCATCTGGATGACGTTCCTGATCACCGGCTTTTCCAACGCCGTCAACCTGACCGACGGGCTGGACGGTCTGGCCGTCGGCTCGGTGGCGGTCGTCTTCGGCGCCTACGCCCTGATCAACATCTGGCAGTCGAACCAATGGTGCGAACGGTCGTCGATCGCCGCGCAGCCGGACTTGATGGGCAAGTGTTACCACGTGCGCGACCCGTACGACCTGGCGCTGGTGTCGATCACCATCGCCGCCGCCTGCTTCGGCTTCCTGTGGTGGAACGCCCGCCCGGCCCGGATTTACGTCGGCGACACCGGCGCGCTCGGCCTTGGCGGCGCTGTCGCCGGCATGGCCATACTGACCCGCACCGAACTGCTGCTGGTCATCCTCGGCCTGTTGTTCGTCGTCGAGGCCGCCAGCGTTGCCATGCAGGTGCTTTACTTCAAGGCCACCAAGGGCAAACGGATATTCAAGATGGCACCCCTGCACCACCACTTCGAGTTACTCGGGTGGGCGGAGGAGACGGTGGTCGTGCGCTTCTGGATCATGTGCGGCATCGCCGTGTGCATCGGCTTCGGGCTGTTCTACGCGGAATGGGTGGTGTTGTCGCGATGATCCGATTGGTTGACCGATTGAGTAATTGGCAAGGAGCCCAAGTGGTGGTGGCCGGCCTTGGCTCATCCGGTTTCGCCGCCGCCGACGCCCTGCTTGAGCTGGGTGCTGCGGTGCGCGTCGTCGACCAATCGCAATCTGATGCCGTGACAGACCGCGCCAACCTGCTGGAAACACTCGGCGCCACCGTTGAGTTGGGCCTGGCCCTCACCGAGCACCTGGGCGGCGCCGACCTGGTCATCGCGTCACCCGGCTGGCACCCGGACGCGCCGCTTTTCCAATTGGCGGACGCCGCTGCAGTGCCGGTCTGGGGCGATGTCGAGCTGGCGTGGCGCCTCATGCACCCGGACCGGATCGTCGACTGGATCGGCGTCACCGGCACGAACGGCAAGACGACCACAACGCTGATGCTTGATTCGATGCTGCGGGCGGACGGGCGAAACTCGGCCGCCGCCGGCAACATCGGGCGTCCGATCATTGAGGCGCTGCGCGACCCGGCAGGCTACGATGTGCTGGCGGTTGAGCTGTCGAGCTTTGAGCTGCACTGGATGCGCTCTGTGGCCCTGTATTCGTCCGTGGTGCTGAACGTGCACGAGGACCACCTGGAGTGGTACCAGTACGCCGATGACCCGATGGCCGCCTACACGGGCGATAAGGGCCGGGTGTACCGGGGTGTGGTCAATTCTTGCGTGTACAACGTCGCCGAGGAGGTGACGCGGGAACTGGTCGAGCAGGCAGACGTGACGGAGGGTGCCAGGGCGATCGGCTTCACCAGCGGCATACCGTCGGTATCGATGGTGGGCGTGGTCGACGGGCTGATCGTCGACCGGGCGTTCATCGACAAGCGGGCCGACTCGGCGCTGCCTTTGGCGGATGTCGCGGACGTGCACCCACTGGCGCCCCACACGTTGAGCGACGCCCTGGCGGCCGCGGCGCTGGCCCGCAGCTACGGCGTCAAGCCAAGGGCAGTGGCCGATGGACTGCGCAAGATGGAGCCAGTGCCGCACCGTATCACGACAGTGGCGGTCAGGGACGGTATCACGTGGGTGGACGACTCGAAGGCCACCAATCCGCACGCCGCCGACGCCTCGCTCAAGGCGTTCGAATCCGTCGTCTGGATCGCCGGCGGGCAGACCAAGGGCACACACTTCGACGACCTTGTGGCCACCCACGCGGGAAGGCTGCGGGGGGCCGTCGTGATCGGTGTCGACCGGGCCGATGTGCTTGGCGCGCTGGCGCGGCAGGCACCCGGCGTGCCGGTGGTTGAACTGACCGTGTCGTCGCGCGATGTGATCAAGGCGGCGGTGCGTGCGGCAGCGGCGATGGCCCGCCCGGGGGACACGGTATTGCTGGCGCCAGGCGCAGCGAGCAAGGACATCTGGCAGGGATACGACCAGCGGGGCGATGACTTCGCCGCCGCCGTTATGGGAGGTGACAATGAGCGCTCGTGAGGTGGTGGCCCCAAGGAGCCGGGACTCGATTGGCGCTGTCATGCGCGATGCCATGGCACGCCCGTTGGCCGATTATTACATGATCACGGCGGTTACGGCGGCGCTCACCGGCATCGGCTTGTTCATGGTGCTGTCGGCGTCGTCCGTCTACGCCATGGTGACCACCGGAAACGCCTACACCTTCGGGCGCTGGCAGCTGCTGGTCGCCATCATCGGGGCCGGCGTGGCCGTCGTGTTGTCGCACCTCAACCAGAAGGCCTACATCCTGATCGGCTGGGTGGCGATAGCGGTCGCGCTGGTGTTGCTGGCGATCACCATCATCCCCGGTGGCCCGGGTTCGGCGATCGGTGGCCAGCAGGCCTGGCTGAAGCTCGGCTTCCTGCCGAAGATCCAGCCGTCTGAATTCGCCAAGGCGGCGCTGGTGGTGTGGGGGGCGGCCGTGTTCGCCCAGCCCGCCCGGTCGCGCAACCTGGACAACATGAAGAGCTTGCTGCTGCCGTACCTGCCGGTGGCCGGCCTCGTACTGGGGCTGGTCTTGGCCGAAAAGGACCTCGGCACGGCCGTTGTGATCGGTGCGATCATAGTCTTGCAGCTATGGTTCGTCGGCGCTCCCGGCAAGGTGCTCGCCTTCCTGATCGGGCTCGGCCTGGCCGGCAGCGCGGGGGTGGTGCTGCTCAGCACATCGCACCGCGCCCGGGTGGTGGCCTTCCTGGCCGAGCGCTTCCCGTTCCTGCACCTGACATCGACCGCTACCTCCGACCAGCCGAACAACGCCATCTATGCGCTGGCCACCGGTGGCTGGTGGGGCACCGGCCCGGGGGCCTCCCGCCAGAAGTGGGGCGGGCTGTACAACGGCGCCCACACCGACTACATCCTGGCCGTGTTGGGCGAGGAGCTCGGCCTGTTCGGCGTGCTGATTGTACTCATCTTGCTGTTCGTGCTGGTGTTCACGGCCATCCAGATCGCGCGGCGCTCCGACCGGCTGTTCTGGCGGATGGCGGCCTGCGGTGTGGCCGGCTGGATCATGGTGCAAGCCGGCATCAACACGCTGGTCGCCTTCGGGTTGCTGCCGGTGATCGGAGTGCCGTTCCCGTTCCTCTCCTACGGCGGGTCGGCGTTGTTAGCGTGTTTCATCGGCATCGGCGTGCTGCTGGCGGCCGCCCGGCATGAGAAGGATGCCCGGGCGGAACTGGAAGCGCGCCGGTCGCGCAAGCATGATCTGGTGGGCGGTGTCGTCGTGGCCCGGCCGACCAAGTAAGGGGGCAGGCATGGTTAGCGTTGTTCTGGTCGGTGGCGGCACAGCCGGTCACACCTCGCCGATGATCGCCACGGCGGAGGCGATACACCAGATCGATGCGACAGCGCAGCTGTTGTGCGTCGGCACCCCGAAAGGCCTTGAAACCACGGTTGTGCCGGCTGCCGGGCTGCCGTTGCGGCTGATACCACCCGTGCCGTTCCCCAGGGCGTTGAACCTCGACTTGGTGCGTCTGCCAATCAGGCTGCGGCAGGCGACAAAGCAGGCGTCGGCCATCTTGCGCGAAGTAGGCGCCAATGTCGTGGTCGGTTTCGGCGGCTACGTCTCGCTGCCGGTCTACCTGGCGGCCAGGCGCTCGCACATCCCGGTGGTGGTGCAGGAGCAAAACGTGCTGCCGGGCCTGGCCAACAAGGTGGCAGCCCGATTCGCCGCCGCCGTGCTGACGTCCTTCCCGGACACCCCGCTGCGCGGCGCCGAGTTCACCGGCATGCCGGTGCGCCGCGCCATCACAGAGCTGGCGGGGCGGGGGAGAGCGGCCGATCGCGACGCCGCCCGGCGTCAGTTCGGCCTGCCGGAATCGGGCCCGGTTCTGCTGGTCAGCGGGGGTTCGCAGGGCGCCCAGACATTGAACGACGCCACGCTAGGGGGCAGGGAGCGGCTGCTCAAGGCCGGCGTTAGCATCCTGCACGTGTGGGGCCCGCGCAACTTCCCGGAGGGCGAGGTGGCGATGGAAGACGCCGGTGGCGCCCGGTACGTGCCCGTCAGCTTCGTCGAGGACATGGGGCAGGCGTACTGCGCCGCCGACATGATGCTAGCCCGCTCCGGTGCCAGCACCGTCACCGAGACGGGCAGTATTGGCCTGCCGTGCGTCTTTGTGCCGTTCCCGCACGGCAACGGAGAGCAGTACCGCAACTCGGCCTCGCTGGTCGAGGCCGGCGCCGGGCTGCTGGTGACCGATGCGGACATGACAGCCGACAAGCTGGTGGCGGTGGTGTTGCCGATAATCACGGACCCGGCCAAGTTGGCCGCCATGGGCCAGGCGGCGGTGGCGATCATGCGCCCCGGATCGGCCGATCGTGTGGCCAGCGTCGTGTTGAAGGTGGCCGCGTAATGCGCCGCCGCTCAAGGATTCGCCGCAGCATCATCTTGGTGCTGGCGGTGTGCCTTGTCGCCTACCTGGCGTGGCTGGTTTGCTTTTCGCGCGCGTTCGGGGTGCGCGACATCCAGGTGGACGGCATCAGCCTCGTGACGGCGGACGACGTGGTGGCCGCCTCGGGCGTGACGATCGGTGAGCCCCTGGTGCAGGTGAGCCAGTCGAAGATCAACACGAACTTGACCGGAAACATGCTTGAGATCGCCTCGGTCAAGGTGACAAAGCACCTATCGGGCACCCTTGAGCTGCACGTCACAGAACGGACGGCCATCTATCAGGTGGCTGTCGGTGACCAGTTCGGCCTGGTCAGCGCCGACGGCACGGTGTTCCACCTTGGCGCCATGGCCCCATCGCTTCTGACCTGCCAGGTGAGTGTCGGCGACTCGCAACTGCTGGCCGGTGTGGCCACTGTCGTGCTGGCGCTGCCCAACCCGCTCGTGCCTCACGTTTCGTACGTGACGGCGTCGTCACAGGACTCGATATCGCTGCAGCTTGACGGCGACCGCCAGGTGATATGGGGCAGCGCGGAGCAGTCTGACCTTAAGGCCCAGGTGCTGTCCAAGCTGCTTTCGGTTCAGGGGCACGTCTATGACGTCTCGGCGCCGGCGTCGCCATCGGTCAAGTAGCCTCGACCAAGGGATGAGACTTAAAAAATAGTCTGGCGAAATGGTGGACAGTACGGCATCTGGTGCCATAACCTTCCATATGGAAGGTGTGATGGCACCGGGTCATCGCATGCCGAAATACGCTCGGAAGGTACCGGCCATGACCGTTGCCGCTCAGAACTATCTGGCTATCATCAAGGTCGTTGGCGTTGGTGGAGGCGGTGGTAATGCGGTTAATCGCATGATCGAGTCTGGGCTAAAAGGCGTCGAGTTCGTGGCCATCAACACTGATGCGCAGGCCTTGCTGATGTCGGATGCCGACGTCAAGCTCGATATCGGCCGCGAACTGACAAGGGGCCTTGGGGCCGGTGGCAATCCCGCGATGGGGCGCAAGGCGGCGGAGGATCACGCCGACGAAATCGAAGCGACACTGCGCGGCTCTGACATGGTATTCGTCACGGCCGGCGAGGGCGGCGGCACCGGCACGGGCGGGGCGCCTGTCGTGGCGCGCATCTCGCGGTCTCTTGGTGCATTGACAATCGGCGTCGTGACCAAGCCATTCGGCTTCGAGGGCCGGCAGCGCCGCTACAACGCGGACATGGGCATTGAGCTGCTGCGCGACGAGGTCGACACCCTGATTGTCATCCCGAACGAGAAGCTGCTGACCATGACCGAGCGCCAGGTCAGCATGCTCGATGCCTTCCGCCAGGCCGACCAGGTACTGATGCAGGGCGTTGCCGGCATCACCGACCTGATCACAACACCCGGCCTGATCAACCTGGACTTCGCCGATGTCAAGTCTGTCATGGGCGATGCCGGTTCCGCCCTGATGGGTATCGGTTCCGCCCGCGGCGAGAACCGCGCCAAGGTGGCCGCCGAGCAGGCGATCAGCTCGTCGCTGCTTGAGGCATCCATCGAGGGCGCCCACGGCGTGCTGCTGTCGATCGCCGGTGGCTCAGATCTCGGGCTGATCGAGGTTTCCGAGGCGGCCACGCTGATCGAAACCGTGGCCCACGAGGACGCCAACATCATCTTCGGCACGGTGATAGACGACTCGCTGGGCGACGAGGTGCGCGTCACAGTCATCGCCGCCGGTTTCGACGGCGGTGCGCCGCCGTCGACGCTGCCGGGCCCGAAGCAGCCTCCTGTCCGCTATCAGGCACCGGACTTCGAGCGCCCCCCGGCAGTTACCGGGGTGTACGTACCTGTCACGCCCAGGCCGGCGGGGATGACCCCACCCGACAGCGGCCTGGACGACCTCGACGTGCCTGATTTCATGAAGTAAGCCAAGGAGGGTCCCCATAATGGCCGGGTCAAAGTTTCGCAGCGCGATCAGCTGGCTGGGGCTTGTCGACGACGACAGGTTCGAGGAAGCAACCGAGAAGCCGTCGGCCGACGCTCCTGCCCCCACCGTTATCCCGGCCGCGCCCGCCAAGATGCCGGAGAGCAGCTTCCCCGGCGACAACAACACCACAGTGCTGCTGACCACCGGCATCGTGCTGACACCCGCCACCTACACCGAGATTCAACCTGTGGCTGACCGTTACAAGGCCGGGCTGCCAACGATCCTTGATTTGCGGGTGATGAGCATTGCGGACGCCCAGAGCAGCGCCGGATTCTTCTCCGGCATGCACTATGCCCTGAACGGTTCGATGCGGCGCGTCGCCAAGGGCGTCTTCCTGCTGGAGCCGATGGGCGTGGCGCTAGACGCGGCAGCGCTGGACCAGGCATTGGCCAGCCTGCGGTGAGGATCATCGGCCAGATACTGGTCATCCTGCTTGACGCGGCCATCTGGCTGCTGGTCATCCGCGCCATCATGAGCTGGGTGCGCATACTGGCGCCGCGGCTGCGCTTGCCGGCACCGGTGCAGTGGATACTCGACTTCATCGAGAGAATCACCGAGCCACCGCTTAACTGGCTGCGCCGGTACGTGCGCCCGATGAGGACCGGCGCGGTATCCCTCGACCTATCATTTATGGTCTGGTTCGTCGTGCTTCTCGTCGCGCAGCGTATCGTTGTCGTAGTCTTTTTCTGAGGGTTTCTCAGTCGGAGATGATCGATTTCATATTCCGCTGCGGTATCCTTAGAAAAGGCTGAGAAAGCCCCAGTGACCTAGTTGATTGTGAGCAGATCATGACCCTGACTGTTGATGAGGTCCGCAATATCCGATTCCCCATGGCGCGGCAGCCAAATGAGGACGGATATCGTGCGAGCGCCGTTGACAACTTCATCGATCGCCTTGAGGTGAGTTACGCCCAAATCGTCGACGAAAACCAGCGTCTGAAAGCCAGTGGTGGCGGCGGCGCAGCAGATGAGAACCTGCGCCGGCAGTTGGACGCACTGGCTCAAGAACGCGATGAATTGGGACGCCAGCGCGCCGACCTCCAAGGCCGGCTCGCCGATATGCAGAACCGCCTGGCGGCGGCGTCGCAGGGCGATCCCGGCCAGCAAGCGGCGATGCGAGCTCATATCGATGAGCTGACACGCTCCAACCAGGACCTGCAAGCCCGGTTGGCGGCCGCGCCGCAATCCGATCCGGGCCAGGCGGCGGCCATGCAGGGGCGCATCGAAGAGCTGATGCGCGCCAACCAAGACCTGCGCAGCCAATTGTCGGCCGTGCCGACCGGCGCGTCGGAACAGCTGTCGCGCATCGGCGAGGAGAACGCCTCGCTGCGGTCGCACGGCGCGGTGCTCGAATCGCAGGTCCGCGACCTGCAGGCGAGGCTGGCGGCGGTTCCGGCCAGCAACGTCGGGGTCATCGAGGGCGACACCCGCCGGATCGTCGTCACAACCAGCGCCGAGGCGTCGCCGGCTGTCGTCCTGCTGGTGCAGCAGACCTTGCAGCAGGTGCAGGTGCTGATGGACAACGCCAAGCGCGAGATCGACCAGCACCGGGCAGAGGCAGAGATCGAGGCCCGTCGCCTGGTCGAAACCGCCACCCAGCAGGCATCGGAATTGTCGCGACGCGCCCAAACAGACGCGGATTCGCTGAAAGCGGACGCAACTGTGACGGCCGATCGTGTCATCGCCGAGGCCAGGTCACGGGCGTCCGCAATCGATACGGAAGCAGCCGAACGGCGCACGCAGATCTTCGGGCAGCTGGAACACGAAAAGGACCAGCTAAGCCAGAGGATCGGGCAGTTACGCGATTTCGAGTCGCAGTACCGGTCAAGCATGACCGGCCATCTGCAGCGCCAGCTCGACTCGCTGCGGGAGATCGAATTCGCTCCGTCCGGGCGGCCGGAGTTGATGGAATCTGGGAGACAAAGCTTCAGCCTCGGGCGCTGATTAGGTGTCATGCCTCTGATAGCGTATGGTATACGCCTAATCTCGAACACTAGGAGCTTGTGATGACCGGTAATGCCGATGAGCCGATTGGCGCTGGGCTGCCGATCCTGCCTGGCGAAGAACCATGGACGGCAGAAGAGACAGAGGCAGTGCGCGCCGAGTTGCGTGACGATATCGAGCGGATGCGCCGCGCCATTGCCGACGCGGAAGAGGACTTGGCCGACCGGATGAACGATGGCCCCGATGGCGCCGGCAAGGATCCGGCCGATGTGGGGGCGTCGAACTTCGAGCTCGATCAGGAGATGTCACTCAACGCCAACACCCGGCACATGTTGCACCAGACGGAGCTGGCCCTCAAGCTGCTGGACGACGGCAGCTACGGCTATTGCGAGGCCTGTGGGCAGCCGATCGGCAAGTTGCGTCTGCAAGCCTTCCCGCGGGCAACCATGTGCGTTGCCTGCAAGCAGAGGGCTGAGCGGCGCTAGTGGAAAAGCGCCAGGAAGGCTCCTCGGTGTCTGCTTTCATAGCAGCGCGCCCGGTTCTTAGCTTGAAGCATCACTGGTGGCTCCTGGGCGTGGCGGTGGTGATGTATGGCATCGATCTGGGCACAAAGCAGCTGGCGCTGCACCTGCTGGTGCCGTACGAGCCGCACTATCTGATCGGGCCTTGGCTGCAAATCCAGCTGCTGTTCAACTCCGGGGCCGCCTTCTCGATGGGCGAGGGCTTCACGATGGCGTTCGCCATTCTGGCGAGCGTGGCGCTGGTGGCTCTGGTGATACTGGTTGCGCCGCGCGTGCGCGGAGCGATGGAAAACGTGGTCGTCGGGCTGCTGATCGCCGGTGTCGCCGGCAACCTGACAGACCGGATATTCCGGCCGAACCTGGTAACAGGTAGCACGGCGCCCTTCCACGGGTCGGTGGTCGACTTCCTTGGCATCAAGTACTTTGCCGTGTTCAACGTGGCGGACATGTGCATCACGGCGGCGGCCATAATCATCATCATCGCATTGCTGCGCTCGTCGGCGCGCCGCCAAGAGCCGTGAGCGTCTTCCTGGTTCCGGACGGCCTCGACGGCGAGCGGGTCGATGCCGGTGCCGCCCGTATGACCGGGTGGTCGCGCAGCCGGCTGGGCGAACACATCGTGGCCGGCCAGGTGCTAGTAGACGGCGCCATTGTTACCAAGGCGTCCCAAAGAATACGCAGCGGTCAGATGATCGAAATCCACGAGATGGCGCTGCGCGAGGCGGTGGTGGTACCCCGCCTGGCTGACGGTCTGCGCGTGGTGTTCATTGATGACGCCCAAGTCGTGGTGGACAAACCGGCGGGCGTGGCGGCCCACCCGTCGCTCGGCTGGGATGGGCCCGATGTGCTGGCCCACCTGGCGGCCGCCGGGATATCGGTGGCAGCGGTCGGTGCCGCCGAGCGGGGTGGGATCGTGCAGCGGCTGGACGTTGGCACCTCGGGCCTGATGGTGGTGGCAAGGACCAACGAGGCGTACACGTCATTGAAGCGGCAGTTCCGCGCCCACAGCGTGGTCAAGACGTACCAGGCCGTGGTGCAGGGGCACCCCGATCCGCCGCGAGGCACCATCGACATGCCGATCGGGCGGGCCGAGGCCGGGGGCTGGCGCTTCGCCGTGCGCGAGGACGGGCGTCCCAGTGTGACCCATTACGACACCGTCGAGCTGATGCGGGGGGCGGCGCTGCTGGCGGTGCAACTGGAGACGGGCCGCACCCACCAGATCCGGGTGCACATGGCGGCGTTGCGTCACCCCATAGTGGGCGATCCGCTTTATGGCAGCGACCCGGTCCTGGCGGTGCGGCTACACCTCGACCGGCAGTGGCTGCACGCGATCTACTTGAGCTTCGAGCACCCGGTGACAATGCAGCGGGTCGAGTTCACCTCTGAGCCGTCGCCGGATCTGCAAAGCGCGCTGGAAATATTGCGAGGATAACCACCACCCCGTCGTCATAGCCACTTTTTGCGGCGGAACATGATCCACAGGGCGCCCACCACAACCAGCATCAAGCCGATGGCGAACGGGTAGCCGTAGTGCCAGCTGAGTTCTGGCATGTTGTGGAAGTTCATGCCGTAGATGCCGCTTATCAGGCTGGGGGCGAAGATGATGGCCGCCCATGCCGATATGCGCTTCATGGCGACGTTTTCTTCCTGCCCCGACTCGTTGAGCTCGCGGATTTCTTCGATCTGGCGTTGCGTCATCAATGTGGCGTTGACGGTCAAGATGTCACGCAGCGAGCGGCGGAACTGGTCGATCGACTCGGCGACGGTGGTCAGGTGGTCAGTCACGTCGCGCAGGTAGGAGCGCAGTTGCTCCGGCACGTCGTACTTGGCGAAGCCGGCCATCAGATCGTTGAGCACGCCACGAAGCGGGTGCACGGCGCGTCCGAAATCGGCCACCTCGCCGCTCAGCTCGTAAATACGCCGCGACACACCGGTGTCGCCGCTGAACACTTCGTATTCGATCTCGTCGATATCGTGGTCGAGGCCGCGCACGACGGGCGCGTACTCGTCGACGACGGCGTCGACAATGCTGTAGAGCACGGCCTCTGGGCCACAGGCCATCAGGTCGGGGTCGGCCTCCATGCGGCGCCGGGCCGTGGCGACGACGGCGGTGTTGCCGTGCGTGATCACGATGGCCTGCTCGCCGACGATCAGCACGTGCAACTCGGTGAACTCGACCTCCTCGGCCGCGTCGGAGTAGCGGGCGGTGTGCAGCACGACGAACAACGTGTCGTCGTAGCGTTCGAGCTTGGGGCGCTGGTGCGCGAGAACCAGGTCTTCGCGCAGCATGGGGTGTAGGTCGTATTCATCGGCAAGATCCTCAAGGCGGCGGGGGCTAGGGCGGATGAGGTCGAGCCAGGACGGGGCATCTGAATCGCTGGTGATGGACATGGTGACTCCTGCTGGTTTATTGGTTTCGGCTTCTGGCATCGGCCAGATAACCTACTCAGCGGAGATCACCGGGCCGGGAGCTTGGTACTTGGAGGTCTGTCAGGCATTGACTACCTCCTTCATGTCTAGCAGATGCCACCACCATACAACGTAATAGCGGCGGAAACCATAATCTGGGCGTCCAAAATCAATTGCGGCGCCATGTGGCTTCTGTATACTGTATTTAACACTCAGAGAAGAGGGCAAATGAAAGCCATCAACACCTACGCCCGGTTGGCGTTGGCGATGATGCGCTGGATGCCGCCGATCCAGTTGTCGCGCAGGCCGGCTTGCGCCCCTGGCACGTCGCCGGCGGCGAGCCGTTCGGCGATCCGGGCGTGCTCCGCCGCTACCCGGTCGATCATGGCGTCCTCTGGCACCAGCAGCGACTCGTACCGATGGATCACGCGACGGGTGGCGGCGATCATGTCGAGCAGCTGCGAGTTGGGGCATTCGGCGACCATGGCGCCGTGCCACTCGTCGTCCTTGGTGATCACCAGCGCGTGCTGCACCAGCGACTGGTTGAATTCGGCGGCGGCGTCACTAAGCATCGCGCCGATCTGGCGCAGCCGGTCAAGCGGGATGAGCTCGATGGCGAAGCCTTCCAGCACGGCCATGATGGGTGCCAACTCTTGGAGCTCCGTGCGCGACAGCGGGCGGAACCGGAACCCCTTGCCGTCGACGCGCTCGACCTGGCCTTCGGTTTCCAGCTCGATCAGTGCTTCCCGCAGCGGCGTGCGGCTGACCCCCAGTTCGGCGGCAAGTTGCACTTCGTTGACGCCCTCGCCCGGGCGGACATCCCCGTTGCGCATGCGCTCCAGCAGTTCGTCTCGCACCTGTGACCGTAATGTGCGGCGTTCGATTGCCATTTTGGCTCCTTTGCTTATATACAGAATACAGAAACCAGGTATCGAGGGGGAATGCAGGTATGAGTAAGTCGCGTTCATTGGACATCGCCGGGCTGGTGTTCGGCGGTGACTACAACCCGGAGCAGTGGCCAGAAGAGGTGTGGCTGGACGATGTGCGCCTCATGAATGCGGCCGGCGTCAACCTGGTAAGCCTCGGCGTGTTTTCTTGGAGCAAGCTGGAGCCGGCGCCGGAGCGGTTCGATTTCGGCTGGCTCGACCGTGTGCTGGATTTGCTTTACGCCCATGGCATAAAGGCCGACCTGGCTACCGCCACGGCGTCACCCCCGCCCTGGCTGGTGCGGGCGCACCCGGAGATGCTGCCCGTTGATGCCAGCGGGGTGCGTTTGGAGTTCGGGTCGCGGCAGACCTACTGCCCAAGCTCGCCGGTGTGGCGCGAGAACACGGTGCGGTTGTGTACAAAGATGGCCAAGCGTTACGGCGAGCACCCGGGTTTGGCGATGTGGCACGTGTCAAACGAGTACGGCGACGAGTTGTCAAGGTGTTGGTGCCCGGCGTCTGCAAATGCTTTCCGGCAGTGGCTGCGCCGGCGCTACCTGACGATCGACGCGCTGAACGCTGCCTGGGGTGCTACTGTGTGGAGCCAGATTTACACAGACTTCGGGCAGATTGAGCCGCCCCGGGCTACCACCGGACCGGGAAATCCGGCACAGCGCCTCGACTTCCTACGCTTCTCGTCCGATGAGCTGCTCGGCTTGTTCAGCGCCGAGGTTGAGGTGTTGCGCGAGCTGACGCCAGATGTGCCGGTGACGACCAACTTCATGGGGATTAGCCCAGGCACCAACTATTGGCAGTTTGCCGGGCGGGAAGACATCGTCAGCGATGACGCCTACCCGGACCCGGCTGACGCCGACTCCGGCTACGGGGCCGGCTTTGGCTATTCGTTCATGCGCAGCGCCAAGCATCAACCCTGGCTGCTGTTGGAGTCGGCGCCCAGTGCGGTCAACTGGCGCGATGTCAACGTGCCAAAGACGTCCGCTCGTCGAAGGTTGGACGCCATGGCGGCCATCGCCCACGGCTGCGATGGTGTCATGTACTTCCAGTGGCGCCAGGCGCGCCAGGGGCCAGAAAGGTTCCATTCGGCGATGGTAGGGCACCGTGGCGAGGCGTCGCGGACGTTCCAGGACAGCTTGCGCCTTGGTGCCGAGCTGGCGGCTTTGGCGCCGCTTAAGGGCACGACGGTGCGTGCCCGTGTGGCGATGGTGGTCGACTGGGACTCGTGGTGGGCGTCGTCAGCACCGGAGTGCCTGCCATCGCAGCGCCTGTCGTGGGCAGAGCAGGCGAGAGCCTGGCACAAGGCCGCCACCATGCTTGGTGTCACGGTCGACATGGTGCCGGCTGAGGGTCCCTTCGATGGCTACGTGGCCTTGCTGATCCCGGGGCTTTTCCTGGTGACAAAGGCGCAGGCCGATGCGATTACGGCGTATGCCGAATCCGGTGGCCGGGTGTTGGTTGGTTGCTTCTCCGGGGTGGTCGATGAGACAAACAGCGTGCACAATGGCGGCGCGCCCGGGCCGCTGCGCCAGCTGCTCGGCGTCGAGGTGGACGAATTCTGGCCGCTGGCCGACGGTGAGACGGGCGTCTTCAAATGGGGTGCTGACGCGTTTGCAGTCAGCTTGTGGCAAGAGGCGCTGGAGGGCGATGCCCGCGGGCTCTCGCACTACGAGGGCGGGCCACTTGATGGGCGCCCGGCGATGACGGAAAACGGGCGGGCGCGGTACTTGAGCTGCGTGCTGGACGACGCCGGCCTGGTGGCGGTTTTGCGGGAGTTCTTGGCGGACGCCGGGCTGCCGGTGCGTCAGACGGCGTCGCCAATCGAGCGGATAACCCGCACCGACGGGCAAACTGACTACACGTTCTGGCTGAACCACGCAGAGGCGCCCCAGCTGGTGGAAACCCCGGCCGGGGCCGTGGACATGCTGACCGGCCAATGCCTCGGACCGACCACTACCATCGCGGCGGGCGACGTGCTGATCGCCGCCAAACATAGCGAAGAAGGAGCAGGGCAATGACGCATCCCTATCTGCCAAACGGCGCCCCCGACGTGCAAGCCGAAATGCTGGCGGCGGTGGGGGTGCGCGAGCTGGATGAGCTGTACGACGACGTGCCGGCGGCGTTGCGGCTTGACCGGCCACTCGACCTGCCACCGGCGCTGACCGCCGAGCAGCAGCTGGTGCGCCACGTCACCGGGCTGCTGGACAAGAACCGGCCGGCCGCACCGGGGCGTAGTTTCTTGGGGCACGGCTGCTATGCCCACTACGTGCCGGCGATTGTCGACGAGGTGATCGGGCGCAGCGAGTTCCTGAC